>Ga0111152_1095_pt1 | contig 14520 bp, 15 predicted proteins | sample DeeMarSeWOR28_12_FD_80254 | JGI IMG/M metagenome (GOLD analysis project Ga0111152, IMG submission 80254) | Gammaproteobacteria bacterium SG8_30
AGCCAGGAGACGAAGCCGGCGGCCGCGGTCTCGGGAGGGCCTGCCCACGCGGCCGCCTGCCGCCCCTCGTCAAACGGCGAAGCGCCCTCAGGCGGCTCCCCGAACGTACCGGGCGGCAATCTTGGCGACGTGCGAGCCCTGGTACCGGCAAAGCTTCAGCTCCAGCTCGGTGGGCATGCGCAGGTCCGGACCGGCCCCGGTGACGCAGCTGGCACCGTAGGGCGTGCCGCCGGTGATCTCCGCCATGGTCGCAAGCTCCGAGAAGGAGTAGGGGAGGCCGATGATGAGCATCCCGTGATGCAGCAGCGTCGTGTGGAACGAAGTGATCGTCGTCTCCTGCCCGCCGTGTTGACTGGCCGTGCTGCAGAACACGCTGCCGAACTTGCCCACCAGCGCGTTGCGCTGCCAGAGCCCGCCCGTCTGGTCGAGGAAGTTGCGCATCTGCGAGGCCATGTTGCCGAAGCGCGTCGGTGTGCCGAAGATGATGGCGTCGTAGTTCTCGAGTTCGCCGGGCTCGGCGATCGGTGCGGACTGGTCCAGCTTGAAGCCTGCCGACCGCGCGATCTCGTCGGGCACCAGTTCCGGAACACGCTTGACGACCGCATCGACGTCGGCGACGGAGCGCGCGCCCTCGGCCTGGGCGTACGCCATCTGCTCGATGTGCCCGTAGCTGCTGTAGTAGAGAACGAGGATCCTTGTCATGTGCGTCTCCCGGGCGCTTGGCCCCATTTGCTTGCGTGATGGGAAAGAAAACGTGTGACGGCCGCGGCGTAGGCCGCAGGGTTGTCGAGACAGGCGAGGTGGCCGGCCGAGGGAAGCACGTGCCGCTCGGCGCCCCGAACCGCATCGCGCAGGGCCTCGCCGACGCGGAGCCGTTGCGGCGAGTCGAGCTCGCCGTTGAGGATCAGTACCGGTAGCCGCAGGCGGGTGAACCGGTCGGCGGCGACGGGCTCCGGAGTCGCGGGTGGCGCTTCGAGGTCGCTGCCGCTGTAGCGCGCGAGCATCCCGGCCAACAGGCGGCGGGCGGAGCGCTCCGCGGAATGCAGGCGCAGCAGCGGATGCGAGGTCAGCTGCTGCCGCAGCGCGACGATGCCGTGTCTGCGGAGCAGGTCACGATACTCGGCCACGGTCGTCTCCTGCTCCCACCCGAGGTCGGGCAGTCCCTCGAGCGGCGGGGCACCGTCCAGCACGAGACAGGCGATCGACCCTTCCGCGCGTTCCGCCATCCGCAGGGCGACGCGGGCAGCCTGCGACATCCCGAGCGCCGCGACGCGCCGGACTTCCAGGTGACGGAGCAGGGCCAGTGCGTCCTCCACGTCGGCGTCGAGCCCGGGCCTTCCGGAGGAGGCGCCGAAGCCGCGTCGATCGATACGGATCACGCGGAAGCCGTCCTCGAGCAGCGGTACGAGCGGATCCCACAGGGTCAGGTCCAGCAGCCAGCCGTGCAGGAGCAGCAGGGCCGGGCCGGCACCCTGGTCGCGATAGCGCAGGCGTGCATCGTCGTGCTCGAAGTACCGGTCATTGTTCTGGTCGGCGTGCATTCGGTCACGGCCTAGGATTCGTATAGCGAAAGAAATTTCGCAAAAAGGCTACGGATGGACCCGCGCAGGGTCAAGACACCCAGCGACCTGCATCAGACCTGCGCGCTGAGGGCCAGGGCGGGAACGTGCGCGAGCTCCTGCGAGATCTGGCGGCTCACCTGGCGCAGCATGGGCAGGCGCTCACGGACCAGCTGAGCCTTGCTCAGCTTCTTCGAGTGGCCGGAACTGTTCAGGGCGGCCACGACGCGTCCAGCGTTGTCGACGACCGGCACCGCCACCGCGACCACGCCGAACGCCAGCTCGTCCTCGACGGCCGAGTAGCCGTTGCGGCGACACTCGTCGACGAGCCGCTCGAGCTGCCGGCGGTCGGTCACCGTGTGCTCCGTGAGCGGCTCTATGCGGGCATTGGCGAAGTACCAGCCGAGGCGCTCGGGAGTCAGTCCCGCCAGCAGCACCCGCCCCATGGAGGTGGGATAGGCCGGCAGTCTGCTGCCGACGTGGGCCTCCAGCCGCAAGAGCGTGCGCAGGGAAGCGCGGGCCACGTAGACGATCTCCGTGCCGTCCAGCACGGCGAGCGCCGCCGAGTCTCCGGTCCTGAGTGCAAGGTCCTCCAGGTAGTTGCGCGTCACCGCGTCGATGTTCATCGAGTCGAGATAGGCGGAGCCGAGCTCGAGGACCTTGGGCCGCAGCAGGAAGCTGCGTCCGCTGCGCGTGACGTAGCCGAGTTCCTCCAGCGTGTGCAGGCAGCGGCGCGCCGTGGCCGCAGGCAGCTTCGAGGCGGCGGCTACCTGGGTGAGCGTGAGCGCCGGCTGCTCGCGCGTGAACGCGCGGATCACCTCGAGCCCCTTGGCGAGCCCGCCCATGACTTCGCGGCGGGATGTGGTTGTGGCCTTCCGGGGCATCACGCAAGCCTGTTCGATATACGAAAAGATCCAGTCGCTGCGCCCGATGCGCCCTGGGACCGTCACTCGCAGAGCGTCCCCCGGGCGTCGGCCAAGGCGATCGGGCCGGCATTGGAAAGCGTTGACATCCCCACCGATGATACGCAAGATGCACGCGTTCGGGAATCGAAAATTATTTCGTTTATCGAAGATCGACGGCAACGCTTCGAGGGGAGCCATGAAAATCGGGCGGCAGCAGCACCGCAGCTCGGCAATCTGCACTTCGAATCCCGAGACGATCATCGTCCGGGGCAAGGACCTGTGCGGGGAGCTGATCGGCAGGGTGGGCTTCAGCGACTACGTCTGGTTGCTCATCACCGGGACGCTTCCGACTTCGGCACAACGGGCCGCGCTCGATGCAACACTGGTGGCCATCGCCGAGCACGGGTTCGTGCCGAGCGTGCAGGCCAGCCGCATGACGCTGGCAGCCGCGCCGGAGGCCCTCCAGGGCGCCGTGGCGGCCGGGATCCTCGGCTGTGGGTCGGTGGTGCTCGGTTCCGCCGAGGCTGCCGGCCGGTTCCTCGCGGAAGTGGTCGAGCGCGCAAAGGGTGTTTCGCTGGATGCGGCAGCCCGCGAAGTGGTGGCGGAATACCGCGCCCAGCGCAGGGCCATCCCGGGTTACGGACATCCGCTCCATAAGGGCTTCGATCCCCGCGCGCGGCGCCTCATCGAGGTCGCGGAGGAACACGGCACCTCGGCCCGGCACATCGAGGCCTCCCGTGTCGTGGAAGGGCTTCTGCCGGAGCTGACGGGCAAGCAGCTCGCCATGAACGTCTCCGGCGCGATCCCGGCCGTGCTGCTGGATGCAGGCTATCCCCTGCTGGCCCTGAAGGGCGTGCCGATCCTCGCGCGGACCGCGGGTCTCATCGCCCACCTCCTGGAGGAGCAGCAGCGGCCGGTCGGGTTCGTGCTCTCGCACGCGGCCGCCAACGCCGTCGACTACGACGGTGAGGCCCCGGCCGGATTCGTCGCGAGGGAATCATGAGCATGCCGCAGGTCCTGCGGGGCATCCGCATCGTAGAGCAGGGGACCTTCATCACCGGCCCCTGTGCGGGGATGATGCTGGCCGACCTCGGCGCCGACGTCATCAAGATCGAGAGCCACGACGGCGACCCGTATCGCAGCTACCAGGGCGGGCAGTACTCGCCGCACTTCCAGGCCTACAACCGCAACAAGCGCAGCCTGTGCCTGAACCTGAAGGAGGCGGCGGACAAGGAGATCTTCGACGGACTGATCCGCGAAGCCGACGTCTACATCCAGAATTTCAGGCCGGGCACGGCCGAGCGACTGGGCGCCGGCGCCGCTCGCCTCCAGGAACTCAACCCCGGCCTCGTCTACTGCTCGATCAGCGGCTTCGGCTCGAGCGGGCCTTACGTCGATCGCCCGAGCTACGACTCGGTGGCACAGGCGCTGAGTGGGTTCCTGAGCGTGGTGGTCGACCGGGACCGTCCTCGATTCCTGGGCCCCGCCCTGGCCGACGCGATAACCGGCATCTATGCAGCCTACGGCGTCCTGGGCGCGCTGTTCGAGCGCAGCCGCAGCGGCCGCGGCCGGGTGGTGGAGGTCTCGATGCTCGAGGCGATGGCGCATTTCGCAGTCGAGCCGTTTGCAGCGTACTTCGCCCTCGGCGAAGTGCCGAAGTCGAGCGACCGGCCCCGGCTCGCGCAGGCGCACATCCTGCGCACCGCGGATGGCGGCCTGATGGCGATTCACCTGTCTTCCCTCGAGAAATTCTGGACCGCACTGGTCGCCGCTCTCGAGGCGCCCGAACTCGCATCCGACCCGCGTTTCGCGACGCGCCAGGCGCGCATCGACAACTACGAGGCGCTCGGCGCGGAGCTGGACAGGGTGTTCCAGGCCCGCCCCCTGAAGGAGTGGGTGAAGAGGCTCGAGTCCAAGGACGTTCCGTTCGCCCCGATCAACAGCGTCGACGCGGTCGTCGAGGACCCGCAGGTGCGGCACCTGGGCCTGATGGTTCCCGTCGAGTCTCCGCACATGGCCAAGCAGTCGGTGCGGCCGGCCGTGCAGTTCGACGGTGAGCGTGCCGCAAGCGTGCGGCCTGCGCCGATGCTAGATGAGCACGCGGACGCTATCCGCGCCGCGCTCGCGCGCGGCGAGCGCTGGCCGGGCATCCACCCCGCCCCGCGCGGTGTGACCGCCGCCCACTCCTGAACGGGACCCCGAACATGCTCTTTCCCACCATGCTCGTCGGCAGTTATCCCCAGCCGGACTGGCTGATCGACCGCGCCAAGCTGGCCGGCCGTTTCCCGCCCCGCGTCCGGGCCCGGGAACTCTGGAGGATTCCCGAGCCCTTCCTGGAGGAGGCCCAGAACGACGCGACCCTGGTCGCGATCCGGGCCCAGGAGGAAGCGGGCCTGGACATCGTCACGGACGGCGAGATCCGCCGCGAGAGCTACTCCAACCGCTTCGCGACGGCCCTGGAGGGCGTCGACCTGGACAACCCGGGGACCGCGCTCGACCGCAGCGGTCACCCGAACCCGGTGCCGCGCGTCGTCGGCCCGATCCGCCGCATGCACGCGGTCGAGGTGGAGGACCTGCGCTTTCTCAGGGCGCACACGGACCGCAAGGTGAAGATCACTGTGCCCGGTCCATTCACGATGTCCCAGCAGGCGCAGATCGACCACTACGGCGGCAGTCGCGAGCTCGCCGCGATGGACTACGCCGCTGCGGTCAACGAGGAGATCAAGGACCTGATTGCCGCCGGTGCCGACATCGTGCAGATCGACGAGCCCTACATGCAGGCGCGTCCCGGCGACGCCCGGGCGTACGGGCTGCGCGCGCTCAACCGCGCGCTCGAAGGCGTCGAAGGCACGACGGCGGTGCACATCTGCTTCGGCTACGCGGCGATCATCCACGAGCGGCCGGAGGCCTATTCCTTCCTGCCCGAGCTCGCAGGCTGCAGCTGCCAGCAGATCTCCATCGAGACCGCGCAGTCGAACCTCGACTGCAAGGTCCTGGCGACGCTTCCGGGCAAGAAGATCATCGTCGGCGTAATCGACCTGTCGAAGGTGGAGGTCGAGTCGCCCGAGACGGTGGCCGCACGGATCCGGCGGGCGCTCGAGCACGTGCCCGCCGAGAACGTGCTCGTCGCGCCCGACTGCGGCATGAAGTACCTGCCCCGCGACTCGGCCTTCGGCAAGCTGAAGTCCATGGTTGCGGGCGCCAGGATGGTTCGCGAGGAATTGCAGGGGCGTTGACGCCTGCGCTGTGCCAGATCCTTTTGAGGGGGATGTGAAGATGCGTATGAACAAGGTTATCTGCGGGACCGGTACCGTGGCGGCGGCCGTGGCCACCGCCCTGGCGGGAACGGCGCATGCCCAGGCACAACAGCCGGCGGCGTTCGAGCTCCAGGAGATCGTCGTCAGCGCGCGCAAGCGTGACGAGAACCTGAACGACGTGCCGGTGGCGATCAGCGCGTTCAACGCCCAGGAGATCGAATCCGCGGGCATCACCCGGCCGCAGGACTTCGTGGCGCTGACGCCCAACATGCAGATGGTGCAGACCCAGAACCAGGGCACCTCGTTCATCGTGGTCCGCGGCATTTCGCAGGCGCGCAACAGCGAGCCCTCCGTGGCCGTGTCGATCGACGGCGTGCTGCTGGCGAACCCGTCGCAGTTCAACCAGGAGCTGTTCGACATCGAGAGCATCCAGGTGCTCAAGGGACCGCAGGGAGCGCTCTACGGCCGCAACGCGATCGGTGGTGCGATTATCATCAACACGAAGCGCCCGACCGACATCCTCGAAGGCAACCTGACGGTCGGCTACGAGTCCGGGCCGGGATACAAGGTGCGCGGCGCCCTCGGCGGGCCGATCGGCAGCTCCGACACGTGGAAGTTCCAGCTGTCGGGCTCGTACTTCGACACCGACGGGCACATCCGCAACCCCTATCTCGGCGAGGACGCCGACCCGTTCGAGGACCTCTCGCTCCGCGGCCGCCTGATCTGGGAGCCGAACGACCGCCTCACGGCGGACTTCCGGGCGTCGATGTCCCGAGTCAAGACCCAGGCGCTCTACTTCAACATCACCGAGGACGTGAACGACACGAGCCTCGACGTCCGCGTCAACAATCGTGGCACCAACGAGCGCGACATCGACAGCGTCTCGCTGAAGCTCGACTACGAGCTCGGCAGCGGCGTGACGGTGACCTCCGTGACGGCCTACGACACCCTGCAGGAGATGCTGACGGGCGACCAGTTCAACTTCCTGCCCGTCGAGGAATCGGTGCTGTTCGCCTTCTTCGGCGCCGACCAGGCGCAGCACCAGTGGCTCGACGTCGAGGCGTTCAGCCAGGAGATCCGCTTCACCTCGCCCAGCGACCAGCGACTGCGGTGGATCGGCGGTGCCTACGTCATCCTGACGGACCGGTTCATCTCCACGGGCAACGTCTTCGATCTCAGCCCGTTCGTTCCCGGCTGGACGGTGCCCGAGGTGAAGCGCGAGCCGCTGCCCCTGTTCGACCCGCAGTTCACCTACCTCTCCGACTCCCAGGACAACACCGCCTGGGCCGTGTTCGGCGAGGTCAGCTACGACGTCACCGATTCGGTCGAGCTCTCGGTCGCGTTGCGCTACGACGAAGACACGCGCAAGAACACCACCGAGACGCCGGAGGAGTTCCTGCCGACACCTGACGCATCCACGGGGCAGGTCCGCAAGGAGACCTGGGACGAGTGGCAGCCGAAGGTCACGCTGCGCTGGAAGCCGAACGACGACACCATGCTTTACGGCGGGTACAGCCGCGGTTTCCGCAGCGGCGGGTTCAACCAGACCGGCGTCGGCGCGGCCAACATCGCGGGCGTCGACGACCTGTTCGACGCCGAGGTGGCCGATACCTACGAAGCCGGCATCAAGGCGCAGTTCCTGGACCGTCGCCTCAGCACCAGCTTCACGGCTTTCTACACCGATGCGGAGGGCACGTACTTCTTCGTCTTCGACCCCAATACGAGCACGCAGAACCTCGGCAACCTCGGCGAGGTGACGTTCACCGGGTTCGAGCTCGAGCTGCAGGCGCTGGTGACGGATCACCTCGAGGTCTACGCACGGGGCGGATACACCGACAGCGAGATCAAGAAGTCTGACCGGGACCCGAACGACGTCGGCAACCAGGCCCCGCTCGTGTCGGAGTACACCATCAATCTTGGCCTGAACTGGCGCGCACCCCTCCCGTTCGGCAACGGCATGGAGTTCTTCGTCCGGCCCGACTTCCGCATCATCGGCGATACCTACTTCTATCCCGACAACTTCACGGTGCGGGATCCGGTCAAGCTTCTGGACCTGCGCATCGGCCTGGGCACCGACGCCTGGACGTTGACGGCCTGGGGCCGCAACCTGACCGACGAGGAGTACAATTCCGAATGGTCGCCGGGTCCGCAGTTCTTCCCGAACCCCGGCTACACCAACAACTTCGTGTTCAAGGCCCAGCCGCAGGTCTGGGGCGTCGATTTCACCTATCGCTTCTGAAGAAGGAGGTCGGACATGGCCACCAAGGCGTCACTGCCGTCCCGGCTGCACCACACCGCCTACGTCTCGAAGGATCTCGAGGCGACCCGCAAGTTCTACGAGGGCGTCATCGGACTGCCGCTGGTCGCGACCTGGTGCGAAAAAGACGTCCTCTTCGGCGAGGAGCGGACTTACTGCCACGTCTTCTTCGGCCTCGGAGATGGTGGTGCGCTGGCCTTCTTCCAGTTCGCCGATGCGAAGGACCAGGAACAGTTCGGCCCGAAGATGCCCTTCACGCCCTTCCACCACATCGCGCTCAACGTGGACCAGGAAACGCAGGCGGGCATCGAGCGTCGCCTCAAGGAGGCGGGGTACAAGGAGCCGGAGAGCTTCGTGCTCGACCACGGCTACTGCCGCTCGGTGTACGCCACCGACCCGAACGGCATGATCGTCGAGTTCACCTGCGACCACGCGGACGCGGAGAAGATCAACGCTACGCGTCGGGCCGATGCGCACAGCGAGCTCAAGCGCTGGCTTGCCGGGGACCACACCTCGAACAACATGTACCGCTGACCGGCCGCCGGCTGCAGCCGGCCGCTCCACCCGACCTGCAGACGACCGGCCCCGGAAACGGGGCCGGATCGTCCTTCCTGAGCCCTGCCTGCCCGATCTTTCGCGTGGTCCCTGTTCCAGATCGGGTCCCGGAGTCGGTGCGACCCTGGCGCCGGCCCGCGGAGGGCGGCGCTCTGGAAAAAAATCTTCCCTGACCGGGACCCAAAGCGCGGTCCCGCGCGTCTTCACTCCCACATGCCCGCCTGCCCGGCCAGAAATGCCCACGGGGACAGCCTGCCAGGCGGGTGCCGTAGTCACCAACGGCTTCAACGACGAGCGTTCGTCGGTCGCCTGGAGCGTCGCCAACGGCGGTGTCGGAATGGGTTTCGAGGTCACGATGTTCCTGGTGAGCTCGGGGGTGGACTGGGTTCGCAAGGGGGCCGCCGAGGTCGCGCGGCCCAACCCGCTGGATCCGCCGATCAAGGACATGATCCGCACGGTCATCGACAGCGGCGGCGACATCCTCGTGTGCCCCCCCTGCGCCGGGGTCCGCGGCTACGACCAGGACGACCTGATGGACGGCGTCACGCTGGCGGGCTCGGCCTCGATGCTGGCCGTGGCGAAGGAAGGCGCCGTGACGCTCAGCTTCTGACCGTGCGCCGACGCCAGTGTCGACGGCACCGACGCTGTCATACTCACGGGGCACGGCACCTGGCATTGACCGCCGGGTGCCGCGCCCCGAAAGAGGGCCGGTCGCTCGAGTGAATGCGCAAACCGACACGAGGCAGGCCTTCACGGCCGCCGTGGAGGCGAACATGGACGCACTCTACGGAGCGGCCGTGCGCCTGACGCGCAATGCGGCAGATGCCGAGGACCTCGTGGCCGAGTCGGTGGCCAGGGCGTGGTCGGCGATCGACACGCTGGCCGACTTCCGGCGGTTCCGGGCGTGGATGTTCCGCATACTGCGCAACTGCTTCATCAGCGAGCACCGGAAGCGGTCGGCACGCCCGGCCGAGACGCGCGTCGAGGAGCTGTTCGCCGACGAGGGTGAGCACGATCTCACCTCGTTGCTGCTCGACCAGCCGGAGGAATTCCTGGCCTGGTGGTCGAACCCGGAGCTGAGGCTGTCGAACGAGCTGCTCGGTGAACGCATCATGGTTGCGATCGAGGACCTTCCGGAGTGCTTCCGTACCACGGTACTGCTGATCACCGTCGAGGGACTCGGCTACGATGAAGCTGCAGCGGTGCTCGGAGTTCCTGCGGGCACCGTCCGCTCCCGCATGAAGCGCGGCCGGACGCTGCTGCAGAAGGCCCTCTGGGAACACGCGCGGGACGCCGGACTGGCCGGCGCCGGCCCGCTTCGCGAGACAAGCACATGACCAAAGCCCGTGAGACGAAAGGCCCGGACGACATCGGCTGCCTGGAGGCCATCGAGAGCCTGTACGCGTACCTCGACGGCGAGATCGGGGATCCCGAGTCGCGGGCGGCGTTCGAGGAACACCTGGGCCACTGCCGCAGTTGTTTCTCCCGCCTGGAACTCGAGAGACGGCTGGCGGAGCACGCGAGGAAGGCCGCGCGGAGCAGTGCACCGCAGGCGCTGCGGTCGCGACTCAAGGGCTTGCTCGAGAAGATCTAGCAGGCGCGAGCGGGAAGAGGCCGCTTTGCGGCCGGCCGCAGGTCCGGGGAGTCTCCCGCGCGGAGGTATACTGCGGCGCAGGGTCGACGTCGTCGTCGACCGCCATGAGGAGTGACACGCCGGCATGAAACCTGCGACGCCTGCCGAGTACGAGGATCGCCTCAACCGCTACCTCCGCCTCAACACCTTTCCGGTGGCAGTCCGGTTCCTGCGCAGCTGGGACGAGGCACCGCCCAAGGCGAGGCGCCCGGCGCGGGACCTGCACCATCGCTTCACGACCTGCCAGGCGATCGCGATGTCGCGGCGCTACGGCTGGGTGATGGCGCTCGGCCGCGAGGACAGCAGCTGCGTGCTCGGTGCCGCCGCGCTCGGCCTGGAGAAGCGGCTGCCGCACTACGTCGACGGCAACCTCTGCGTGAAGCTCTACACGGAGAACCTGCAGGCGGGACGGCTCAGCGAGGAGAGCGTTCCGACCCTGGAGGAGGGCAAGTACGTCGGGGTCGTCACGGCCCCGTTGAGCCGCGCGTCGTTCACGCCGGACTCGATCGTCGTCTACGGCAACGGCGCGCAGGTCATGCGGCTCGGCCAGGCCTGGCTCTGGAAGCGGGGCGGGACGCTGAAGAGCGAGTTCCGCGGCCGCATCGATTGCGCCGACCTGGCGATCGCGCCGTTCCTGTCGGGCGAGCCGCAGATGATCGTCCCCTGCAGCGGCGACCGCATCTTCGGCCAGGTGCAGGACCACGAGATCGCCTTCAGCTTCCCGTTCGGGGTCATGGACGAGATCCTCGAGGGCCTCGAGGCGACGCACGCCGCCGGCACCCGCTATCCCGTGACCAACTGGCTCGCCTACACCGGCGGCTTCCCGCCCTCTTACGACGAGTATCGGAAGATGCTCGACGAGGCCGGACCCCCCGGCGGCGGCTGAGGCCGTCGCGCGGCGATCAGAGTCGCAGCGCCTTCCTGAGCAGGGCATCCGCCCAGCGATCGGGCAGCCGCGAGATCCACCGCTGGATGCCTGAGTCGCGCCCCATCCGGTAGCGCGTCCGCGGCCGGGAAGCCGTGAAGGCGTGCACCACGTCCCGCGCCACGCGTTCCGCCGGCGAGGCACGACGGGCTGAGTCGGCTGCCGCCTTGCGCAGCGCGCGGATCAGCGGTCCGTACTGCTCGATCACCTCGGGCGGCCACTCGCGCTCGAGCGCGTCGGCGTCGTCGATCCCCTTCTGCCAGATCTCGGTGGCGATCGCGCCCGGCTCGAGCAGCGAGACCTCGATGCCCCAGGGGTGCAGCTCCCTGCGCAGCGAGTCGCTGAACGCCTCCATGGCGTGCTTGGACATGGCGTACGGTCCGAGGCCAGGCGCGGCGATGAATCCGGCCACCGACCCCGTTGACACGATACGGCCTCGCGCGCGGCGCAGCAGCGGGATGAGCGCCTGGGTCACGGCCACCTGTCCGACGAGGTTCACCTCCAGCTGGCGCCGCAGGCCGTCGACGGACAGGTGCTCGATCGGCCCGTTGACGCTGATGCCGGCGTTGTTGAACAGGCCCCACAGGCCCTGCTCGCCGACCGCCTGCTGCAGGCGGGAGGCGACCGCCGCGATCTGCCCGGCCCGCGTGACGTCGAGCTCGACGGTCTCCAGTCGTGCCGCGGCGCCCGGCGGCGCGGCGGCTCGAAGCCTGGCCGCCGCTCCCTCGTCGCGAACGCCTGCGAATACGTGGAAGCCCTCGGCGAGCAACGCCAGCACCGCCGCGCGCCCGATGCCCGTGGATGCGCCGGTGACGAGAATGCAGCGAGCGGACGACGGTCGGGTCATGGCGGGCTCCTCGGGTCGACGTGGGAACGGCCTTGCACGGGTGGTGCGCACTCTAGCGCCCCGGACGGGAAAAGCTGCTATTTTCCCGGCGAGGTGCGGGCGCAGGGAGACGCCGGATGTCCGAGGTCGTGGTCTCGGTCAGGAATCTGCAGACCACGTTTCACACGCGGGTCGGGCCGGTGCGAGCCGTCGACGGCATCAGCTACGACATCGGCAAGGGGCGAACGCTCGGGATCGTCGGCGAGTCCGGTTGCGGCAAGTCGGTGGCGTCCTATTCGCTCATGCGGCTGATCGAGCCGCCGGGCGAGATCACCGGCGGCGAGGTGCTGCTGCACGGCGAGGACGTCCTCGGTCTCCCCGACGCGCAGATGGAGAGCTACCGCGGCTCGAGGATGGCCATGATCTTCCAGGAGCCGATGACCGCGTTGAACCCGGTCCTGACGATCGGCTACCAGATGGACGAGCAGATCATGCGCCACACGGGACTGGCGCGGAAGGCGTCGCGCGAGCGCGCGGTGGAGATGCTGGAGATGGTAGGCATCCCCTCGCCGCGCGAGCGCTACGAGAGCTACCCGCACCAGCTCTCCGGCGGGATGCGCCAGCGCGCCATGATCGCCATGGCGCTGTCCTGCGAGCCCGAGTTCCTGATCGCCGACGAGCCGACGACGGCGCTCGACGTCACGATCCAGGGGCAGATCCTGGAGCTCATCCAGGGGCTGCAGGAGCGCCTGCACATGTCGGTGCAGTTCATCACGCACGATCTCGGCGTGATCTCGGAGATCTCCGACGACGTGCTCGTCATGTACGCGGGAACGGCGTGCGAGCGGGCCCCGACGCAGGCGCTGATCGACGGGCCGCGCCATCCGTACACGGTGGCCCTGCTCGAGTCCATCCCGAGGCTCGGCCAGCGCGCGTCGCGGCTGCCGGCCATCGGCGGCATGGTGCCGTCCCTTTACGAGCTGCCGGCAGGCTGCCCGTTCCAGAACCGCTGCCCGAGGGTGACCGACGAGTGCCGTGCGGCCCGGCCGTCCATGCGGGCGCTCGCCCCGGGCCACGAGGTCGCCTGCTTCAACCCGGTGACTGCCTGATGACGCCGCTGCTGCGCGCCACGGCGCTTCGCAAGCACTTCCCCATTCGCAAGGGCCTGCTGCTGCGCGAGACGGGCCGCGTGCGCGCGGTCGACGGCGTGTCGCTCGAGGTGCGGCAGGGCGAGACCCTCGGCCTGGTCGGCGAGTCGGGCTGCGGCAAGTCCACGCTCGGCCGGACTCTGGTCCGGCTGTACGAGCCCACGGACGGCAGCCTCGAGTACAAGGGCGAGGACTTGCTGGCGATGCGCGGGGAACGCCTGCGGTCGATGCGCCGTCACATCCAGATGATCTTCCAGGACCCGTTCGCCTCGCTCGACCCGCGCATGACCGTCGGCCAGATCCTCGCCGAGCCGTTCAAGGTCCACGGCGCCTGCCCGCCCGGCGAGCGCCAGGATCGCGCCAGGATGCTGCTCGACAAGGTGGGCCTGAAGTCCTCCTACCTGAACCGCTATCCGCACGAGTTCTCCGGCGGGCAGCGCCAGCGCATCTCGATAGCCCGCGCCATGGCGCTCAACCCCGAGCTCGTCGTCGCCGACGAGCCGGTGAGCGCGCTCGACGTCTCGATCCAGGCGCAGATCCTGAACCTGCTCAAGGACCTGCAGCAGGAGTTCCGCCTGACCTACGTCTTCATCTCGCACGACCTGTCGGTCGTCGATCACTTCTGCGACCGGGTCGCCGTCATGTACCTCGGGAGGGTCATCGAGACGGCGCCGAAGGACGAGCTCTTCGCAAGCCCGAAGCATCCCTACACGCAGGCCCTGATCGACGCGATCCCGCGGGTCGGCGCGGGCAAGCGGAAGATGAAGGCGGCGCTCTCCGGCGAGGTGCCGAGCCCGATCGCGCCGCCGGCGGGCTGCCACTTCCATCCGCGCTGCCCGCGACGACACGACGGCTGCGAACGGGACTTCCCGCGGCTCGTCGACGTGGGTGGCGGCCACCGCGTGGCCTGCAACCTGTATGAAGAGTCGGCTGCCGTGGCGCAGCCGCGATCACAGCCGATCCCCGGCCTCGGAGCGCGAACATGAGCCAGGAAGAGTCCAGGCAGAGGCGCAATGGCTCCCGGCGGACAGGCGGCCGGGCGGCGGCGGCGAAGCGCCCGATCGGGTCAATCGCCCTCGCGAGCGTCGCCGTCTCGGTGTTCCTGCTCGGGCTCTACGGACTCGCGCGCCCCGGCCTCGTGGGCACGCGCGAGGCGCCGACCAACCGGAGCCTCAAGATCGGCATCACCCAGGAGTTCGAGAACCTGAACCCGGTGATCATGTCGATGTCGGCCACGAACTACATGTACGCGCGGTTCGTCGAGTTCGACGGTGTGCGCAAGCTGGAAGCCGACTGGCACATACTGCCGGCCGCCACCTGGGGCGACGGGACGCCTGTCACCTGTCACGACCTGCAGCTCTCGTGGGAGGTGGCGCAGAGCCCGTACGTCAGCATCCCGAACGTCGAGAACTACCGGCAGGTCGAGCAGATCCGCATCGATCCGCAGGACCCGAA
>Ga0111152_1059_pt1 | contig 14179 bp, 13 predicted proteins | sample DeeMarSeWOR28_12_FD_80254 | JGI IMG/M metagenome (GOLD analysis project Ga0111152, IMG submission 80254) | Gammaproteobacteria bacterium SG8_30
CCCAGGGTGCCCTCGGCCTCCTGGTCTTCCTCGCCGGAGGCTTCCTCGGATTCCTGTTCCTGGTCACCGCTGCTGGCCTCGGACTGTTCCTCGGGGTCGCTTGTCTCGCCCTCCTGGTCCTGTTCCCCGTCTTCGCCCGATGACTGTTCCGAGTCCTGCTGCTCGCTACCGGCTTCCTCGGATTCCTGCTCCTGGTCACCGGAGGACTCCTCGGATTCCTGTTCCTGGTCACCGGAGGACTCCTCGGATTCCTGTTCCTGGTCACCTGAGGACTCCTCGGATTCCTGTTCCTGGTCACCTGAGGACTCCTCGGATTCCTGCTCCTGCTCGCCGGAGGACTCCTCGGATTCCTGCTCCTGCTCGCCGGAGGACTCCTCGGATTCCTGCTCCTGCTCCTGTTCACTGGAGGATTCCTCGGATTCCTGCTCCTGTTCCTGCTGCTCTTCCTCTTGCGGTTCCTCGGGCTTCTCTTCCGGCATGTCTTCGGTCAGCGACTGTTCCACCATGCGCTTTGCCAGCGACAGGTTGTGCAGGGTGTCCTCGTCGTTGGCCCGCAGCGTCAGGGACTCCTCGTAGGCCTCGACGGCACCCTCGAAATCACTGAGCTTGTAGCGGGTGTTGCCCAGGTTGTAGAGGGCGTCAGCCTTGACCTCCTCACGTGCAACGTTTTCAAAGGCATTGCCGGCATCCGTGTAGCGACCGGCGCGGTAGAGCGCCACACCCCGGCGGTAGCTATCCGAGAAGCCCTCGGCAGCCTCGCTGTATTCACCCTCTTCAAACCGGTCCGCCGCCTGCTGTTCCGCGGTTCTGAACCAGGATGCGCCGGCTGCCGTTGTGCACAGCAGGCCTGCCAGCAGCAGGCCTGTGCGGGTGACCGGGAACCTGTGGCGGCGGTTCATGTGGTTTCCGCCCGATAGCCCGGCAGGGCCCGTCGGAACAGTGGCAGCAACAGCAGCAGGGCCAGCCCGGCGAGCCAGTAGAACCGTTCATTCCAGACACGGGTCCGCTCGTCACGGTCTTTACCGGGCAGGGCCTGTGCCTTCACCTCGGCGAGAATCTTCCGGGTATCATCTTCCCGGTAGTCGGCCCGCAGGAAAATACCGTTACCGGCCCGCGCCATGGATTTCAGCAACGCTTCATTGAGTGATGACAGTACCGGTTGACCGCCTCTGCCCTTGATCCAGGGGCCGCTCTTGCCCGGCACCACATCGCCCTCGGGCGTGCCGACGCCAAGGATGTGCACCCTCACGCCGGCATCGGCAAATTCCTTGAGGCGCAGTTCCAGTCCCGGTTCGTCGAAATCACCGTCCGTGATGATGAGCAGCGAGTTGACGCTTTCCTCCGGCTGGCCCGCAATCATCTGCTGCGCCCGCTCCAGCGCGAAGGACAGGCGGCTGCCCTGCAGCTGCACCAGATCGGTGTCGAGTGCCGACAGCACCCGGCGTATGCCGTTCATGTCCTCGGTGACCGGCGATACGACATGCGCGACCGAGGCAAAGCCGATCAGGCCGACACGGATGCCGCGGTTTTCGTTCAGCAGGTCTTCAAGTTCCTGTCGCGCCCTGGCAAGGCGGGTCGGCTGTACATCCGCGACGTTCATGGAGCGCGAGATATCGAACAGCACGATCAGGTTGGTGCCTGGCCGGAACAGCTGGACATCGGTGAAGTCCCAGCGCGGACCGGCCATCGCCAGCACCAGCAGCGTCCAGACCGCCGTCCAGCGCGCAAAGCGCAGCCACTGGGTGCGTGACGAGGCCTCGGAGCGCCCGAGCAGGTGGGGCAGCAGGTGGGTATCGGCGTATTGCTGGATGCGCTCATTGCGACTGGCGAGCAGCTGGCGCGCCAGCACCAGCCACAGGGCGACCGGTGCGCACAGCAGCAGTGCCCACAGCCAGGCGGGCTTGCTGAAGTGGAAGGCGGCAAGCAGCTCAGCCATGCGCGCGTCTCGCGAACCAGGCCCGGGGTATACCGTCCGGGAACAACCCCAGCAGCAGGAGCAGCAGCAGGGAAATGCCCAGCGGCCAGCGATACAGGGGCTTCGGGATCATAACGCTGCGCGATTCGGCCTGGGTCTTTTCCAGCGCGTCGATACGCTCGTAGATCTGCTCCAGGGCGCTGGTGTCGGTGGCGCGGAAATACTCGCCGCCCGTGATACTGGCGACCTCGGTCAGCAGGCCCTCGTCGATTTCCATCTTGACCTGGGTCATGCGGCCATTTTCCATGAACGGGACCAGCCCCTTGCTGCCAACACCGATGGTGTAGATGCGGATGCCCTCGTGTGCCGCCAGCCGCGCGGCAAGCCGCGGCGGCAGGCTGCCCTCGGTGTTCTCGCCGTCGGTCACCAGGATCAGCACGCGCGAGCCTTCCGGACGTTCACGCAGCTTCTTGACGCCCAGACCGATGGCGTCACCGATGGCCGTGCCGTCACCGGCCATGCGCGCGACAATGCTGTCGACCAGGTTGTAGGCTGCCCGCGCGTCGAGCGTCATCGGCGATAGCACGAAGGCCTGGCTGCCAAACACGACAATGCCGATGCGGTCTCCCTCGCGGGCCTCGATGAAGCGTCCCAGCACGCCCTTGATCACCGCCATGCGGGTCACCTGCCGGCCCCCGACGCTGAAATCCAGGGCCTCCATGGAGCGCGAGGTGTCGACGGCCAGCATCAGGTCGTAGCCCTCGGTGCGTACCTCGGTGTAGGGCTCCAGCCATTGCGGGCGCATCAGCGCGAGCACCAGCGTGACCCAGAGCAGCACCAGCATGAGAATATGCAGGCGATTGCCGGCGTGGGTCAGCGACCGCGAGGCGATGAAGGTCGACGCCAGCCGTCCGAGCGCGGGGTGCAGCAGGGTGGAACGGTCACCGTGGGTATAGGCATCGGTCGCGCCGTGCGGCCTGGGCCAGAACTTCCAGATCAGCAGGGGCAAGGGCAGCAGCAGGGCGGCCAGGGGCCAGTGGAAGCTAAACATGGCGCCTCCCGGCCTTGCCAGTCAGCCACTGCTTCAGCTGCTGCAGGGGGCTGGTTTGACGGGCGGCCGGGTCTTTCGCGTCGATCCAGCGGCTGGCCGCGCTGATCAGTGCCGCCAGTTCCTTGCGCTGGACCTCCATGGTCGGTGGCATGTAGGGCGCGGTCAGCAGCATCTGGCCACGTTTTTCCCAGTCGAAGCGTGACGTGTCGTGCTGATTCAGCCATTGCAGCCAGTCATCGCCGGTCAGGCCGGCGGCCTGGCGCCGGTCGCTGCGTGCCATGGCGATGCGGCGCAGCAGTTCCGACAGCCGGCTGGCCACATCGCGCGGGTCATCGTCTCGCAGGGCCTTTTTGAGCAGCCGCAGCTGGCGGCGCGCATCACCGCGCCAGCCCAGCCAGGCACCGGTGTAGATCATCCAGTAGCGCAGGAGAGCGAGCAGCAACAGCAGGCCGAGAGCGCCGATCAGGTACCACCAGCCAGGCGCCATTGGCCACAGCGGCACCTGGTCGAGGCCGTGGATATCGCGCAGTACGAGGGTCCCGGGTTCCATGACGGCTAGTGCCCCCCTGCGTAATGCTGCAGGCCGCTGATGAGCGCCCGGTGCACGTCTTCGTCCGTGCTGATCGGGATCAGACCTATGCCGAGGCGATAGGACAGTTGCTGCAGCTCCTCGCGTCGCTGGTCCCAGTCCTCGCGGAAGGCCCGGCGGCCGGCCTCGTTGTCCGTGTCCACCTCAAGCAGTTCACCCGCGGCATTGGAAAAAATGATCGGCCCCATGGCGGGCAGTTCGCGGTCGGCCGGATCATCCACCGGCAGCAGTACCACGTCGTGGCGTTGCCTGAGGCTGCCCAGGGTCCGTTCCAGGCCGGTCGTTACCTGGTTGATCGGGGCGATGACAAAGATCAGCGAACCGGTGTCGCTGCCGCTGTCGAGGCGCTGCAGGGAGGCCATCAGCTGGGACTCGTCCGTGTCACCCTGTTCAATCGGTTCCGTCAGGGCGCGCAGCAGCCGCCACAGGCCGCGCCGCCCCGGTGTCGGCCGGAAATAACGGATGCCGGTGGCCGGGTTGCCGAACAGGACGCCGCCGACGCGATCATGCTGCTTGCTCGCCGCCCAGCCGATCAGTGCCGCCGTGCGCGCCGCCTGGATCGATTTGAATGTGCCGCGGGTGCCGAAGCTCATGTGCGGTCCGCTGTCGATACACAGGAACACGCTGCGCTGTCGCTCTTCGCGGAACACCTTGAGATGGGGGATATTGGTGCGGGCGGTGACCAGCCAGTCCATGTTGCGGATGTCGTCGCCTTCGCGGTATTCACGCACCTCGTCGAAATCCAGCCCGGTGCCGCGAAATACCGAGGCATACAGGCCGGTGAAGGTGGAGTTGACCAGGTGGTTGGCCGCCACACCCAGCGCACGTGCCTGGTGGCGCAGCTCCAGCAGGTCGTCGAGCTTCGGGTGGAGACTCATTGCGCTGCCACTACTGCCTGCGATCCAGTCCGGTTAAGGCAACCGGCAATCACGGGATTGCCACTACCTCCAGCAGGCGCTTGACGAAGGCATCACTGGTGATGCCTTCCGCCTCGCCCTCGAAGGTCAGCAGGATGCGGTGGCGCAGCACGTCGGGCGCGACCGCCTGAATGTGATGCGGTGCGACGAATTCCTCGCCGTCCAGCCAGGCGCGTGCCTTGGCGCAGCGCGCCAGGGCGATGGTGGCACGCGGCGAGGCGCCGAAGCGGCACCAGCGTTTCAGGCCTTCGTCGTAGGCCTCGGGCTTGCGGGTGGCCTGCACGAGGTCAACGATGTAGTCATTCAGCTTGGGGTCGAGGTACAGCTTTGCGGCGTCCTCGCGCACCCTGAACAGCTGTTCCTGGGACAGCACCTCGGCGGGCGGCGCGGGCGCCGCGAGCTGCTGCTGGCTGTCGAGTGCCAGGATAGCCAGTTCTTCCTCGCGGTTGGGGTAGTCCACCCAGACATGCATCAGGAAGCGGTCGAGCTGGGCCTCCGGCAGATTGTAGGTACCTTCCTGCTCGATCGGGTTCTGGGTGGCCAGCACCATGAACAGTCTCGGCATGGTGTAGGTCTTCAGACCGACCGTGACCTGGTGTTCGCCCATGGCCTCCAGCAGCGCCGACTGCACCTTGGCGGGCGCCCGGTTGACCTCATCGGCCAGCAGGACGTTGTGAAACAGCGGGCCGGCGCGGAATTCGAACTCGCCCTTCTCGTGGCGGTAGATGTCCGTGCCGATCAGGTCTGAGGGCAGCAGGTCGGGGGTGAACTGGATACGGTGGTAGTCGCCTTCTATGGCCTCCGCCAGTGCCTTTACCGCGGTGGTCTTGGCCAGTCCGGGCATGCCTTCCACCAGCAGGTGGCCTTCGCTCACCAGGCAGATCAGCATGCTGTCGACGAGATCCCGCTGACCGACAACGCGCGTGGCAAGATGGGCGCGTACGCCATCCAGCGAGGAAGATTCCATGCGGCGGTATTCGCCAGGTGTGCTGGTATTCAACAATGTGCTGCGCTCCTCATCAATCATGACTCCGCCGGCGCCTGCAGCCGCACCCCGCGGATGCCGTGAGCCGTTTCCCTTCCCGTGTGAAGTACTCCAGACCGTAGGTATCAGACCGAGGTAGGGTAGCAAGCGGGCCGTGGTTAGTTATTATGTAGAGATAATGACAGGTTATCGTGCCGTATTGCAATCGCAACCATATTGATCTGAATCAAAAGTGCGGATGCAAATGAGATGAATTCACGGCTCCCCGGTGGCCTCGGCGTCGGTGAACCAGAGCAGTGGGCCGACCATGGCGATCGGCAGCTGTTCGCCTGCGCGGACGCGTTGCAGGGCACCGCGCTTGTCCCGGCCGGCAACCAGCACGATGCGTTCGGTCGCGGCCTGCAGTGTGACCAGTCCCAGTGATACCCGCTCGGGGGGTGGTTTGGGGGCGAGGTGGACCGGTACCGCCGGGCGTGTGTCGCCGAGCGAGTCGTTGCCCGGAAACAGGCTGGCGGTGTGGCCGTCTTCCCCCATGCCGAGCAGCACGATATCCAGTCGGCCCGCGGCCCGGATCTCCTCGCTGTACAGCGCGGCAGCCGGCTCCGGCCCAAGCTCGGCGGCCATCGGGTGGCGGTTCTTCGCGGGCGCGTCGATCCGCGACCACAGCTGCGCCTCCAGCATGACATCGTTGCGCCCGGCATGGCCCGCCGGGTAGCAGCGTTCATCACCCAAATACCAGTGCACCCGCTCCCAGGGCAGGGACGCCTGCGCCAGCAGTGCCAGGCACTGCGCCGGCGTGTTGCCGCCCGGCAGGGCGACACGGCAGACGTCAGCCCGGCCCAGGCAATCCAGGATGCGCCCGGCGAGGTGGTCTGCCGCGGCACGGGCAAGGGCCACGGCATTGTCATGGCATCGGAATACGTCCATGTGCCGCGTCAGCTCGGGCGGTGCCAGCCGCCGACACAGTCCCTTGTCAGCGCATCCATGGCCGGAATGTCCCAGGTGCCGGCACGGTAGCGCTCGATGGAGAACCGCTCCCGCCAGGCGGCCAGGATCGGTTCGACGATCTCCCAGGACTCCTCCACCTCGTCGGAGCGCGAGAACAGGGTGCTGTCGCCGGTCAGCACGTCGTGCATGAGGATCTCGTAGGCATCGGCGATCTCCTCGGCATCGCTGGCGTAGGGCGCGCGCATCACCAGTCGCTGGATGTCGGTGGTCAGCCCCGGCATTTTCGCGTTCATGCGCAGGACCACGCCACCGTCGGGCTGCAGCCGGAACACCAGCGCGTTGGCGGCGGGCACGGAGGCGTGGTTGTCGAACAGGTTGAAGGGCGGATTGCGGAAACGGATCATGACCTCCGAAACCTTTTTCTGCAGGCGCTTGCCTGTCCACAGGATGAAGGGCACGCCCTGCCAGCGCCAGTTGTCGATATGAAAGCGTACCGCCGCGAAGGTCTCCGTGGCCGACTCGGGCGAGACACCTTCCTCGCTGACGTAGGCAGCCACATCGTCACCGTTGACACGACCTGAGGCATACTGCGCGGCCACCGTCTGCTGCGTCACGTCCTGCGGTTCGAAGCGGCGCAGGGCGCGCAGCACCTTCATTTTCTCGTCGCGCACGGCATCGGCGGTGAACTCGACCGGCGGTTCCATGGCGACCAGCGTCATCAGCTGCATCAGGTGGCTCTGGATCATGTCCCGCAGCGCGCCGGAGTTCTCGTAGTACTTCGCGCGGTACTCGATGCCCAGGGTCTCGGCCACCGAGATCTGGATGCTGTCGATATAGTTGCGGTTCCACAGCGGCTCCATGATGCTGTTGGCGAAGCGGTAAACCAGCAGGTTCTGCACGGACTCCTTGCCCAGGTAATGGTCGATGCGAAAGATCTGGGATTCGTCGATGACCGACTGCAGTTCCCGGTTCAGTGCGCGGGCCGATGCGAGGTCCATGCCGAAGGGCTTCTCGATGACGATGCGGCGATAGCCCTCGTCCTGCGCGGTGAGCCCGGCCCGGTTCAGGCCGGCGGCCGTTTTGCCATACCAGCCCGGCGGGATGGCACAGTAGAACATGGCGTTTTTCCTGCCACCCAGCAGTTCCAGGGTATCCGCCAGCCGGCTGTAGGTACCCTCGTCGTCCAGGTCGCCGGGTACCATCCTGAGCCGCGAGGCAAAGGTCTGCCAGCGATCTTCATCCATACTGACCGCGGGCGAGAACTCCGCCAGCCCGTCGCGCACCAGTTGCAGCCATTGCCCGCGGTCCATGTCCCTGACGACGCCGATGATGCGGCTGTCCGGATGCACCAGGCCGCAGTCGAGCATGCGCACCAGCGCCGGCATCAGCTTGCGCTTGGTCAGGTCGCCGGTGGCGCCGAAGATGACGATGTTGGCGGGGGCGGCGGTTTCCGTGCAAAGCCGCTTGTCAAGCTGGGCGCTCATGATGCGTCCTTCCCGCTGTCGCCCTGGCGGATGCTGTGGCCGCCGAAGCCCGCGCGCATGGCGTTCAGCAGTTTGCCGGCATAGGATGGATCCTGGCGGCTGCGAAAGCGCATCTGCAGCGCCAGCGCCAGTACCGGCGTCGGTACGGCGTTCTCGATGGCGTCGTGAATGGTCCAGCGGCCCTCGCCGGAGTCATCGACGTAATCGCTCAGCGAGTCCATCTGCTGCGGGTCGCCCAGCGCATCCGCGATCAGGTCCAGCAGCCAGGAGCGCACCACGCTGCCGTGCTGCCAGATAGCGGCGATCTGTTGCAGGTCCAGCGCCATCTCCTCCCTGGCCTGCATCAGTTCGAAGCCTTCGGCATAGGCCTGCATCAGGCCGTACTCGATGCCGTTGTGAACCATCTTTACATAGTGACCGGCACCGGCCGGCCCGACGTGACCCCAGCCGGTTTCCGGTGACGGCGCCAGCGATTCCAGTGCCGGTTGCAGCAGGGCGATGGCCGCGTCACTGCCGCCGACCATGAGGCTGTAGCCGTTATCCAGTCCCCAGACGCCACCCGAGGTGCCGCAGTCGGCAAACAGCATGCCGGTTTCGGCCAGCCGCGCAGCGCGCTCCCGGCTCAGCTTGTAGTTGGAGTTGCCGCCATCGATAAGCAGGTCGCCCGGCTCGAGGCCGGCGGCAAGCAGGTCGTCGATGCTCTGGTCGACATACTGGTGTGGCACCATCAGCCAGATGATCCTGGGTGTTGCCAGGTTCGCAATGACGCCGGCTGGATCGTGCGCCGGCGTCACGCCGTCCAGCTCGTTTGCCAGTGTGCTGACTGCCTGGCTGGAGACATCGTAGGCGACGATTTCGTGCCCGTTCCTGGCGAGGCGCCGCGTCATGTTGGCGCCCATCTTTCCAAGGCCGATCATGGCGAGTTTCATGGACATGTCCTGTGTTGGTCGTTGGATTGGTGCATATGCCGTTGCCGCATCACCTGCCCGCGTCTGCACCCAGCGAAGCCGACGTCAGCTGGATGGTGATATTTCCCGCGCCGCGGCGGGAGCCGCTGACCTGCACCGGCAGGTGGTATTCCGGATCCACGCGGATAGACAGCTCGCCGCGCAGTTCCAGCAGTTCGAAATCGTCGACGACGGCCTTTTGGCTGAGGGGTTCGATGCGCAGTGCGAGCTGTTCCAGCCTGCGCGGCTGGTTGATGTGCCGTTGTCCACCGGGGCTGTCCAGTGTGTAGCTGACCGTATTCATGTCGCTGCCACGCGGTTCGAGTCGCACGCGGTACAGTGCGTCGTCGTGGAACACACAGTAACTGGAAACTGCCGGTTGCCGGCTGATGCTGTAGAGCAGCAGGGCAGGCACGGTGATACTGCTGCAGCCACTGCGCTGCATGTCGTAGTGATAGAACTTGCGCTGGCGCCGGGTCCACTCCGTGATTGCCAGCTCTGCCTGGCGGCTGTCATCCGGCTCAAGACGCAGGCGGCCGGCGCCCCTGGCGCCGAAACGGTGAATCTTGCTGGAACCCTTACTACCGGTGCTTGTGCGCTCGCGCAACAGTGCCTGGCCGCTGCCGGCGTCGAACCACACGCTGGCCCGGGTGGCGGAACTGCCGAACAGTGTCCGGATCTCGCCGTCGACCTGCAGCCGCAGCAACTGCCTGCTGCTGAATGCTTCCGGGGTGTCCTGCAGTTCGGCATGGGGCGGGGCGTCGAGTTCCGCCATTGAGGCGGGTGACAGTGTCAGGGTGGTGCTGACGCTGCCGGTGAGGCCGTCGGCGGCAAACCGGAGCCGGTCCCAGCCGGGTACTGCCGCGGTGGCGGGTGCCGGGGTGGCGAGGGGGGCCGGCGGGGGTTCCTCTCCGGCGGCCAGGGGCAGTGGCGGCAGGCACAGCAGAAGCAGTGCTGCAAGCCGTTTGCGGGTGGCGCTGGAAGGCACGGGCGCTATCTAGGGCTGGTGGTGTCCGCCCGGCGAATTTCCTCGGCCTTCCTCGCGACGCAGGCCTCGTACTCTGCCTGGGCTCGCTTCATGTCCTCCATCCGCAGTGCGCTGCTGCCCTTGCCGGCCGGACGTCGTCGCGGTTCCCGGAATTCGCACTGGCTGCTGGCCTGTTCATAGTATTTCTGCTGTTCCGCCCTTGCCTTGTTGCGCGCGTCCTCGGTCAGCACGGTGCCGTGGATTTCGACGCAGGTATAGGTGCCATCGACATTGACCTCGCAGTCGAGGATGATGCCGAATGCCTGCAGCGGGGCTGCCAGGAAAAGGCAGGCGAGGATCGGGGGGAGCTTCACTGACATCTTTGCAACTCCAGTGCGGGGTTCCGAAAATCGATGCGGGAGTGTGGCATGAATCCACGGCTACGCCAACACGGGCCTCCAGTGTGGCCGCCATGCTCCTCTGCTAGAATCATCGCGATACTGCGATGAATATTCCATCGGTACTGAAGGAGCTGCGAGCCGTTGTCTGCCGAATTCAAACATGATGCGCCTGAATCTCTCGGTGTCCTGCTGGTCAACCTGGGTACGCCCGAGGCACCGACGCCAAAGGCGGTGCGGCGTTACCTGAAGGAGTTCCTGTGGGACCCGCGGGTGGTGGAAATGTTCCGTCCCGCCTGGTGGCTGGTGCTTAACCTCATTATTCTCAATACGCGACCACGGCGTTCGGCCGCGGCCTATGCCAAGGTCTGGACGGACGAGGGCTCGCCCCTGATGGCGTTCTCCAGGAAACAGCAGCAGGCCCTGCAGGCGGTGCTCGAGCACCGCCTCGACTACCCGGTGAACACGGTCCTGGCCATGCGCTATGGCAATCCCTCCATCGCCGACGGGCTGCAGTCGCTGCGCGAGGCCGGTGCCCGGCGCGTGCTGGTACTGCCGCTCTACCCGCAATACTCCGCCACCACCACGGCATCCATTTTCGACGCGGTCACCGACGAGCTGCAGCGCTGGCGCTGGCTGCCCGAACTGCGCTTCGTCAACCACTACCATGACGATCCCGGCTATATCCGGGCGCTGGCTGACAGTGTCCGGGATTACCAGGCCGGGCATGGCGTACCCGAGAAGCTGATCCTGTCATTTCACGGCATTCCGCGGGAGTACTTCCTTGCCGGTGACCCGTACTTCTGCGAGTGCCAGAAGACCGGGCGCCTGCTGGCGGAGGCGCTGCAACTGCCGGAGGATCGCTGGCAGCTGACCTTCCAGTCGCGCCTGGGACCGAAGGCCTGGCTCAAGCCCTACACCGACAAGACGCTGGAGTCGCTGGCCAGGGCGGGCACGAAGAGTGTGCAGGTCATCTGCCCCGGCTTCAGCGCCGACTGTCTCGAGACGCTGGAGGAGGTCGCCATGGAGAACCGGGATATCTTTCTTGGCGCCGGTGGCGAGGAGTACCGCTACATCCCCTGCCTGAACGATGCACCGGCGCATATCGACATGCTCGCCGCACTGGTGGAACGTCACGTGCAGGGCTGGGAGGCGCCGGCCGGCATCGACGAGCTCGGGCAGCGCGCCGAACGCGCACGGCGGATTGGCGATGATTTTTAACCGGGCGTGGCAGCACACGTCCAGTTACGGAGGATTTATCGATGCCGGCAATTAACCACCTGTTGGCCGGCGGCCTGGCGCTCTGTCTGGCCGCCACGGCCGCGGATGCAACCAACGGCTACATGTCCCATGCATACGGGACGGCATCCAAGGGTATGGCGGGTGCCGGAACGGCGTTACCCCAGGATACGCTGTCCGCGTTCAGTAACCCCGCCGGGCTGACGCGCCTTGGCAGGCGCTATGACGTGGAACTGGAATTGTTCAGCCCGAGGCGTCAGTACAAGGCAAACGACGACTTTGCTCCACCCCCGGTCCCCAGTGTGCCGCCGGGCCGGGAGAAGAGTGACAACGACTATTTCCTGATTCCCGGGTTCGGCATCAACCTGCCCATCGACGATAAGAGCACGATTGCCTTCGCGCTCGCCGGGCAGGGTGGCATGAATACCGAGTACGACACTGCCACCTTCGCGAATTTCGCGGCCCCGCCCGGATCACCCCAGAATCCCGACGGTGAATTCACGGCAACCGAACCCACGGGCGTCGATCTTGCGCAGATGGCGCTGGCGGTGACCTATGCGCGGGAACTCGGACCCTTTGCGGGTCTTGGCATTACGCGCCAGTCGGTTGGTATAACGCCGATTGTCGCCATCCAGAGGTTCAAGGCGAGGGGGCTGCAACCCTTCAAGGCCCTGTCGGTGTCTCCGGACAATGTCACCAATAACGGCTATGACTATTCCTGGGGTGGCGGTGTGCGCGTCGGCTGGCTTGGTTCGCTGATGCATGAGCAGCTCAATCTGGGCATCTCCTGGCAAAGCCGCCTGCGCATGAGCGATTTCGAGGATTACGAGGGCCTGTTTGCCGAGGGAGGCAATTTCGATATCCCGGCTATCTTCAATGTCGGCCTGGCCTTCCTGGTTACGCCGCAGCTGACACTGGTGGCTGATTACAAGCGTATCTTCTTCGATGATATCGACTCACTTTCCAATACCAATGACATCACGTTTGGCCAGATCGTCTCCGATCCGGACAAGCGCCTTGGCGGTGACAAGGGGCTTGGTTTTGGCTGGCAGGATATCAACGTCTATTCGATCGGCCTGCAGTACCAGGCGAGTGAGAAACTGACCTTGCGGGCAGGCTACAGTGATGCGGATGAACCCTGGAAAGACGTGAACACCCTTTTCAATGTCCTGGCGCCGGCCACAGTCGAAAAGCACGCTTCGCTGGGCGCTACCTATAAACTGGGGAAGCAGAGCAGGATTAATTTCGCCTATACGCACGCCTTTCGCAATACCATCGAGGGCACCAGCACGCTTACCGGCCCCCAGACGGGTTATGTACGCATGCGCCAGAACATGCTGCAGATAGGTTATTCGCGCGATTTCGGACTCTAGTCGACTCGGTGCAGTCCGGGTGTTTGTGTATCGCGGCTACTCTCGCAAGCACATGACTAAACGTCATTCCCGCGAAGGCGGGAATCCATTCCATACCAGCATTGATGTCCCGTGTTCACGCCTCCCTGCTTTCACGGAAATGACAGGGGTGGTACGGGAATGCCTGAATTGTTGTCATGATAATCCGGATCGGCCGTGCTCATCCGGCTGCCAGTCGAGGCAGCGGCATGACCAGTCGGTGCCGCGGGCGGTCAGCGTGGCGATGTCATCGGGGTGCGCTTCCAGCAGGCGGAAGGTCCAGTCGGTCGGCGGTTCGCCGGGCTCTTCCGGCATGGGCAGCACCTGCACGCTGTCCCCGGGGTCTGTCGATACGGAAAAGCTCTTCAGCGGGCGGGAGAAGCCGGCACCCAGTGCCTTGATCCAGGCTTCCTTGCGGGTCCAGATGGTCAGCAGCGCCAGTCGCCGGGCGGCCTCGGGCAGGCGGTAGAACTCGACCGCCTCCGGGTCATTGAGGATGTGACGCACCAGCCCGGGGACATTGATTTCGCGCTGGCGGCTCTCGAGGTCGATGCCGACATCGCGGTCGATGGCCACGGCCAGCAGTGCGCGGCTGTCAGTGTTGGAAAAATTGAACCTGACGGCCGGTGTGCTGCCGGTCGCCGCCAGTGCAGGCTTGCCATGCGTGCCATAGTGAAAGCGGATGGCCGCCGGTTCGCTGCCGGTGCACTTGCCCAGCAGCAGGCGCATGGCACTGCGACCGGCCATGTAGCGCTGGCGGTGTTCATCGAAACGCAAACGGCGTGCGCGTTCTGCCTCGTCAGCCGACAGCAGCCGTTTGCCGAGATCCAGCAGTGCCGGATGCTGCAGGTCAATGCGCCAGACGTGGATGTTGCCGGGGGCCGGGAGATGGCACGCCGTTGCCTTGTCAGCCGGCGTCATGCGCTCCCGCTGGTGCCGGAACCGGAGGACCCGGGCAGGGCCGCGAAGGCCGCCAGGATGGCGTCGATCTGTTCCGGGCTGTGCGCGGCGCTGACACTGCAGCGCAGCAGGCTGTGTACCGACGGCGAGGCCGGTGGCATGACCAGGTTGACGTAGGCGCCGGTCTCCAGCAGCTGGTTCCACCAGGCAATGGCCTGGTGGCGGTCCTGGATGGTGACCGCGACGACCGGACTGACCTGGGGGCTGACCTGGAAGCCGAGGGCCTTGAGGCCGTCGTAGAGGCGGTGGGCGTTCTCCCACAGACGCTCGCGCAGTTCCGGGCGTTCCTGCATGAGACGCAGCGCCGCGCGGGTCGAGGCGATGACGGAGGGGGAGGGCGATGCCGTGAAGATATAGGAGCGCACGGCGAAGCGGATGGCCTCGAGCT
>Ga0111152_1062_pt1 | contig 13570 bp, 11 predicted proteins | sample DeeMarSeWOR28_12_FD_80254 | JGI IMG/M metagenome (GOLD analysis project Ga0111152, IMG submission 80254) | Gammaproteobacteria bacterium SG8_30
CACTGCCTCAACAACCTCCTGCACCGCTGGAGTGTCGGCGTGCTGCCCATAGACGTTGTCGGCGTCGCGTCCAATCATGAGACGCAGCGTCGCCTCGTGGAGTGGTACGGGCTGCCTTTCCATCACCTGCCGTTCACTGGAGACGGAAAGGCAGAACAGGAAGCTCGACTGCTGGGACTCTTCGACGAGGTCGAGGCCGACCTGCTCGTTCTCGCGCGCTACATGCAGATTCTGTCGGAACCCTCCTGCAGACACCTGAGCGGCCGCTGCATCAACATTCATCACTCTTTCCTGCCCGGATTCAAAGGCGCCAGGCCGTATCATCAGGCCTACGAACGGGGCGTGAAGATAATCGGCGCCACTGCTCACTATGTCACTGCGGAGCTGGATGACGGTCCCATCATCGAGCAGGGAGTCGAGCGCGTCGACCACACCATGGGACCCGACACTCTCATCGAGATCGGCCACGACCTCGAAAGCGTGGTGCTGAACCGTGCAGTACGCTGGCACGCAGAGCACCGGATCTTCGTCGCGAAGAGCCGGACAATCGTGCTCAGATCCTGAATCCGGAAGCTGACGCTCGCCGACCCGGCGTTGGCGGGAGGAATCACCGACGGCCGCTGATCCCGTTCAGGCTCGGGAGCCGAGATCCTTCCGCGACCGCCGCCTCCGATTCAGGGCTGGCTCGCAGCCCCCGGCGGCCGTGCTCCCTGCCAGCCGCCCGCGCGCTCGCGGATCAGGCCTTCCTGCGCGACGCTCGCGACGAGCACGCCGTCGCGCTTGAAGAGACTGCCCCGGGCAAAGCCGCGCGCGCCGGAACGGCTCGGGCTGTCGATCGCGTACAGCAGCCACTCGTCGACGCGCACGTCCCGGTGGAACCAGATCGCGTGGTCGATGCTCGCCATCTGCAGCTCGAAGAATGGCTGGCCGTGAGGCAGGTTGGCGGTGTCGAGCAGGTGGTAGTCCGACACGTAGGCCAACAGGCAGCGATGCAGCGGTTGGTCGTCGGGGACCGTGTCGACGAAGCGGAACCAGACGTGCTTGACGGGATCCCGTTTCTCCGGGTTGCGGTAGTCCGGCGGGCGCACGTGCCGGAACTCGAAGGGACGGTAGTGCTTGAAGAAGCGCCGCACGTGCTCCGGCACGCGCTCGAGCACCTCGGCGCTGAGCTGCCCCACGTCGGCGAGTTCCTCGGGTGGCGGCACGTCCGGCATCGGGGCCTGGTGCTCCGCGCCTTCCTCCGGCTTCTGGAATGACGAGGACATCGTCAGGATGGGCTGGCCGTGCTGGATGGCGACGACGCGTCGGCTGGTGAAGCTGTGACCATCGCGGCTGCGCTCCACCTGGTAGACGATCGGCGCATTGAAGTCGCCGCGACGCAGGAAATATGCATGCAGGGAGTGCACGACCCTCTCCCGGTCCTCCACGGTCCTCGACGCTGCCACCAGCGCCTGGCCGAGCACCTGTCCGCCGAACACTTGCGGCGAGCCGATGTCGCGGCTGACGCCGCGAAACAGGTTGACCTCCAGGCGCTCCAGGTCCAGCAGGTGCAGGAGTTCGTCGAGGCGCTTGTCCATGGCGATTCCGATCCGCTCTCCGGACCGCCAGTGTAATGAGGACGGCGGCCGAGAGGCACGTCCGACACGGACGGAGGAGCGGGCACCAGGCGCCTCGGTTGACCGCATTGACCCCGTCACGGCGACTTGCTTACCATATCTTGCAGCGCCGATTTGAGCCTCAGCTTGCGGGCGCGTAAGAAATACAGCTAAAGCGAGCGAAGCAGCACCTGCTCCGCCCGTGGGCCGAGCGGGTTTTTTATTCCCGCTGCTCCCGCAAGCACCAGGCCCGGTTGGCGCCCGCCCGACGTCCGTGCGTCCGGCGCGACCCACTGCAACGAGGCCTGCATGCCATGCGAGAAGAAGCGATCGTCCTGAAGTTCGGCAGCTCCGTGCTGCGCTCCCCCGCCGACCTGCCCGTCGCCGTGGACGAGATCTATCGCCACGTCCGCGAGGGACGCAAGGTCGTCGCGGTCGTCTCGGCCTTTGCCGGGGTCACCGACCGGCTGATCGAGCGCGCGCAAGCCGTCGGCGGGTGTGCGGATCCGCACGCGTATGCGGCGCTGGTCGGTAGCGGCGAACTGGAGTCGGCGGCCATGCTGGCCCTGTCCCTCGCGCAGCACGGAGTCCCCTCCCGGTTGCTTCCGCCGGAACAGCTCGGGCTGTGCGCACACGGTGACCCGGTCGATGCCGAGCCGCACGACGTGGACCTCGGGCTGCTGCGGGCGACGCTCGCCGAGGCGCAGGCGGTCGTCGTGCCCGGGTTCCTGGCGCACGACGAGGCGAACCGGGCCGTGCTGCTGGGCCGGGGCGGATCGGACTACACCGCGCTCTTCCTGGCCCGCAGACTCGGTGTCGACTGCATCCTCCTCAAGGACGTCGACGGACTGTACGAGCGCGACCCCGCTGCGAGCGGCCCGACGCCACGACGCTTCACGCAAGTGACCTGGGACGAGGCACTCAGGGTGGCGGGCCGCCTGGTGCAGCCCAAGACGATCCGGTTCGCGCAGCTTCATCGCCAGTCTTTCCGCGTCACGCGTCCGGGCGCCGCCCGGCTGACCCTCGTCGGGCCCGGGCCGTCGGCGCTCGAGCACGCGACCCGCCCACCACCGGTCAGGGTCGTGCTGCTCGGTCTCGGCACCGTGGGCCGGGGCGTGTACGAACGTCTCTCGGTGCTGCCGCGGCAATTCGAGATCGCACGGGTCGTGGTCCGTGACGTCGGGAAACATGCGGCCGCGGGCATGCCGCGGGAAGTGCTGTCCTCCAACCCTTGGGATGCCGTCAACGTGGCCGCCGATGTCGTCGTCGAGGCGCTCGGCGGAGAGATGCCGGCTGCCGAGGTCCTGCTCGCTGCGCTCCTCGCAGGCCGGCAGGTCGTGACCGCGAACAAGGCAGCCTTGGCCTCGCACTGGGACACGTTCGCCCGCTTCGCCGGACCTCCCTCCCGGGCACTGCGCTTCTCCGCCGCCGCCGGCGGCGCAGTGCCGGTGCTCGAAAGGCTGCGTGCGCTGGCCGCGGGAACGGCCACGGTCGCAGTCCGCGGGGTCCTCAACGGGACCTGCAACTACCTGCTCGACCGACTGGCCCAGGGGGCCGAGTGGCGCGAGGCGCACGCCGAGGCGCAGGCGCTGGGATTCACGGAACCTGATTCCTCGGCCGACGTGTCAGGACTCGACGCGGAGTTCAAGCTCCGGCTCTGCGCCGGCGTATTGTTTGGCCGGATGCCGGATGCGATCGTCCGGAGCGGCATCGGGCATCTTGCGCAGGAACGACCGCCCAGCGAGGACATCGGTCTGCTCCGGCTCGTTGCATCCCTTACACGCGACGGAGACCGGCTGCTCGCGCAGGTCTGCACGGAATCGCTCGAGCCGTCTGACTTCCTGGCAGGCGCGCGTGGCGAAGACAACCGCGTCGAGATCAAGCTGGCGGACGGCGGGATCCTGCGGCTTGGCGGCAAGGGAGCGGGCCGTTGGCCCACGACCGCGGCCCTGCTAGGCGACCTCTGGGAGGTCGCCCGCGAACTCGAGCGCGCGGACGCCGGCCCGCGGCCGGTCCCGCTCGCCGCCTCCGGCTGACGAGTACCGTGTGGTCAGTCCCTGGCTTCGGCGACCCCGAGGCGCTGCTGCATGATCGGGCTCGTGGTCGTGTACTGCAGGAACTGGCGCTTCTTCGGGTAGACGTAGGCCTGCACGCCGAAGGCGGCGAGCGCGGCCTCGTGGAAGCCCGACAGGATCAGCTTCTTCTTGCCGGGATAGGTGCTGATGTCGCCGACCGCGAAGATGCCCGGCACGCTGGTCTGGAATTTCTCGGTGTCGACCTTCAGCGCCTTCTTCTCGAGCGCGAGGCCCCACTCCGCGATCGGCCCCAGCTTGGGATGGAGCCCGTAGAAGGCCAGCACCTGCTCGCAGGCGACTTCCTCGGTCGAACCGTCCGCGCACTGGATGGTCACGCCGGTGAGAACGCCGTTCTCGATACGCAGCCCGCCGACGAGCCCGGTCAACGCCCGTAGCGCGCCCTGCCGGGCGAGGGCCTGCATCCTGGCAACGCTGGCAGGCTGTGCCCGGTACTCCGCCCGCCGGTGCACCAGCGTGAGCGACTTCGCCTTGCCCGCGAAATCCAGCGTCCAGTCGAGCGCGCTGTCGCCACCGCCCAGGATCAGCAGGTCCTTGCCGTGGTAGTCCTCGGCACGGGACACGCGATAGTGCACCTGCCGGCCTTCGAGCGCCTCTGCCCCCTCGGCGGAAAGACGGCGCGGCTGGAAGGAGCCGAGTCCCGCCGCGATGATCACGGCGCCCGCGTCGAAGCGTGTGCCCTTCGCGGTCGCGACGTCGAAGCGACCGTCCTCGCGCTTCCTGAGGCTGGTCACCTCCTGGCCAAGATGGAGTCCGGCGTCGAAGGGCTTGATCTGCTCCAGGAGACGGTCGACGAGTTCCTGGGCCCCGCAGACCGGCAGAGCCGGAATGTCGTAGATGGGCTTGTCCGGGTACAGCTCGGCGCACTGTCCGCCCGGGTGATTGAGCGAGTCGACGATCTGGCACTTCATCCCGAGCAGCCCGAGCTCGAACACTGCGAACAGGCCGCAGGGGCCGGCTCCGATAATTACGCACTCGGTCTCGATGGAGGTATTTGCGGCGGTCGGCTCGGTCATGTCGGCTTCCGGCTCTGAGCGACGTTGAGCGCGAATTGTAGCCCATCGAAGAGCGGCTCCATGCACCACGGCGGCCATCCGCGGGACCCGGCCCAGCCTGCTCGTGCAGAACGAGGATGTGACGAGAGGGGCGAACCAGCGCTCGTGCGTCACCAGCGGTCCCGCCTTACCCCTCGCGTATACTTCGCGGCCCTCGAGGACGCCCGCGATGAACGCTGCCGCACGCAACCCGCGCACGCCTCCGGCCCTCCGGCTCGATTCGCAGGGCCGGCGGCACGTCGATATGCGTGCAGTCCTGGCCCTCGCCGCGCCGCTCGTGCTCAACAGCACCGTCCAGGCCGTGCTCGGCCTGACGGACACGTGGTTCGTTTCCAGGCTCTCGGTGACGGCCACCGCCGCGATGGCAGCCGTTTACTGGCTCGTCGTGCTGGCGCTCCTGTTCTTCGGCGGCGCGACCATGGCGGTCCAGACGCTGGTGTCCCAGGCCTATGGCGGGGGACGCTACCAGCGGGCCAGCCAGGCCATGTGGATGGGAGTCTGGGCCTCGATGGCCACCACACCCCTGTTCCTGGGGCTCGTATACCTGGGACCCGGGCTGTTCTCACCATTCGGCCTGCAGCCGGCGATCGAGCAGCTGGCGGTGGAATACTGGGGACCGCGGATGCTCGGCGGGCCCATGGGCGCCGCGATCTGGGCGATCACCGCCTACTTCAACGGCATCGGCAGAACGCGGATTCCCCTGGCGATCACGCTGGTCGTGGCACTGGCCAACGTGGGCCTCAACCAGCTGTTCATCTTCGAGTTCGGCTGGGGCATCGCCGGAGCTGCGTGGGCGACGACCGCGGCGCAGGGCTTCGCGCTCGTCCTCGCAGCAGCGGTCATGTTGCGCCTGGACGCGGCCCGCATGCGCCCGCTGCTGACCTGGCGACCGCGGCTCGGCGCCATCTGGCGGCAGTTCAGGCTCGGCGTACCCATGGCCGCCACGGCGAGCGTCGACCTGCTCGCGGCGGCACTTTTCCAGTTGATGCAGGTGCGCATCGGCGCCGTCGACGGCGCGGCCACGCAGATCGTCATGGTGTTCACGTCGATCGCCTACATGCCCGGGCTGGGTCTCGCGCTGGCCGGCACGACGCTCGTGGGCCAGTCCATCGGTGCGGGCGACCGCGATTGGGCCGCCACGCTCGGCAAGCGAGTGATCCTGCTGACGTCCTCCTGCATGGGCGGACTGGGAATCCTGATGGCGCTCGCGGGCCGGCTGCTGGTGCCGCTGTTCGTCAATGGGAGCGACCCGCATGCGGATGACACCATCGCTCTCGCGACCCAGCTGCTCTGGATTGCGGCCGTCTACCAATTCACGGACGGGCTCAACTTCTCCTCCAGCTTCTGCCTGCGCGGCGCCGGGGACGTCCGCGTACCCGCCGTGCTGGTCTTCGTGCTTGGATTCGGCCTGTTCCTGCCGCTCAGCTACCTGCTCACCTTCGCGCCCGACCAGGGCTGGCTGGGAGGACCGGGGGTCGGCTGGGGCGCGACCGGCGGCTGGACGGCACTCGCGGTCTACTCTGCGGCGGCGGGGCTGGCGCTCACGCTGCGCTGGCGCCAGGGTGCCTGGCGCCGCATCCGGCTCGGCTGAGTCAGTCGTAGTCCCGTGCCACCCGAAACCCGAGGTCGCTCTGCCTCAACATCGGCAGCTCGGCATCACGCGCCGCGGCTCTGGCGTCTCGTGGTCGGCTGGCCCACGAGCCGCCGCGAACCGCTTTCAGCTCGCACCCCCCCTGCCAGGTCCAGGCACGACCATCCCGCGGCCGGCCGGAGTAGCTGGCCGTGTAGCAGTCCTGCAGCCACTCGCGCACGTTGCCGATGACGTCATAGGCGCCGAAGGCGTTCGGCGTGTACCGGCCGGTCGCGGTCACGCCCGTCGCGCCGTCCGAGCAATGTGCGTTGGGCCAGGGCAGTTCGTAGGCCGCGGCCGACGTGGCGTCGTAGACGTTGGCGTAGTCGCAGGCAAGCGAAAGAACGGTGTCTTCCCGCGAGTCCGTGGCACCCCAGAAGCGCGGGAAGGACGTCCCGCCCCGCGCGACGTACTCCCACTCGGCCTCCGAGGGCAACCGATAGCGTCGACCGGTCTTGCCCGAGAGCCATTCGGCATATGCGCGGGCATCGACCCAGTTCACGCACACGACAGGCTCGTCATCGGCCGGAGGCGTGGCGAACCCCGGGTCGCGCCAGCTCCGGTCGCGCTCGTGAACCCACTGCCCGTCGGCCCAGACACGGCACCCGAGCGGCGGCTCGTAGCCGCTGTCCTCCACGAATCGCCGGAATTCGGCGACAGTGATCTCGCGGGCGCTGACGTAGAAGGGCCGGGTCATCGACACCGGAACGGGCGGCGTCTCGCCGGTGGAGGCGTCGACCTCGGCGGCGTCGGGGGCGGTGCCCATGGAGAATGCACCGGGTGGCACGAGCGCCAGGGCGGGACACCCGGCGCAGTCCGCCGGCGCCGCGGCACTCGGCTGCTGGGCCATCGCGGGCAGGGCCGCGAGCACTGCCAGAAAAGCGAGGAACGGCCTCGTCATCAGCGCCCCTCCCGGCTGCTGCGGGTCCTGCGATCGAGGTCGAGCGCGACCCGGAAGCCGACGTAGTCCGCGCGATCCGTCGCCGCGGCCTCGCCGTGGTACCCGCTGCGGCTCCGCTCCGGCGGAACAACCCAGCTGCCGCCGCGGAGCACGCGGCGCTCACAACCGCCGAGCCACGTCCACGCGCTGCCATCCTTCGGCCGACCCACGTAGCTGCCCGTCCAGCAGTCCTCGGTCCATTCGGCGACGTTGCCGATCATGTCGTGCAGCCCGAGCGAATTGGGCTTGAACTGGCCGACAGGCGCGAGGTCAGGATAGCCGTCCGAGCAACCCGCATCGTCCCATCCGAGCCGATACACGGCGCGTGAGCTGCGATCGTAGGTGTTCGCGTGATCGCATCCGTCCTGCGGGTCGTCACCCCAGAAACGCAGCGTCGTGCTACCGGCACGGGCCGCGTATTCCCACTCGGCAGCTGACGGGAGCCGGTAGGGCTGCCCGGTCTTGCGGGCCAGCCACTGGACATAGGCCTGAGCGTCGGCCCAGGAGACGCAGTTGATCGGGTGCTGCTCCCCGGGCTCGACGGGGCGGCCAGGGTCGAGCCAGGTCCGCCGCGCATCATCGTTGAATCGCGAGAGCGCGTCGTCCCAGTTCCGGCAGCCGGCGCGGATCTCGTAGCCTGCATCCCGCACGAAGGCGGCGAACTCGCCGCGGGTCACTTCGTAGCGACCGAGGGCGAAGGGTCGCGCGATGCGAATGACCGTCGTCTGCGTCTCGGCGGGAGACGGCGCGTCGCCGAGTTCGGAGGCGGGCGTGCCCATGACGAAGGTGCCCGCCGGCACGACCGCCATCTCGGGACAGGTCGGGCAGTCCTTGAATGTCTGGAAGTCCGCCGCACCCACGCCGGCGACGGGCGCGAGCAGCAGGAGGAGCTGCAGCACGAGTCTCCGGAGTGGTCTCGTCAACACGTCACCTGGCCCGCGATGTAGGTCCCGGGCAAGGCTGTCACGTCGCGGCGGTGCAGACAAGAGCCGCGCCGCAATGCCCACGATGGAGCGTTCATCCGCCGCCAGCGGCTGGCCGTGCTCCCGGCGAGCCCGAGACGCCTGCACCGAGCCAGAAATCGCGTTTCAGCCCAGCCGGACCGGCACGTAGATCTGTGCCTCGCCACGCTGGATCAGGAGCGCGACCGTGTCGCCGGAGGCCTCCACGGCGTCGCGCAGCTCGCGCACCGTCCCGACCTGCCGGCCGTTGACCGCCAGCAGGATGTCCCCGGGCTCGACGCCGGCCATGGCCGCTGGCCCCTCGACGTCCTCGACGAGCAGACGGCCGGAAGTTTCCGCCTGGCGTCGCTCGGCGGAGCTCAGCGGCCGTACGGCAAGGCCGAGCCTGCCGCCTTCCTCGCCGCCCACGTCCAGCACACGCGCCGTGCGCTCCTCCTCGAGTTCGTCCACTTTCACGGTCAGCTGCTTCTCGGCCCGCTCGCGCCAGATAGTAAGCTCGGTGCGCTCGCCCGGCTTGACCGCCGCAACCAGGGGTGGCACCTGGCCCGAGTGGTCCACCCCTCGGCCGTTGACGGACAGGATGACGTCGCCAGGCTTGATGCCCGCGTCGTCGGCCGGACCACCCTTCTCGACCGAGCTGACCAGCGCGCCCCGCGGGCGATCAAGGCCGAAGGAGTCGGCCAGTGCCTGGTCCACGTCCTGGATGGTGACGCCGATGCGGCCGCGCTCGACACGTCCGTTCTCGATGAGCTGGTCGCGGACGCTCGCCGCCACGTCGATGGGAATGGCGAAGGACACGCCCTGGTAGCCGCCCGTTCGGCTGTAGATCTGGGAGTTGATGCCGACGACCTCGCCGCTGAGGTTGAACAGCGGGCCGCCGGAGTTGCCCGGGTTCACCGCGACATCGGTCTGGATGAACGGCGTGTAGGCATCCCCCGGCAGGGAGCGGGACTTGGCGCTGACGATACCCGCGGTGACCGAGTTCTCGAAGCCGAAGGGCGAGCCGATGGCCACGACCCACTCCCCAACCTTCACGGCCTCCGGGTCGCCCATACGCACGTAGGGCAGGTCGTCGCCGTCGATCTTGAGTACGGCCACGTCGGTCCGCTCGTCCACGCCGATGACCTTGGCGGAGTACTCGCGACGATCGGTCATGCGGACCGTCACCTCTTCCGCGTTGGCGACGACGTGCGCGTTCGTCAGGATGTATCCGTCGGGACTCACGATGAAACCCGAGCCCTCGCCGCGCGCCGGAGGCATGCGGCCGCGCGGACCCTGTCCGAAGCCGAAGCGCTCGAAGAAATCGTGCAGGGGGTCGTCGGGTGCAATGCCCGGGACGTCGCGGCGACCGGTCTGAATGCGACCGATGGTGGCCACGTTCACGACGGCGCGTCCGTACGCCTCCACGAGGCCGGAGAAGTCCGGCAGGCCTGCCGCATTGACGGTGACGGGGACGGGTGGCGGCGGGACAGCAGGCTCGGCAGCCTTGGCTACAGCGTTTCCGGCCGCCGGCATTGCGGCGGAAGGCGCCTCTCCGCACCCCCCCACCAGCGCAGCCAGCGTCAGCGCAAGCAGGGAATGGCGTACTGGGACCATCGGCAGGCTCCTCTCGGTTCGCTCGTCGTCCCGGACATTCGGGATGCACTCACGTCGTCTCAGACAGGCGACGCCCGGCGAAGTTGCACCGTGACGCCAGATGGCTATATTCGCACGGCATGTTGCGCCCTGCCCGCCTGTTCGCCTCCCTGCTCGGTGTCCTGCTGGCCCTGCCTGCCGGCGGTAACGGGCTGCCCGACCGCCCGCGGGCCGTCATCAAACAGCAGCTGGTGCCCGACGAGGCCGTGACGGTGATGGTCCGCGACTTGCTGACCGGCGATGAACTGGTCGCGATGAACGCAAAGACACCGCGCACGCCTGCCTCGGTGATGAAGGTCCTCCCCACCTTCGCGGCGCTGGACATGCTCGGGCCCGCCTACACCTGGAAGACGCGCGCGTACGCGGACGGGCCGATCGCGAAGGGCATGCTGCAGGGCGACCTCTACCTCAAGGGCGGCGGTGACCCGCTGATGACGATCGAGCGCTGGTGGCGGTTCGTCACCGACCTGCGGCAGACCGGGCTTCGTACCATCGACGGTGACGTCGTCATCGACGAGACGCTGTTTGCCTCGAGCGAGGAACGCCCGGGCGACTTCGACGGCCGGCCGTGGCGGACCTACAACCTGCTGCCGCACCCGCTTCTCGTCAACCTGCAGTCTTCCGAGTTCATCGTCCGCCCCAACGACGAGACTGGCGCGATCGACGTCGCCGTCGACCCTTTCCCCGCCAACCTGACCGTCGAGAATCGCCTGCGCGCGGTCAACGCGCGCTGCGCCGGCCGCAACCGCACCTTCGCGGTGACGAGCCCGCCCGGCAAGCCGGACAAGATCGTGGTGAGCGGCTCGGTGTCGACACGTTGTCCCCGACAGACCTATCGGCGCGTGATCATGACGCCCGCCGACTTCGCCTACGGGACCTTCCGGCGCCTCTGGGAGCAGCAGGGTGGGACGATCGCAGGCGGGCTGCGACGCGCAGCGACGCCGGCCGGGGCGACGGAACTGCTCTCCCAGGAATCGCTCACGCTGGGCGAGATAGTCCGGGTCACCAACAAGTACTCCAGCAACGTCATGGCCCGGACGCTGGTGCTCACTCTCGACGCCGAGAAGGGCAAGGTGCCGGCGACCGTCGCCGGCGGCGAGGCCGTCATCAAGGACTGGCTGGCCAGTCGCGACCTGCAGTTCGAGGAGCTCGTGATCGGCAACGGATCGGGACTGTCCCGCGTCGCCCGTATCTCGGGCGACAGCCTGGCCGATCTGCTGCAGGCGGCATGGAAGAGCCGGTTCGCGCCGGAGTTCCTGGCGACGCTGCCGCTGGGCGGCCTGGACGGCACGCTGCGCAAGCGTTTCGAGCGGGTGAGTGACCCGAGCCGGATCCGGATGAAGACCGGCACACTCAATGGCGTCAGCTCGATCGCGGGCTACGTGACCGGGGATTCCGGCCGCACCTACGTCGTCGTCGTCATGGTCAACAGCCAGGGTGCCCAGTACGGCGCCGGCGACGCGATCCAGGGCGCGGTGATCGAGTGGGTGCTGGCACAGTAGCCGCTCGAGCACTCGTTTCCGCTCGGCACGGCATGGCCGCGAGCGGGGCCGACGACTTGTTCACTTCTGCTCGCGGGCAAAAGCCGCGAAACAGTCCCCGAGCACGTAACGCCAACCGGGCACGTACTCCCGCCTGAGGATCGGCGCAATCTCGCCGAGCGCCTCCCAGCCGCCGTGCCTGAGTGTGACCCGGCTGCCCGGGCCCAGGGGCTCGAACAGGACCTCGACCCACTGCGCCGACTCGGGCTCCCTGCCCGGATGCCAGGTAAAGCCTAGCCTCCGGCCGGGCTCGACCCGCGTGACGCTGCCCCAGACTTGCTCCTCACCGCCCGGAGCGTGCTCGACGACGCGGCCGCCCTCGCGCAACTCCATCCCGCAGCGGGTCCCCTCCGATCGTGCCAGCGAGTGCGTCAGCACCGGCCACCACTCGCCGAATCGTCCGGCGAAGCACTCGAAGGCCATCGCAGGCCCCAGGGGCAGTTCGAGCGAACGTACGATCGGCGCCAGCGACTCGTCCCGCTCAGCCACGCCAACTCCTCCAATCGTCACTGCGGAACCCGGTCCCGACGTGGCCGCGTGTTGCCGGCGCGCCGGCCCGGCGCCGCAGGCACCAGGAGAGCTCAGCGTTCCACGGCCAGCCGGCGATGTCCATCCTGCGCCGCTCCAGGACGGGCGCGACGGGATCGGAGTACCGCCCATCGCGCAGCACGGCAGTGCGGAATGCTCGGATGATCGATGCCGGCATCGCATTCAGACTGTCGGAGATCCGGGGAGGCGCGGCATGGAACTGTTCCGGGAACTCGTGACGAGCGACGTCGGGCTGGCGAGCCTTTTCGTCATCCTGTTCGTCATCGCGATAGCGATCTACCTCTGGCGCTGGGTCACGCGCCAGATGCGGGACTCCGAGCGCTCGGGCTCTTGAAGGGCGCCGCACGGGCCTCCTGTCACGGCGGCGGCAGACGCGTGCGCATCTGCAGCAGCAGCCGCCAGCCCGTCGCGCTGCTCCTGCACCACACGTTCGCGTACGTCGAGTCGGCCGTGGCATCGGCCGACGGCGCCGACAGCCCGTAGCTGAAGCCCAGGTCCCCCGAGACGGCGATCCGGGCACCCATCGGCCAGAGCTGCGTCGTCCCGGGCAGCTGCGATAGCGCGGCATCGACCTCTCGAGGGGCGCGAACACCCTCCACGTGGGGAGGCAGGAACACGGTGAATCCGGCCGCCGCCCGGTCCAGCAGCCGCCGTACGTGAGGCGGGCCCGACTCGCCACTGCCCGACAATGCAAGGTCGAGCACCTGCAGCTCGCCGGGGAGGACGGCCGGTCCCGGCTCGCAGCCGCCCGTCGCGAGGTCCGCGGCGACGTCGAGCGAGTGGGGCGAACCCGCGGGCTGCCGGCCGAAGCCGCCGTCGAACACGACGCGCCAGCCCTCAGGCAGGCGCTTCCACACCGTGAGGTAGCGACCCTCCACGACCCGGCCCTCTGGATCCCGCGGCGTCAGCACCCAGCGCCCGGTGGCAAAGCCCAAGTCGCCCGACACCGCGACCGCCGCACGATCCGGCACCCAGTCGAGCGTTCCCGGGAAGTCCTCCTGCGACTCCCACGCCGCCCGGCCCCAGACCGGGCCCGGCTGCAGCACGACGGCGTCCTCGGCGAGGAACTCGAGGAAGGCCGCCCGCGCGCCGCGCTTGCGCGAGGCTTCCGCAAAGCGGCTCTCCAGGTCCACGATGACCGCGCCTCCGTCGGGGGCTGGCGGCGGCACCCGCGGGGTGGTGGTGCAAGCGGCCGACAGCGCTGCCGCAGCCAGCGCGACGACCTTCGCAGTGGATCCCGCCATCGAGGCACCTCCCCCGGACCGCAGTCGCACACCGTGGCTGCGCATGGACTAGAGTAACCCTTCGTCGGCCGAGCTGACAGGCGGCGGCGACCCCTCCAGGTACCCGCACGACCAGATGGCAACCAGCGAACAGTCGAGTCGGATGAGGGAGCTCCCCGAATCGGCGCTGCGCACGCTCGTGGACGCAGCCCTCGACGTCATGGCGGTCTACGACGTCGACGGTCGGATCCTATTCATCAACCCGGCCGTCGAGCGCGTGCTGGGCTACCTTCCCGAGCAGGTGATCGGCCGTCCCGTCGGCGACTACTTCCACCCGGAGGACCGTG
>Ga0111152_1065_pt1 | contig 13570 bp, 11 predicted proteins | sample DeeMarSeWOR28_12_FD_80254 | JGI IMG/M metagenome (GOLD analysis project Ga0111152, IMG submission 80254) | Gammaproteobacteria bacterium SG8_30
CAGAAGGCCGCCTTCGCCACTGATGTTCCTCCCGATATCTACGCATTTCACCGCTACACCGGGAATTCCGCCTTCCTCTCCCTTACTCTAGCCACGCAGTTTCGAATGCAGTTCCCAGGTTGAGCCCGGGGATTTCACATCCGACTTACGTAGCCGCCTACGTGCGCTTTACGCCCAGTAATTCCGATTAACGCTTGCACCCTCTGTATTACCGCGGCTGCTGGCACAGAGTTAGCCGGTGCTTCTTGTTTGGGTAACGTCAGCCCGCCGACGTATTAGGTCGGCGTATTTCGTTCCCAACGAAAGTGCTTTACAACCCGCAGGCCTTCTTCACACACGCGGCGTCGCTGGATCAGGCTTTCGCCCATTGTCCAAAATTCAGGCCGTTACCCTACCAACTAGCTAATCCGACATGGGCTCATCCAATAGCGCGAGGCCCGAAGGTCCCCCGCTTTCACCCGTAGGTCGTATGCGGCATTAGCCCGAGTTTCCCCGGGTTATTCCCCACTACTGGGCAGATTCCCATGTATTACGCACCCGTTCGCCGCTCGCCGCCAGGGTTGCCCCCGCGCTGCCGCTCGACTTGCATGTGTTAGGCACGCCGCCAGCGTTCAATCTGAGCCAGGATCAAACTCTTCAGTTCAAAGTTTTGAGCTGAAAAGCGAGACCCCAAGCTACTCCGACTTTGTCGATCACTCGACACTGCTGGACGCTTGGTTACTCGCAGTTGGCGCCCTTGCGGACACCTGACGCGAGTCCCCACACAAATTACCTGCTCGCTTGTTAAAGAACGCCCTGACGTCGAAGCGGCAGGGAGACCCACTATTTTACGACAGGTCGGGGGGCTGTCAACACCTGCTGCGGTGCCGCAAACCCTCCCTTCCTGCTCCTTTTCCAGGGGCCGAATGGGCAAGGGCCGCGCAGTATAGCGGCGGCCCGGGCGGTGTCAACGAAAGTTTGGAAGACGTGAGTCGTGAGCCGTGAATCGTGAGTCGTCAGAGGCCGGAGTCCAGCGATTCGAGCGGCATCTGGCAGACCGAAATCCGGCTCCCGGGCACCCAGAACCGGGCTCCGGCCAGCCAAGCCCCCCCTCTTCCGGCTCACGACTCACCGCTCACGGATACCCGTAACCCGCTCCCAGCCCGAGCGGCAGGCCGAGCGCCCAGTAGCCGAGCAGGAAGGCGGTCCAGAGCACGAGCAGCGCGACCGAGTAGGGCAGCATCAGGGCGACCACCGTGCCGATGCCGGAGCTCTGCACGTAGCGGCGGCAGAACAGCACGATCAGCGGGAAATACGGCATCAGCGGCGTGACGATGTTGGTGGTCGAGTCGCCGACCCGGTAGGCCGCCTGGGTCAGGTCGGGCGACAGGCCGACCTGCATCAGCATCGGCACGAACACCGGCGCGATCAGCGCCCACTTTGCGGACGCCGAGCCGACCACGAGGTTCACCATGCCCGACAGCAGCACGATGCCGGTAAGCGTCGCACCGGCCGGCAGGCCCGACTCGCGCAGCCAGGCGGCACCCTCGAGCGCGAGCAGGACACCGAGCCCCGACTGACCGAACGCCGCGATGAACTGAGCGGCAAAGAAGGCCATCACCAGGTAATAACCCATGGCGCTCATGGACTTGGACATGCCCTCGATGACGTCGCGGTGGCTCGAGAAGCGCCCGGACACGTAGCCGAAGACGACTCCCGGCACCAGGAACAGCACGAAGATGAGCGGTACGATCGCCTGCATGAGCGGCGAGGCGGAGGCGGTCAGCGCGCCTTCGGCACTGCGCCACGGGGAGCCGGCCGGCCACGCGGTGGCCACGAGCAGGCCGATGCCGACCAGGATGGAGGCGAGCGCCCACCTGAGCGCCCTGCGCTCCCGCTGCGACAGCTCCCCGCCTGGCGCGTCGCCCGCGAGCTCCCCATCCACCACCGTGGCAGCCAGGCGCGGCTCGATGACCCGGTCGGTGAGGAACCAGCCGACGCCGATGATCAGCAGCGACGAGGACATGGTGAAGAACCAGTTGTTGAGCGGGTTGATCGTGATGCCGGGATCGATGAGCTGGGCCGCGGCCTGGGTCAACCCCGCGAGCAGCGGGTCGAGCGCCGAGGGCACGAAGTTGGCGCTGAACCCTCCCGACACGCCCGCGAAGGCCGCTGCGATGCCGGCCAGGGGGTGCCGTCCCGCAGCCATGAAGATCACGCCCCCGAGCGGAATGACCAGCACGTAGCCGGCGTCCGCCGCCGTGTGGCTGACGATCGCCACGGTGATCAGCATGGGCGTGAGCAGCCACTTCGCGGTCACCGCGAGCAGGGCCTTGAGCCCCGCGTTGATGAACCCCGCGTGGTCCGCGACCCCGATGCCCAGCATGGCGACCAGCACGACACCGAGCGGGTGGAACCCCACGAAGGTGGCGACCATCTGGGCGAAGAACGGCGTCAGGTTGTCGCCCTGCAGCATGTTCTTGACGATGACCGGCGCGCCGGTGCGCGGGTCGAGCTGGTCGAACGAGAGGGTCGCCAGCCAGGCGGACAGGATCAGGACGACGAGCAGCAGGACGGCAAAGAGAACCGCCGGGTCCGGCAGCCGGTTGCCGATGCGCTCGATGGCGTCGAGGGCGCGGGTGAGGGCCGAACGCTCAACGCTCACGGATCACGATCCGTGCAAACGCCCGCTTGCCGACCTGCAGCACGCAGCTCGTTCCGGCCGCGAGCCTGGCGTCGCGGTCCGTCACGCGCTCGCCGTCGACGCGCACCGCACCCTGGTCGATCATGCGGTAGGCCGCCGAGGTGCTGGCGACGAGCTGCGCCTCCTTGAGCACCGCCGCGAGCTTCACGCCGCCCGCGGGAGCCGGCAAGGCGACTTCCGGCATGTCCTCGGGCAGCGCGCCCTCGCGGAAACGGGCGATGAAGGCGGCCTTCTCGGCCTCGCCGGCGCCGTCCCCGTGGAAGCGGTCGACGAGCTCGACCGCGAGCTCGAACTTGACGTCGCGCGGATTCCGGCCCTCCTCGATCGCGCGGCGCAGCCCCTCGATCTCGGCCAGCGGCCGGAAGGAGAGCAGCTCGAAGTAGCGCCACATCAGCTCGTCGGAAATCGACATCACCTTGCCGAAGATCTCGCCCGGCGGCTCGGTGATGCCGATGTAGTTGCCGAGCGACTTGGACATCTTGTTGACGCCGTCGAGGCCCTCGAGCAGCGGCATCGTCACGACGACCTGCGGCTCCTGGCCGTAGTCCGCCTGCAGCGAGCGGCCCACCAGCAGGTTGAACTTCTGGTCCGTGCCGCCGAGCTCGACGTCGGCCTCGAGCGCCACCGAGTCGTAGCCCTGGACCAGCGGGTAGAGGAACTCGTGGACGGCGATGGGCTGCCCGCCCTTGAAGCGCCGCGAGAAGTCGTCCCGCTCCAGCATGCGCGCCACCGTGTACCGGGAGGCCAGCTCGATCATGCCGGCCGAGCCGAGGGCGCCCATCCAGCGGGAGTTGAAGTCGATGAGCGTCTTCTCGGGATCCAGGATCCTGAAGATCTGGTCCTGGTAGGTGCGCGCGTTGTCCTCGACGTCGGCCGGCGTGAGCCTCGGGCGGGTCGCGTTCTTGCCGGACGGGTCGCCGATCATTCCCGTGAAGTCGCCGATGAGGAACACGACGTCGTGGCCGAACTCCTGGAACTGGCGCATCTTGTTGATGAGCACCGTGTGCCCGACGTGCAGGTCGGGCGCCGTCGGGTCGAAGCCGGCCTTCACCTTGAGCGGCTTGCCCCGGGCGAGCTTGCGCCTCAGGTCCTCCTCGAGCAGGACCTCCTGCGTGCCGCGGCACAACTCCCCCATCTGCTCGTCTGCGGACAGCATCGGTCTCCCCTGGCGGCTGCCCGCCAGGTGATGCGGCGCGGCAACGGATCCACCACTGTATGGGCCGGGATTCAGGCACGCAATCGCGGGGCGCGCCGCGGTTCGGATGCGAGCGACAGCGCAAGCCACCGGGCTCGCGAGAGATCTCGACGGCCGCCGTGATGCAAGTCACGCCCGAGAAATGACCCGCAACTTGCTGAAGTATTGGGAAAACTGCCGGTTGACGGGCAACCGGCCGTTGTTTACCGTCTGTAGTTTGACCATCGCCCAGGGAGTCAACGTGCACCGCGGGAACCGGAGGACCACCGGGTCGACGACGATGGCAATGCCGGCGGACGGAAGTCCGCGCCGGCTCGGCGTGTTCGCCGCCAGCCTCGTCGCCGGCGCGGCCATCGCTTCGGGCCTGTGGATGTCCCGCCCCGGCGTCGAAACGGCGCTCGAGCAGACGCTGGCGACGGTCCCGGTGGAGCTCGAGGAGATCGTCCCGACCGCCCGGAAGATCGATCCCTTCGAGTCGATCGTGATCGTCATCCGGCGCAACGACACCCTCGATGCCCTGTTCCGCCAGCTCGAGCTGTCGCTCGCCGACCTCGCCGAGCTGCGCCGCCTTCCCGACGTGCGCAAGGCGCTCGACCGGCTGCTTCCCGGCGACGTGATCACGCTCCAGCACCTCGACGGCCAGCTGCGCTCCCTCACCCGCAAGCTGTCCGACACGGCCACCTTGTCCGTCACGCGGGCCGAGGGCGGCTTCGCGGCCGACATCATCGAGAATCCGCTGGAGACGGAGGCGGCCACGCTCGCCGGCACCATCGACTCCTCGCTGTTCCTCGCGGTCAACGGCAGCGGCGGCAGCGACGCGCTGGCCATCGCCCTCGCCGACGTCTTCAAGTACGACATCGACTTCGTCAACGAGGTGCAGCCCGGCGACAGCTTCGCCGTCGCCTACGAGCAGCAGTTCCAGGACGGCGAGTTCCTGCGCGACGGCGAGATCCTCGCCGCCGAGTTCGTCAACAAGGGGCGTGTCTTCCGGGCCGTCCGCTACGTGATGCCCGACGGCGGCGTCGAATACTTCACTCCCGAGGGCGAGAACGTCCGCAAGGCCTTCCTGCGCTTCCCCGTCGCCTTCGGGCGGGTCAGCTCCGGGTTCAACCTTGCCCGGCGGCACCCGATCCTGAACACGGTGCGCGCCCACAAGGGAATCGACTTCGCGGCCCCGGTGGGCACGCCGATCAAGGCCGCGGGCGACGGGCGCGTCGTCCACCGCGGCGTCAAGGGCGGTTACGGCAACACCGTGATCCTGGCCCATCCCGGCAGCGTCACCACGCTCTACGGGCACATGTCGCGCTACCGCCGCGGCCTGTCGGTGGGCGAGAAGGTCAAGCAGGGCGAGGTGATCGGCTACATCGGCATGACGGGACTGGCGACCGGCCCGCACCTGCACTACGAGTACCGGGTCAACGGCGTCCACCGCAACCCGGCGACCATTCCCGTGCCCCGTGCCAAGTCGATCCCCGCCGACCTGCGGGAAGATTTCCTGGCCTCGAGCGCGCCGCTGCTGGCGCGTCTCGACTCACTGGGCGCGAGCGAGCAGACGCGCGTCGCGCTCGTCACCCCCTGAGCTTGGCCCGCTCCGGGCGTTCCCGGTGTCGCGGGACGCGGCCCGGACGGCGACCGTCACATGGCTGAAACACAAAAGCGGTCGGATAGCGGGCCCATGGAGGCCCTGGACCTGAAGTCCCCCGAGCTCTACCAGAACCGGGAGCTGTCGCTGCTGGAGTTCAACCAGCGCGTGCTCGAGCAGGCCAAGGACCACCGCCTGCCCCTGCTCGAGCGGGTCCGCTTCCTCGCCATCTCCTCCTCGAACCTGGACGAGTTCTTCGAGATCCGGGTCGCGGGCCTGAAGCAGCGTGTCGAGCTCGGCGCCTCGCGCCCCGGCCCGGACGGGCTCACGCCGCAGCAGCAGCTGACGCGCATCGCGGAGCGGGCGCGGGCGCTCGTCGAGGAGCAGTACCGCGTGCTGAACGAAGTGCTGCGGCCGGCGCTCGACGGCGAAGGACTCGGCCTGGCGGGCGGCGACAATACGCCGAAGGGCGTGCAGCGCTGGATGCGCGAGTACTTCGAGCGCGAGGTCGAGCCGGTGCTCACCCCGCTCGCGCTCGATCCGGCACGGCCCTTCCCGCGCATCCAGAACAAGAGCCTCAACTTCATCGTGCGCCTGTCCGGGACCGACGCCTTCGGCCGCAACACGAGCCTCGCGATCGTGCAGGTCCCGCGCTCCCTGCCCCGGGTGATCCCGGTCGGTGGCACGCGCAGCGTCGACGGGCCGGCCATGGCGCTGCTCTCGCGCGTCATCCAGACCAACATCGACAGGCTGTTCGCGGGCGTGGAGGTCCTCGGCTGCTGGCAGTTCCGGGTCACGCGCAACAGCGACCTGTACGTCGACGACGAGGAGGTGGACGACCTGCTGCGGGCCGTCGAGGGCGAGCTCGCGCACCGCCGCTACGGCGCCGCCGTGCGCCTCGAGACCGCCCATGACTGCCCCGAGGACCTCGTGTCCTTCCTGCGCCAGCACTTCGCGGTCGAGGCCGAGGACGTCTACCAGGTCAACGGCCCGGTCAACCTGAACCGCCTGATGGGCCTCTACGGCCTGGTCGAGCGCCCGGACCTCAAGTTCCCTGCCTTCACGCCCGGTGTACCGGCCCGGCTAAAACAGCAGGCGGACATGTTCGCAGCCATCCGCCAGCGCGACGTCCTCTTGCACCACCCCTACCAGTCCTTCCAGCCCGTCACCGACTTCGTGCGGCAGGCGGCGACCGACCCCCACGTGCTCGCGATCAAGATGACCCTGTACCGCGCGGGCGCGGACTCGCTGATCGTCGACGGGCTCGTCGAGGCCGCCCGCCACGGCAAGGACGTGACCGTGATCGTCGAGCTGCGCGCGCGCTTCGACGAGGCGGCCAACATCGAGCTGGCCACACGCCTGCAGGAAGCCGGCGTCCACGTCATGTACGGCGTCGTCGGCTACAAGACCCACGCCAAGCTGATCATGGTGGTGCGGCGCGAGGACGCCCGGCTCAAGCGCTACTGCCACGTCGGCACCGGCAACTACCACATCCAGACCGCCCGCGCCTACACCGACTACGGCCTGTTCACCGCCGACGACTCGATCGGCGAGGACCTGCACGACCTGTTCCTGCAGCTGACGAGCCTGACGCAGGCGCCCGCACTCAGGAAGCTGCTGCAGTCGCCGTTCACGCTGCATGCCGCGCTGATCGCGCGGATCGAGCGGGAAATGGAGCACGCACGCCAGGGACGGCCGGCACGCGTGGTCGCGAAGATGAACTCGCTGATCGAGCCGGAGATGGTCAGGACGCTGTACCGGGCCTCGCAGGCGGGGGTGCGCTGCGAGCTCGTCGTCCGCGGCATCTGCGCGCTGAAGCCCGGCATACCCGGGGTGTCCGAGAACATCACCGTGCGCTCGATCGTCGGCCGGTTTCTCGAGCACTCCCGGGTGTTCTACTTCGCCAACGGCGGCGACGAGGAGCTGTTCTGCGCGAGCGCGGACTGGATGGAACGCAACTTCTTCCGCCGCATCGAGGTCTGCTTCCCGATCGAGAGCCGCAAGCATCGCGAGCGGATCCTCGCCGACCTCGAGGCGTGCCTCGCCGACAACGTCAACGCCTGGCTGCTGGGGCCGGACGGCCGCTACGAGCGCGTCGACGCGGGCACCGGCGAGCGCTTCAGCGTGCAGGAGGCGCTGCTGGAGAAGTACGCGGAATAAGAGGTGAGGCGTGAATCGCAGGAACCAGGACCAGACCGGCTACCGGAATTCTTCCCGAAACGACTCACGGCTCACGGCTCACGGCTCACCATTCTTCAGCTCGCCCGCAGCGTGTACCGCGCCGCCGCCAGGTAGCTCGCCTCCTGCCGGAGGTCGGCGGCGGTCAGCGGGTTGTTCCTGAGCCACCCGCGGGGAAAGCGCAACGTCACGGTCTGACCGCGGGCCTGCAGCCTGACCGGCGGAAGCGGCTGCGACGAGCGCGCCCGGTTGAGCAGCACGGCGATGCGCAGGATCACGACCATGCGGCCCGCCAGCTCGTCCCAGGGAGGCACCAGCTCCAGCGTCCGCTCCAGGTGCGGCTTGCGCCGGTGCGAGTCGACCAGGCAGGCGAGCAGCCGCTGGTCCTCGCGGGTGAAGCCCGGCATGTCGGCGTGCTCGAGCAGGTAGGCGCCGTGCCGATGGAAGTGCGAGTGGGAGATGTCGAGGCCGATCTCGTGCAGGCGAGCGGCCCAGCACAGGAACTTCTCGACCTCCGGATCCGCCAGCCCCCAGTCCCCGGCGATCTGCCCGAGCAGCCCGACGGCCGTTTCCTCGACGCGGTCCGCCTGCGCCTTCTCGACGTGGAAGCGCACCTCCATCGATCGCGCGGTGCGCGCGCGCACGTCCTTGTTGCTGATGCGCCCGAGCATGTCGTACAGCAGCCCCTCGCGCAGGGCGCCGTCGGCCACGCGCATCTGGCCGAGGCCGAGCGAGTCGAACACCTGGGACAGGATCGCGAGCCCGCCGGCGAACACGAGCGCGCGCTCGGAGGAGATCGACGTGAAGCCCGCGGACGAGACGCTCCCGGCGGCGACCAGCCGGGCCTCCAGCGCCCGCAGCAATTCGGGCGTGATCGCCGAAGCCGTCGGGTCGATCTCGTGGATGGCCTCGAACACCGCGCGCACCGTGCCGGAGCTGCCGACGGCGTGATCCCACCCGGCGGCGCGATAGGGGATCTCGATCGACTCGAGCTCCATGCGGGCCGCCACGCAGGCGCGCCGGAAGCGCTTCTCGTTGACCCGCCCGCCCGGGAAGTGCGCATCGCTCATGGACACGCAGCCCATGTACAGGCTCTCGAGCTGCCTCGGCGCGAAGCCCTCGCCGATGATGAGCTCGGTGCTGCCGCCGCCGATGTCGACCACGAGGCGACGACCGGGCTCCGTGGGCATGGTGTGGGCGACGCCGGAGTAGATGAGGCGGGCTTCCTCGATGCCGGAGATGATCTCGATCGGGTGCCCGAGCACGGCCCGCGCGCGCTCGAGGAACCCCTGCTTGCGCCGCGCCTTGCGCAGGGTGTTCGTCCCCACCACGCGGACGCTGTCGGCACGCATGTCGCGCAGGCGCTGCCCGAAGCGCTCGAGCGCCGCGATCGCCCTGGCGGTCGCCTCGCGCGCCAGCCGACCGTCCGGGCCGAGGCCCGCCGCGAGCCGCACCATGTCGCGCAGCCGGTCGACGATGACCAGCCGGCCCTCGGCATAGCGCGCCACGATCATGTGGAAGCTGTTGGACCCGAGGTCCACTGCGGCCATCACGTCCGGGACCTTGCGCTGCCTGGCCAAGTCAGCCGCGCCTCACGCCGCGCCCGCCGGATGCCCGGGCGGCTGCCGGGCATCGGGAAGGGAACGTATGGCGCGAAGCGAGTCGGGGCCGCGCGCCGGGGTCATCGGCGGCTGGTCAGGCGGAGAAGGAGGAGCCGCAGCCGCAGGTCGTCTTGGCGTTCGGGTTGCGGATCACGAACTGGGCGCCCTCGAGATCCTCCCGGTAGTCGATCTCCGCGCCGAGGAGGTACTGGAAGCTCAGCGGGTCCACCAGGAGCGTCACGCCCTGGTTCGAGAACTGGGCGTCGCCCTCCTCGACGCTCTCGTCGAAGGTGAAGCCGTACTGGAACCCGGAGCAGCCGCCACCGGAGACGAACACGCGCAGCATCAGGTTGGGGTTGCCTTCCTCGCGGATCAGCTCGCCCACCTTGCGCGCCGCCGCGTCGGTGAACACCAGGTCGCCGGCATCGATGGCAATCTCGCTCATAAACCTTTCATCTTCCGAAGGAAAATTGATAACTGGAACCAGTTTACTCGGCGCCCGCCTCGCCGGTCAAAGCGCCCTCCGGGCCCGGATCCAGCGCCGGCTGCCAGGGAAAGGTCTCCCGCAACGGCTCGGGACCGCTGCGGCTCGACTTGACCTCGAGCCTGACGGCCGCGGGCGTGAACCCCTCGGGCAGCTCGATCGGGATGTCCACGGTGCGGAAGTACCTGACGGTGAACGGGACCTCGCTCCGGCCGTCCGTCGAGAGTTCCTCCAGGCCGACCTGGGTCAGCGCCCCGCCACGCGACCCGTCGAGGACCAGCGTAATCGTCCCCTTGGCGGTCGCGTCGCGGGTCGCCGTCTGCACCAGCGTCACGCTCACCGTGTGGCGACGGCCTTCGTCCTGCCGCACGGACAGCTCCTGCACCTTGATGCTGCCGGTCCCGAAGCGCTCGGCCACCAGGCCCCGATAGAAGTCGAGCTCCTGCTGCTGGCGTGCCAGTTCGGCCTGCAGCCCGCCGATCATCCCCTGGGCCTCGGACTGGGCTTCCTCGTCCACGCGGCGCGCCACCTCGCCGGCGACCACCTTCGCCTCGAGCTCATCACGCTCCCGCTCGAGCGCGTCGACCCGGCGCGACAGCGCCTGCCGCTGCGAGAATGCCTCCACGGCCGAGTACCCGGACAGGGAACGCCCGAGCTCGAACGACGCGTACATCAGGCCGAACCCGATGGCAACGGCGAACACGGCGCGAAGCCGCGGTAAGACGAAGAGTCTCACGGCCTTCAGCTGGTGGCGGCCACGGGCTTGCGTCGCGACCGTTGCCCGGCACGCTCCTCCCACCAGTCGGGGTACTCCGGCAGGCCCTCCGGGAACGCGAAGGCACCGAGCTCGTGCAGCGCTCGGGAGTAGACCCGGCGCTTGAAGTAGATGACCTCGCGCACCGGGTCCCAGTACTCCGCCCATCGCCAGCGATCGAACTCCGCAGGATGCTCGGTGGAGTCGAACCTGAGCCGCGACTCGGAGGCCGTCAGGCGCAGCAGGAACCAGCGCTGCTTCTGGCCGATGCAGACCGGGTTGGCGTTGCGGCGCCGGAACTGCGGCGGCAGGCGATACCGCAGCCAGCCGCGCGTCCGCCCGAGTTGCTCGACGTCGCGCGGGGCGAGGCCGACTTCCTCCCCTAGCTCGCGGTACATCGCGTCCTCGGCCCGTTCCCCGCGCAGGATCCCTCCCTGCGGGAACTGCCAGCCACGGGCGCCGGCGCGGCCGCCCAGGAACACGCGGCCATCGTCGTGCATGAGCACGATCCCGACGTTGGCGCGGAATCCCTGCGAATCGATGTAGTCGCCGCGCTCAGCCACTGGAGCCTCCTGCAGGGATTGTTCCACACGCCGCGGACACCGGGCCACCGGCGCGGACGGAAGGCGCGCCGGGCCGGGTTGCCGGGCCTCGGCCCCGGGGTCTAGCCTTGCACGGCTCGCCCCCCCGGAATCCTCTCGCATGCCCCGAGCGCCGGCCCTCCTCCTGCTCACCCTGATCGGCGCCGGCGCGCTCATCCTGTCGGTCTCGCTCGGCAGCTCGGGGGACGACCCGGTCGCGCTGTGGGGCCGGGCGCTCGCGGGCGAGGACCCGGTCGCGCGGGCCATCCTCCTCGACCTCAGGCTGCCGCGCGCGCTCGCGGCCTTCGCGACCGGGGCCGTCCTCGCGCTGGCCGGCGTGCTGATGCAGGTGCTCTTGCGCAACCCGCTGGCCGACCCGTACGTCCTCGGCGTGTCCGGCGGCGCGGCGGTTGCCGCCGTCGGCGCCATGCTGCTCGGCCTCGGCGGGCTCTGGGTGGACCTCGGCGCCGCGGGCGGGGCGCTCGGTGCGATGCTGCTCGTTTTCGCCCTGGCGCACGGGCCCGGCGGCTGGACGCCCACGCGGCTGCTGCTGACCGGCGTGGTGGTGGCGGCGGGCTGCAGCGCCGCCATCAGCGTGATGCTGGCCACGGCTGGCGAGGCGCCCGTCCGCGGCATGCTGGCCTGGCTCATGGGGGACCTGTCCTATTCGGGCATGCCGTGGAGCGCGCTCGTCGTGCTCGCACTCGCCCTGCCCGCGTGCCTGGCCCTCGCCCGGCCCCTCGACGTGCTGTCGCGCGGCGACCTGCAGGCGGCGGTCCTCGGCCTTCCCGTGCGGGAAGTGCGGCTCGCGTTGTATTTCGGCGGCTCGGTGCTGACCGCGGTGGCGGTGACGACCGCCGGCAGCATCGGCTTCGTGGGGCTGGTGACGCCGCACCTGGTGAGGCTGGCGCTCGGCTCCTCGCACCGCGTCGTCGTGCCCGCATCCGCCCTTCTGGGCGGCACCCTGCTGGTACTGGCCGACCTGGCCGCCCGGACCGTCGTCGCGCCGCGGCAGCTCCCGGTCGGGGCGCTCACCGCCCTCATCGGCGTGCCGCTGTTCCTGGTGCTGATGCGCCGCGAGCGGCGCATCGGCTGAAGGCCCGGGCGATTCATCAGCCGCGGCCGCGCAGCTTGGCGAACTCCGCCTCCACCGCCGGGTGGACGAACTCGGACACGTCGCCGCCGAGCTGGGCGATCTCGCGCACGAGCGTCGAGGAGATGAAGGTGAACTGCTCCTGCGGCGTCAGGAAGACGTAGTCGACTTCCCGGTCGAGGTGACGGCTCATGTTGGCGAGCTGGAACTCGAACTCGAAGTCCGACACGGCGCGCAGCCCGCGGATGACGAAGCTGCAGTTCTGCTGCCGGGCGAAGTCGACCGTCAGGCCGGAGTAGCCCATCACCTCGACGTTGCCGAGCTCGGAGACCACCCTGCGCGCCAGGTCCACGCGGATCTCCAGCGGGAACAGCGGCGCCTTGTTCGGGTTCGCGGCGATCCCGATGACCACGTGGTCGAACATGCTGGCCGCGCGCCGCACGAGGTCCTGGTGGCCGTTGGTGATCGGGTCGAACGTGCCCGGGTAGACGGCACGCCGCTTGGCGTTCGCTTCCATCCTCTCTTTCACCCCGCGCGGGTCGGGCCCGCCTCCCCTTCTTGTTGCAGCATCGCCCCCGGCTCCCCCGGCGCGACGGCGAGATGATAGCCGACATCCCCGGCCCGGCCCGACCGGTGCAGGCGCCAGCCCGGCGGCAGCGGCGGCGGGCCGTCGGCCGCGGCGCACTCCAGGTAGACGAACGCGCCGGGCGCGAGCACGCCCGGGCGGGCAAGGCGTCGTAGCAGGTCCGGCAAGAGGCCGGCCGCATAGGGCGGGTCCAGGAACACGACGTCGAACGCATCTGTCGACCGCTCGAGCCACTTCGTGGCGTCGGCCCGGATCACCGTCGCGGCGGCCCCGGCCTGCATCTCCTCGGCCAGCCGACCGAGGTAGCGCACGAGAGCCGGATCGCTGTCGATGAGCACGACGGAATCCGCACCACGGGACAGGGCCTCGAGGCCGAGGACGCCGCTGCCGGCGAAACAGTCGAGACAGCGCGCCCCGCGGATGACCGGCGCGAGCCAGTTGAACAACGTCTCGCGCACGCGGTCCGGCGTCGGTCGCAGGTCGCGCGCCTCGGGGAAGCGGAGCTTACGGCCGCGCCACCGGCCGCCGATGATGCGCACCTCGTTGCGCCCGGCAGACGCCGCTGCCGCGGCTCTTTTTTGCGCTGCATTGTCGCCGCGCTTGCGGTGATTACGAGACATCGGGGCCCTTCGATCCCTTACACTTGCGAGACGAAAAGCGGCGGGCGTAGGGTTCGTCGCAACCAATGGAGCGCGATCATACGCGCCCCCCAGGGACCACCAACCATTGCCGGAGTACCCGTCATGAGGATTCGTCACGCGGCCGCGCTGCTCGGTGCGGTGTTGCTGGTTGCAGGTTGCTCCAACTCTGCCTCGGACCCCGGCACGGGGGTC
>Ga0111152_1099_pt1 | contig 13022 bp, 8 predicted proteins | sample DeeMarSeWOR28_12_FD_80254 | JGI IMG/M metagenome (GOLD analysis project Ga0111152, IMG submission 80254) | Gammaproteobacteria bacterium SG8_30
TCGAAGTACGTGTCGCCGGCCAACCCGACGGGGCGTTATCTGTCCGAGCTGCTGCTGGCCGGTGCCGGTAACCCGGAGCGAGGGGACTGGTACATCGAGTCGCCCCTGACGCGTGGGCGCGCAATGCGGTTCGCAGAAGAGGAGGGCGCCTACACGATCTGGGGATCGTTTCCCTTCGAGCGGTACCGTGGCAAGCACGGCGGGCGCCTGGAGGCACTGGTGTGGGAGACGCCGATCTTCCACCGCACCATGGCGACGGTTGTCGTCAATCCGGCGAAGGTCCCCGGCGTGAACATCGAGGGCGCGCGGGCGCTCGAGGCCTACCTGCTGTCCCCCGGCACCCAGGCCGCGATTGCCGCCTACCGCGAGAAAGGCCTCGACCGGCAGACCTGGTGGCCGGCCGCGTTCGACAACAACCCGGCGCAGGTTCTCGGGTCGACCGCCGGGGACGAGGAGGACTAGCCGCGTCCGGGTTTCTGGTTGTTTGCAGCGGATAATCCGGGTCCGCTTTGGCCCCCGTGGGCTGATGATGCCCATGCTCGTCGTTCCTCGAACGAGGCCTGCCGTGGATTACCTCTACTCGCTGTATGATGCGCTGGTCAGCATCAACGTCCCGTCCGACAAGGCGCGGGCCGTGGTCGATGCGATGGAGCGGGACATGGGGACCACGCTGGCGACCAAGCAGGACCTGCTGCTGATCCGTCAGGAGATCGAGAACCGGTACACGCTGCTGTCGCGAGAGATCGACTCGCTGCGGGGCGAGGTCGCCAAGGACCTGCAGTCGCTGCGGGGCGAGGTCGCCAAGGACCTGCAGTCGCTGCGGGGCGAGGTCGCCAAGGACCGCGCTTCGCCTGTCCATCACGCTGCGGCTCGGCTCGATGCTGGTCGTCGGCTTCGGAGTGATGCTGACGGCGCTAAGGCTCTGGCTTTAGGCCCACCGGACTGGATGCTCCGTCGAGCGTGGCTGGTTCCAGCCCGCCTCGCGGCGAGTGTCGAACGACGCGCTCGCCGGCGTCTCGACCAGCCGGTCGGGGCAAGAAGCACGCCACCGCGGGTTCTGCCGATGCCGGATGCTAATATCGCCGCCGGCCCGCGGGAGCGGCGCGTACCCGGATCAAGGCACTCCACATGAACGAGCAGGCAACCCCGACCCCGGATGCGGACAGCCTGAGGCCCTCCGCAGATCATCATCGGGTCTTCACCACGGTTTCCTACGTCCTGATGTGGTGGTCCTCGCTGATCGTCATCCAGGCCTTCGCGCTGGGCCAGAGCTTTCTCCCGCCCATCGGCAGCCTGAACCTGTCCCAGGCACTGCTGGTCATGGTGATCGCGGTGGTGCTGTTCGTGGTCATGTTCTCGCTGAACGGGCAGGCAGGGCTAAAATACGGCATCCCGTACTCCATCCAGGCGCGCGCTGGCTTCGGCATCCGGGGCTCGAAGCTGGTGGAGTTCCTGCGCGCCATCCCGGCGATCGTGTGGTACGGGATCGGCTCCTGGATCGGGGCACTGTCGCTGGACGGGATCCTGACGCAGCTCGCCGGATTCACGGCGCCCGAGGCCAAGTACGCCTACTTCGTCCTGCTCCAGATCCTGCAGACGGCGCTTGCCTACCGCGGCATCCGCACGATGAAGTGGTTCAATGCCAGCGCTTCGATCGTGATCGCGCTGATCATGGGATACATGCTGATCCACATCGTCCGGACCCACGGTCTCCAGATCGAGGAATCCTGGCGCAGTGACGGCAACTGGGGGACGCCCTTCTGGGTCGGCCTGACTGCGGCGATCGGCGTACTTGCCACGGTGATGCTGAACATCAGCGACATGACCCGGCACCTGCAGAAGTCGCAGTCCGCTATCTGGGTCGGCCACCTGCTCGGCGTCGCGCCCCCCTGGTTTTTCATGCTCACCCTCGGGCTCGTGGCCGGGGCCTCGCTCGGCATCTGGGACCCGGTCCAGGCGCTCATCCAGCTCAGTCCGAACCCCCTCGCCATGGTCGTGCTGCTGGCCTTCGTGCTGCTGGCGCAGATCACGACGAACCTGACCATCAACATCCTGCCTCCGGCCCTCATCTTCATGGACGCATTCCGGATCCGCTGGCACACCGCCGTGATACTCACCGGTGTGCTCGGCGTCGTCTCGATGCCGTGGCTGATCATGTCCAACTTCGACGCCTTCCTGGGCTTCATCCTGCATTACTCGGCGCTCTTCGGGCCGATCCTGGGCGTCATGCTCGCGGACTACTTCGTCGTGCGCCGCGGTGAGCTTGCCATCGACGAGCTGTACGTCGACGGACCGAAGAGCCGCTACTGGTACACGGGTGGGATGAACCTGGCCGGACTGGTCTCAGTGATCCTTCCCGGCACGATCACGATGATCTGGTTCCTGCCGATGTCCTGGCTGCTCGGCGTGCCGGCCGGGTTCCTGATGTATCTGCTGCTGCACCCGGTCCTGAAGCCCGGGCCGGGCTGACGTGCCGGCACGCGAGGGGCGCTGACTCTCAGTTGGCTCCTGCGCGGAGGCGGTCGGTCGCCGCCCGGTCGACCTCGCCGTGCGTGCTCACGACGACGCCGAATTCCCTGGCGGCTTCCTCGCGCGAAAGGTATCCGTCGAGCACGTCCGACAGTACCTGGGCAGGCGCCCGTTCGAACGGATTGCCATACCCGCCTCCGATTCCGCCTATCGCGCGAATTCGGTCGCCACGCGACACGGGCATCGCCGCCATCATGGATGGCAGCTCGACCTGCTTTTCCTGGTGGCGGATCAGCTGCAGATGGGAGGTGCGCCCCTCCTTGCCGCCCTGGAAACCCCACGGCGCATTCGTGTGTCCGTCGCCCTCGACGCTTATCGCACCATCCGTGAGGAACTCGACCTCCTTGATGGAATTCAGCCCACCGCGCCACCTGCCCGGCGAGACCGCGTCCTCACGGAGCTCATAGCGGGTGACGCGCAGCGGAACGTGGCTCTCGATGTCCTCCACCGGGTTGTTGCGCGTGTTGGCATAGAGAGTATCGACACTGTCCATGCCGTCCCTGCCCAGCCGGCCGCCGTAGCTACCCTCGAAGATCTCGATGTGCACCCACTGCTGCTCGTTCACGAACCCGTTGAACGTGACGGCCTTCAGGTTTGCGACACCGGCGCAAACCTGCTCGGGCACCGCCGGCGCGAGCGCCTTCATCAAGGTGTCCGCGACGACGTTTCCCGGCGCAAACCGGGCAATGGTCGGGGCGGGGAAGACCGGGTTCGCCAAGCAGCCGCGGGGTGCCGAGATCCTGATCGAGCGGTAGAGCCCATCGTTCTGCGGGATGTTGCCGTACACGTCGCTGTCCAGCAGGATGGAACGCAGGGTCAGCCACACCGCGACGTCCACGGTGCCGACGAACGGCATGTTGATCGCGTGGCCGCTGACCTGCGGCGCGGTGCCTTCGAAGTCGATCGTCAGGTCGCTGCCGGCGACGGTCGCGGTGATCTTGACGGGCAGGTTCTTGAGAGAGTCGTCGTCGCTGCCCAGGAAGCCGTCGACATACCCCGTTGCCGTGTACGTGCCGTCCGGGAGCTTCTCGATCTGGGAGCGCATGAGCCGCTCGGAGTAGTCGAACAGGTCCTCGATGGCATCGTTCAACGTGTCGAGCCCGTAACGGTCCGCGAGGTCCAGCAGTCGGCGCGCCCCGACGTGGCAGGCCGCGATCTGCGCGTCCATGTCGCCGACGACCAGCTCCGAGACCCGGACGTTGTCGGTGATCATGCGCCACAGGGCCTCGTTGCGTCGCCCGCGATCGAACACCTTCAACGCGCGGAAGCGGAGGCCTTCGGCATACGAGTCGGCACAGACGACCACCCCGACGCTGCCGGGCTGGCTCGAGCCGATGTCCAGGTGGTGGGCGGTCGTGACCGAGAATCCGATCAGGCGGTCACCGTGGAATATGGGCACGCAGAACCCGATGTCCGGGGCGTGCGACGCACCGTTGTACGGATCGTTGTGGATGATCACGTCGCCGGGCTGGAAGCTCTCGCCGCGAGCCTCGAACTCCTTGATGATGCCCCGCACGTAACCCGGGATCGGCCCGGACTGCAGCGGCGTGCTCTTCGAGCACTCGCACAGCTGCCTGCCCTGCGGGTCGCACAGTGCGGCGCCGAAATCCTCCGATTCGCGGATGATGCTGGAATAGGCCATCCGCATGAGCTTGTAGCCCATCTCGATGGCGATGTTCTCGAGCGCCCCCTGGATGATGCTGGCGGTGACGGGATCGACGCGCTGCTGCATCGCAGCTGACTGGCCGGCAGGCTGGCTCGCACTCATTTCGTGCAGTCCTCGCAGGTGTCCGGGACGGGTGTTACGCAAGAGGCTACTGCAAGGGCCCGGGCGCCGGCAACAGAAACTGAAGTTGACGCCAGATTCAGTTCTGGGTACATAGAGGGGCAGGCTGGCGACCTGACGCCAGGGGCAAGGCAGGCAGGAGAGACATGCACCTGATCGGCGTCGACGTCGGCGGTACTTTCACGGACATCGTCCTCACCGATACCGGCAAGAACGTGACGAGGACGCACAAGGTGTCCAGCACGCCGGAGGATCCCTCGCGGGCCTTCCTGAAAGGCGTCATGGAAATCTGCCAGGCGGCCGACGTGCCGCTCTCGGCCGTCGATCACATCTTCCACGGAACGACCGTGGCCACGAATGCAGCCCTGCAATATCGTGGCGCCAGGGCCGGCATGATCACGACGCGCGGCTTCCGGGACATCGTCCACATCGGGCGCCACCAGCGACCCCAGCACTACTCGATCCAGCAGAGCATTCCCTGGCAGGACCAGCCTCTGGTCTTGCGCCGGCACAGGAAAGTCGTGACCGAGAGGCTCGCCCCGCCGACCGGGGAAGTGGTCACGCCGCTCGACGAGGAGGAAGTCCGCCGGGCAGCACTTGAGTTGCGCGAGGCGGGCGTCGCCTCGATCGCGATCTGTTTCCTGTTCTCTTACCTGAATCCGGAGCACGAGCGGCGAGCCAAGGCAATAGTCGAGCAGCACTGCCCCGGTATCTTCGTCACCTGCTCGCACGAGGTCTCGCCCCAGTTCCGCGAGTTCGAGCGGTTCACGACCACGGCGATGAACGCCTTCATCGGCCCGCTGGTCCGCGATTACGTGGGCCGGCTGGCAGAGAGCCTGCGGGCGCAAGGCTTCGACGGCGAGGTGCACATCATGCGCTCGAATGGCGGCGTCTCACCGGCAAGGGCCATTGCCGAGCTGCCCGTCTACACGTTGATGTCCGGCCTTGCTGCCGGCGTACTGGGTGGGGCCTGGGTCGGGGAGTTGGCCGATCGGCGCAACGTCATCACGCTCGACATCGGTGGAACCAGCGCCGACATCGGTGTCGTCACGGACGGGCGCTTCGCCGAGGCTTCGGCGCGCGACACGTACGTCGCTGGCTATCCGATCCTCGTGCCGATGATCGACCTGCACACGATCGGAGCCGGTGGCGGCTCGATCGCGCAGCGCGATGCTGCGGGGGCGTTCCGTGTCGGCCCGCAGAGCGCCGGCGCCGTGCCGGGACCGGCGGCCTACGGCCAGGGCGGCACGGAGGCGACGGTCACCGACGCCAATATCGTGCTGGGGCGGCTCGACGCCAGCAACTTCCTGGGCGGCGCCATGTCGCTGGATGCCGGCGCGGCGCGGAGCGCGATCCAGTCGCTGGCCGACCGGCTCGGCCTGCCGCTGCTGGAAGCCGCCGAGGGTGTCGTTGCCGTGCTGAACGCCAACATGGCCAACGCGATCCGCGCACGCACCGTGCAGAAGGGTATCGATCCCCGCCGGTACGCGCTCGTCGCTTCCGGCGGCGCGGGGCCTCTACATGGTGCCGAAGTCGCCGGCGTTCTCGGAGTGCCCGAGGTGATCGTGCCTCCCTATCCGGGCATCAACTCCGCCATCGGACTGCTGACCACCGACCTCAAGTACGACGTGGTTCGCACGGCATTCATGGTGTCCGTGGCGCTGGACGTCGATCGATTGAATGCCGAGTTCGCGTCGATGGAGGAAGCGCTGCGGGAGCAACTCGAGGCGGACGGCGTCGATCCCACGCTGGCGGGCTTTCAACGCTTCGCCGATGCCCGGTACGTCGGCCAAGGATATGAGCTGAGGCTGCCCCTGCCGGCTGCGCAGCTGAAGCGCGAGGCCGTCGCGGAGGCCGTTGCGGCGTTCCACGACCTGCACGAGCAGGAGTACGGTCACCACTTTCCGAAGTCGCCGATCGAGCTGGTGAATCTGCGGGTTACGGCGGTCGGCTCGGTCCCAAAAATCGGAGTGCCGCCGACCCCGCAGGGCGGTTCCCTCGAGTCCGCCCGTCTACGGACCCGGGACGCGGTGTTTCGAGTGGGTACCGAATTGCGGAGCTTCGAAACCGCCTTCTACGACCGCAGCCGGTTGCCTGTGGGTGAGCCCATCGCGGGGCCGGCGATTCTGCTACAGGCAGACTCGACGACCGTGGTGCCCCCCGCCTGGACTGCGGAGGTGGACGCCTCCAGCGCCATCATCATGCAGTCGGCAGCACCACCTGCCGGCAAGTCTTGACCCTGATACGTTGACCCTTGACCCATTACGAACGGGAGAGCGAGCGATGAGATCGAGAATGGTGTCCGGACTGACCCTGGCCGCCCTCGCGGCCCCGCTTGTCCCGGCAGGCGCGCAGCAGGCGACGCTCGAAGAGATCACCGTGACTGCGACTCGGAGAACCGAGAGTCTCCAGGACGTCGCGACCTCCGCAACGGTGTTCTCCGGTGACGACCTGGCGGCCCTCGAGGTCGCCGAGCCGCGTGACCTGGCGGAGCAGACGCCGGGGCTGCTGACGAAGTTCGGGCCGAACGGCCTGGCGACTGTCGGCTTCTACATGCGAGGCGTCGGCATCAACGACTTCACCGGCACGGTCGACCCGTCGGTCGGCGTGTACGTGGACGAAGTCTTCATGCCGACTCCGGACATGCTCAACTTTTCCGTCTTCGACATCCAGCGCGTGGAGGTCCTGCGCGGCCCGCAGGGCACCCTGTACGGCCGCAACAGCACAGGAGGCGCGATCAACTTCATCACCGCGCGACCCACCGAGTCCTTCGAGGGCTACGTCCGCGCCGGCTACGGGAGCTACGAGACAGCCACCATCACGGGCGCGCTCAGCGGGCCCCTGTCGGAGACCCTGTCGGGTCGGGTCTCCGTCAATGCGGTCAACAGCTCGAGCAGCTCCGGGTACTCCTACAACCGCTTCACGGACAACGTGCTCGGCAAGGTCGACTCGCTGGCCCTCCGGGGTCAGCTGCAGTGGGATCCGACCGATGCACTGAGCGTCCGGCTCATGTACGGCTACGGCGACTCGGAGTCAGAGCAGCCGCTGCTGCAGCACGTGCCGACCCGGGATCCCGACAACGTGGCGCTGATCTGCGACCCGGTGATCGAGGGGCGCGTCGACCTGACCGGTGCCTGCATCGACTTCCTTGGCTACTATGACGATGACGGCGATGTCTACGACGGCGCCGCCAACGTCGATCCGGGCCTCAAGCTCCGCTCGGACGACGTGACGCTGACCATCGACTGGCAGGGCCCTGCCTTCACTCTCACGTCGATTTCAGGCTACAACGACTTCTCCAAGAGGCAGAGCCAGGACATCGATGCCTCACCCAACGTCGTTGCCGACAACTTCACTTTCAACGACGTGCAGAACTTCTCGCAGGAAGTGCGACTGACCTCCGGTGACTCGGCGCGACTGCCCTGGATCATCGGCGCCAACTACGCCAAGACGGACATCGATTGGTTCCAGACGATCGACCTGAGCGACCTCGCGATCCCCACCAGCAACGGCGCCGTGCAGAGCACGGAAGCATGGGCCATATTCGGCCAGTTGACGATCCCGATAACCGACACCCTCGAGTTCACCGGCGGCCTCCGCTACACCGACGAGACCCGTGAGTGGACCGGGGCGACCTTCGTCGGGACCTTCGCGACGCTGGACGAGGCCTACGCCAGCGGAGCGCCGCGTCTGTCGCAACTGCCTCTTCCGCCTGGCGACCCGGGCGCGGGCGGTCCGCTCGACTTTCCAACCAAGCTCAGCAAGGACAAGGTGGACTACTCGGCGGTGCTGAAGTACCGGCCGACGGACAACGCGATGTTCTACCTGTCGGTCAGCGAGCTCGCAGGAAGCGCTCGAGCCGTACGGACCGGAGGAACTCACCGCCTACGAGATCGGCACCAAGCTTTCCCTCGCCGGCAACGCCGTGCGACTGAACGCCAGTGCCTTCTTCTACGACTACAAGGGCTTCCAGGCGACTTTCGTGCGCGCCACCGAGGCCAGCGCCAGGCTGCAGAACGCCGGCGACGTGGAGATCACCGGGCTCGAGGTAATGCTCGACTGGGTGCCGACGGAGCGGCTCGGCCTGAGCGCCGGGATCAGCCTGCTGGACAGCGAGATCGTTCGTACCGACGTCGTCCTGCCGCCTCTGGACGGGAGCCCGGAGACCACGATCAAGGGCAACGAGATCCCGAATGCTCCGCAGGTTTCCTTCAATGGGCGGATCACCTACAGCGTGCCGATCGGCACGAGCTTCGCCCTGGGTCTGCAGACGGATTTCAACTATGTCGACGAACACTTTCTCGAACCCAACAACCGCGAGTACCTGTCGGAGGACGGCTACTTCCTGATCAACGGCCGCGTGACCTTCATGCCGAACGACGGGCCGTGGCAGGTTTCGGTATGGGGGAAAAACCTGGGTGACGAGGAATATCGATCGGCGGCCCAGGACCTGGCGTTCGCGCTCGGCTTCTCCGAGATCGTCAACGGCGTGCCGCTGACCTGGGGGGTGGACTTCGAGTATCGGTTCTGAGAGACCGGGCCTTGCCCCGTTCGACGCGCGGGCGTACCGAGCGTCGCGGCTCGGTGCAGCCACCGACCGCGCTGCACCCACGCGCGCTGCGCAGTCGTGAGGGCCTGAAGCGCGCCGCGCGCGAACTGCTGAACGAGCAGGGCTTCCGCACGCTGCGGGTGCAGGACGTGACGGCGCGAGCTGGTGTCGCGACGGGACTCTTCTATCGCTACTTCCGTGGCCTGCGCGAGATCGTCGCCGAGATCGCGCAGGATTTCTTCGAAGAGCTCATCGCGGAAGCCGATCCGGTCGCGCGATACGAGCACCGCTTCGACTGGATCCTGCAGAGCCTCGGCAGTGCGGTACATCGATTTGCGGAGAATCCAGGCATCCTGGCCTGCATGTTCGGCCTGGCGGGGGACTACGAGGAGTTCGACCGCATCTGGAAGGACAACGCGCACCGCTGGAATCTGCGAGTGGCCCAGTACCTCAAGCGGGAGGCGGGATTCGATTCGGTGCACGCGCGACGCGTCGGGTACATGCTCGGGGCGATGACCGAGGGCGTCATCTACCAGGCGCTGATCCGCAGGACGGAGGATCTGCTGGAGTTCGGGCCACGCCCGGAGGACGTGGCGGACGTGCTGGCCGTGATGTGGTATCGCGCCATCTTCCTCGAGGACCCCCCCAGGGAGAGATTGCGAGCTTCCGGGCGGCGCCTTCTGGGCTCTCGGGGACGCAGGGGTACTGGCGAGGCACGCAAGTGAAACGGGAAATCCAGGTCAACGAAGAGAGGCTCTGGCAGAGCCTGATGGACATGGGACAGGTCGGTGCGCTGCCCCACGGAGGCTGCTGCCGGGCCGCCTTGAGCGCGGAGGACAAGGCGGGTCGCGACCTGTTCGTCCGCTGGTGCCGCGACGCAGGCTGCGAGGTTGCCTTCGACCAGGTCGGCAACATCTACGCCCGCAGGCCGGGGCGCGACGGCTCCAGAGCCGCATGCGCGACGGGCAGCCACCTCGACACACAGCCCCACGGAGGCAAGTTCGACGGCATCTATGGCGTCATGGCGGGACTCGAGGTCGTGCGCTCGCTGAACGACGCGGGAATAGAGACCGTGGCGCCCGTCGAGGTCATCGTCTGGACCAACGAGGAGGGAGTGCGCTTCGACCCGCCGCTGGCGGGCTCCTCGGCCTTCGCCGGGGTCGTCGATGTGCAGTCGGTTCACGCCGCCCGGACGCGTGATGGAACCACGGTGCGCGAGGATCTCGAGGCCATCGGCTATCTCGGCGAGGCCCTCCCGGGGAGCAGGCCGCTCGATTGCTTCGTGGAAGCGCACATAGAACAGGGTCCGATCCTGGAGGCCGAAGACAAGGTCATCGGGGTCGTCACCCAGATCCAGGGAATCCGCTGGTCCCGGGTCACCGTCACCGGCGTGGACTCGCACGCCGGCACGACGCCCATGAATCGCCGCCGCGATGCCTTGGTCGGGGCGGCCGAGATAATCGTTGCGCTCAATCGACTGGGCCGGGAACACGACCCGTCGGTACGCCTGACAGTGGGAAAGATCGAAGTCGAGCCGAATTCCGGTGCGACGATTCCGGGAAGCGCTGCCTTCATCGTGGATCTGCGCCATCCCGATTCGCCGACGCTGGACCTGCTCGAGTCGCGCATCGGGGAACTCGTCGAGGGGATCGCGGGCGCCTCCGGGCTCCGGACCGACATCGCGCGGATCATGGACAAGCCTCCCGTGCACTTCTCGGGCGAACTGGTCGACGCAGTGCGTGATGCCGCAAGACAATGCGGCTACCCGGCCATGGACATGCTGAGCGGAGCCGGACACGACGCCATGAACGTGGCGCGCGTCGTACCGACCGCGATGATCTTCGTCCCCTGCAAGGATGGGCTCAGTCACAACGAGGCGGAGAGCGCCACGCCGGCTCACCTGGCGGCCGGAGCCCGGGCCCTGCTCTACACGCTCCTCGCGCGGGCCGGATCGCTCTAGGAACTCCGGGGCTGGGCCGTGCCGGGCCCGTGCAAGGCAGCCCGGCAAGAGTCTCTCGCCCGCGGACTCAGTTCCGGTCGCGCTGCGCCGCTCGCGCCACCTCGTACAGGTAGTCGACGAACATGACGGCCTGCTGCTGGTAGCCGGCGACGTCGGGCTTGCTGCTCTCGATCAGCAGCCACTCGTCCGGCGCGTGCGCGCCGCCGCCGCGACCGACGCCGAAGTGACCGGCTGCCATCTCGAGCGGCGGCCCGGTGAACACGACGCCCGGCCAGCTGCCCGCGCGACGCGGAAACAGGCTGTGGGCGATGCCGGCGTTCTCTAGCGTCGCGACGGCCGCATGAACGATGACGCTGTCCTCGGGCGAGGTGGTGGGGCTGTAGCCGCCGCTGACGATCACCTCGATGTCATCGAAGCCGCGCTTCACGAGGTACGCTTTCAGCTTTTCCACTGCCTCCGCCATGGTCATGTCGGGCACCAGCCGCAGGTCGATCTTGGCCTCGGCGCGGCCGGGCAGCACGGTCTTTCCGCCGGGGCCGGTATAGCCGCTGACGAGGCCCTGGATGTTGACGGTCGGTTGCGAGGCGAGCCGGTACGCGCTCGCCAGGAAGTCCTCGTCCCGCCGCACGCCGTAGAGTTCCTTGACCGCCTCCTCGTCCTTGGGCAGGTCGGCGGCGATGAGCTCCTTTTCGCGCGGCGTCAGCGGTCGCACGTTCTCGAACCAGCCGTCGATGGCCGGCGTGAAGCCGTCGTCGGCAACGAGCGTGTCGAGCGCCTTGACCAGGCGCCAGACGGGGCTGTCCACACGTGCCATCTGGCTCGAGTGGATGTCCTTGGCCGGGCCGCGGCCCCACCTCTCCCCGCTCGACACGAGCTGCAGCTCGACGACGCCCTTCGCGCCCAGGTCGATCGAGACCGAGCCGTCGCGTTGCTGCCCTGCCGAGGGCATCATCACCCCGACCGAGCGCCGGATGGCGGCCCCGACCTCGGGATCGGCGAGCATTGCGGGAAAGTGAGTCGAGCCGATTTCCTCCTCGCCCTCCGCGACGAGGACGAGGTTCACGGGGAGCTTGACGCCCGCCGTCCGGAATCCGTGCAGCGCCGTCAGGAAGGCCATCTCGGGACCCTTCTGGTTGACGGCCCCCCGACCGACCAGGACGCGGCCCTCGCCGGGCCGGTCGACGATCTTGCCTTCGAGCGGCGGCGAGGACCACTCGGCGGGATCGAAGTGCTTGACGTCGTACATGAAGTAGACGGCGAGCGTGTCCTTCGCACCCGCGTCGAGCGCCGCGAAGACGCCGGGCACGCCGCCCGTGTCGACGATGCGGGCCTGCTGGAATCCTGCGCCCAGCGCGAGCTGGCGCATGTACTCCGCACCTTGGGGCGTATTGACGCCCATGTTGGCGATGGTCGGCAGCGCGATCCAGGACCGCAGCCGCTCGATCGACGCCGCGCGGTCGGCCTGGATCGCCGCCACGACCTTGGCGCGATCCCGGTGGTCCCGGGCCACCGCCGTCGACGCGATCGTGCCAAGCGTCAGGGCCAGCGCGGTCGCGGCCGCGACGGTCAGTCGTCTGTGCACCTTCACCGGACTTCCTTCACAGCGGGCGGGTTCGGCACGCAGACTGCATCGCCATCGTCGACAAGTCCAGACCGCACGGGCCCGGCGGCTGCCGACAGGCAGCGGCACCCGCAGGCCGGTTCATCGTGCCCTGTGAGGTTGGCATCGTCCGGTCACGGGACCCACAGCCGCCGCTGCCTCCACGGTTTCGGGACCGCCAGCTTTCCCGCAGCCGCCGCCGACGCCGCCAGGCTCCTCGATTGCCAGGCGTCGCGCCACTCGGGCGGCAGCGGATAGGGAGGCATGACCCTGGACTCCGGCGCAAAGCCGAGGCGACCGTAATAGGCTGGATCGCCCAGTACGAAGATCTGGCCGATTCCCGAGTCTCTCATGTGCTCGAGGCCGGCGCGGATCATCGCGCTGCCGACGCCCTGCCGCTGGCACCCGGGCTCCACGGCCACGGGACCCAGCAGGGACACCGTACCGTCGTACCCGTTCACGCTGCATCGCGTGAACGCGACGTGCCCTGCGACACTCGACCGCACGATGCCGACGAGCGATGTCACGACTTCTTCGTCCCGCAGCAGGTGCCTCACGAGGGGCAAGAGGTCCTCGTCCGGAAAGGCGCGAGCGTACA
>Ga0111152_1085_pt1 | contig 12841 bp, 11 predicted proteins | sample DeeMarSeWOR28_12_FD_80254 | JGI IMG/M metagenome (GOLD analysis project Ga0111152, IMG submission 80254) | Gammaproteobacteria bacterium SG8_30
CCGGTCCGGCCGACGCAGAGTCGCTCGCCGACGCGGCGGACCGGAGTTTCCGGGAGGCCTGGCAGAAGTCGACTTCGCAAGCCGACCTCGACGCATACTGCCTCGAGCAGTTCTCGCCGGATGCCGTGGCGACGGCGATCGGGGCCGCCGGCGAGACGTGGCTCATGGCCGAGGTCGACGGCGTGGCAGGCTACGGGCGACTCGTCGTCGGGACGCCTTCGACCGGCGTCGGCGGCGAACGACCGGTCCAGCTTTCCCGCATCTACGCCTTGTCGAAGTGGCACGGCCGGGGGATCGGTCCTGCCCTGATGCGGGCTTCTCTGCGCGCGGCGGCAACGGCCGGCCACGACGTGATGTGGCTCAGCGTGTGGAAGCAGGCGCCCCAGTCCCAGGCCTTCTACCGCAAACCGGGTGGGCGAGGACCTGTTCCAGCTCGGCCGGACCGTATACGAAGACTGGCTGCTGCAGCGCGACGTGCAGCCGGCCCGCCCCCTCGTCACCCTGCGGCGCTGCCGTTCCGGCGACGCCGGCCCGATCCTCGCGCTCTTCCGGGACACGATCCGCCGCGTCAACCGCCGCGACTACACGGCGGCGCAGGTGGAAGCCTGGGCCCAGCCTGATCTGACGGTGCATGCCTGGTCGGCGCGATTGCGGGATGCCACGTTCGTCGTCGAGGCGGACGGGCAGATCGTCGCCTTCGCAGAGCTCGATCCCGACGGCCACATCGACTGCTTCTTCTGCCACGCGGACTGGCAGGGGCAGGGGCTGGGGTCGCTGCTGATGGAACACTTGGTGTGCGAGGCTCGTGCAGCAGGTGCGGAGTCGCTCTACGCGGAGGTGAGCCTGACGGCCCGGCCCTTCTTCGAGCGCAAGGGCTTCGCCGTGGAGGCGCAGCAGGAAGTGCCGGTCGGCAAGCAGCGTCTCACCAACTTCCGCATGCGCCGGCGATTCTGAAGGGGGACATTCCTATTTTCCTTTTTGCTGCAAGCGCTTGATTCGTAGACGTGACAGGAAAGGTAAAACAGGAATGCCCCCTCTTTCCTATCGCGGACGGACGCGATTCGTCGGGGTGGCCGTGAGCGGGTCTTCGGGCCAGTAGTGCTTCGGGTAGCGTCCTTTCAGTTCCTTGCGGACCTCGGCGTAGCCTCGGGACCAGAAGCTGGCCAGGTCGCGGGTCACCTGCACCGGGCGTCGTCCCGGCGAGAGGAGAGACAGCGTGAGCGGCACCCGGCCGCCCGCTAGTCGGGGCGTCTCCGTCAATCCGAAGACCTCCTGCAGCCGCACCGCGGCGACAGGCGCCTCCGGATCGGAGTAGTCCACCGGGATCCTCGAGCCGCTCGGCGCGACGACGTGAGTCGGGGCGAGCCGCTCAATCTCCTGCCGCTGCACATGGTCGAAGCGCGCCGCGAGCGCAGCGTGAAGGTCCAGGCGTGCTAGGTGAGCGCGACGGGTCACGCCTGTGAGCCAGGGGCCGAGCCACTGGTCCAAGGTCGAGTGCAGAGTCGCGTCATCGCACGGTGGCCAGTCCGGATCCTGCGCGTGCAGGTGCCGCCTGAGGAACTCCGCGCGCTCGCGCAGGGACGAGGCGGCCCGCGACCAGGGCAGCGCATCGAGACCGAGCTGACGGATGCCTGACAGCACGGCCGTGTGCACCAGGCCGGCGTCAGGCGACTCGAGGCGCCGCTCCTCGAGCAGCAGCGCGCCGAGCCGCCGCTCGCGCCTCGCCAGTACGGCCTGCTCCGCCGCATCCCACCGCACGACTTCCTCCTCGAGGATCCGCTCGCCGAGCGCCTGTTCGATCTCCTCCCGCCGCACCGGCGCGGCGAGAAAGATCCGTGCCTCCCGTTCGCCCGCATCGAGTTCCGCGGCGACGATGAAAGGGGCCTGCGAAAGCGACTGCACGTCGGCGAAGAAGGCGCCGCGCCCGCCCGAGAGCAGGTATCGGCCGTCCGGGCGTCGCATGCCGACTCGATCCGGGTAGGCATGGGCCAGGAGCAACCCGGTGGCCGACGTGTCGACGCGTGCCGCCGCGCCGAGCCCGAGCTCGCCCCGCCACCGCCGCGCGGTACGTACTGCGCGGGCACGGGAACTGGTGTCGACGGCGGCGTCTTGCGCCGGCGTGCCCTGCCGGTGCAGCAGCTCCGCGCGGCTGCGGATGTCGGCGTCACGCCGTGCCTCCGGGCCCCGCATTAGGTCGCGCTCCGACAGCACGGCAGCGAGGTCGCACGCGAGTTCTCCCAGGCCGAGCGCGTCGGCAGCGAGCAGCATGTGCGACAAGCGTGGGTGCGCGCCGAGTCCCTGCATCCGCCGGCCGTGGGGCGTGATGCGTCCGGCCGCGTCGATCGCGCCAAGCTGCGCCAGCAAGGAGCGGGCCTGGTCCAGATGTGCGGCCGGAGGGAAGTCGAGGAACCTGAGCGATGCTGCGTCCGTCACGCCCCAGGCAGCAAGCTCCAGCGCCAGCGACGCCAGATCCGCGTGCAGGATCTCCGCGGGCACTGACGTCGCCATGGATCGCTCGCTCGACTCGCTCCAGAGCCGGTAGCAGATGCCGGGTGCAAGCCGCCCGGCGCGACCACGGCGCTGGTCCGCGGCGGCCCGAGAGACCCGCGTCGTCGCGAGTGCACTCATGCCGGTGACGGGGTCGAAGCGCGCCGCGCGCGACAGGCCTGAATCCACGACGATCCTCACGCCCTCGATGGTGAGGGAGGTCTCGGCGATGGACGTCGCGAGCACGACCTTGCGGCGGCCGTCGGCGGCCGCGGCGAGCGCCGCGTCCTGCGCTGCGACCGGCAGGTCGCCGAACAACGGGTGAACGCTCACGCCGGGCGGCAGCGCCCGCCGCTCGAGCTCGCGCTGCACGCGGCGGATCTCCGGCGCGCCGGGCAGGAAGGCAAGCACGTCCCCCGGATCGCCGTCGAGCGCATCGAGGACGACGCGGGCCACGTGCCGCTCCAGCCCCATGCCCTGCCCCCGCGGCGGCGGCACGTAGCGCGTCTCGACGGGCCAGGCACGGCCGGAGCTCGAGATGACCGGCACGTCGCCGAGCAGGGTCGCTACCGGCGCGATCTCCAGCGTGGCGGACATGACCAGCAGCCTGAGCCCAGGGCGCAGGTTGGCGCGGGCGTCGAGAGTGAGCGCGAGCCCGAGGTCGGCGTTCAGGCTGCGCTCGTGGAACTCGTCGAAGATGACCACGCCTACGCCCTCGAGCGCCGGGTCGGACTGGAGCATGCTCGTGAGCACGCCTTCGGTCACGACCTCGAGCCGCGTTTCCCGCGAGACGCGCGTGTCGAGCCGGGTCCGGTAGCCGACGGTCCGGCCGACGGGTTCGCCGAGCAGGCTGGCCATGCGGCTCGCGATCGCGCGCGCCGCGAGACGCCGCGGCTCGAGCATCAGGACCTTTTCCCGGCCGAGCCATTCGGCGCCGAGCAACGCGAGCGGCACGCCCGTGCTCTTGCCGGCCCCTGGGGGTGCCTCCAGGACCGTCGCCCCCGCGCGGCGCAGTGCGTCGACGACCGACTCGAGTTGTGCCGCGACGGGCAGGGAGCGGACTTCTGCGGGGAGCGGTCTCATCGTGGCGAGGGGATGGGCGGCCAGCGGCGCGCTACAGTAGTGGACCTGCAAGACTGCGGACAACCGCCATCGCCTCGAAGTCCCTGTGGCGGTACACGCGGCGGGGCTCACCGGTCACGCACGTGAGCATGCCCGTCGGTCCCGGCGTGCTGCGTCAGCTCAGCAGCACCGCGCGCTTCAACGAGTCGACCTCCGCCCGGGAGAGCCGCCGCGCCGCACCGGGCTTGAGCGAGCGCAGTTGCAGCGGGCCGATGGCGACGCGCTCGAGCCGTCGGACCCTGAGCCCCACCCGGGCCAGCAGCCGGCGGATCTCCCGGTTCTGGCCCTCGCGCAGCGTCACGTCGAGCAGCGACACGTCGCCGGTCGCGCGATCCCTGAACGTCTTGATCACCTTGATGTCGTCGATCGCCGCGCGTCGACCGGTGCCTGCCGGGCCGGTCGTTCCCTTGCTGTGCGCGATGGAGTCGCTGTCGGCGAGGTAGAAGCCACGCCGCAGGCGGGCGATGGCCTCGCCTTCGAGCCTGCCCTGCACGGTGACCCGGTACCGCTTCGCGACGCCGAAGCGCGGATGCGCCAGACGGTGCGCAAGCTCTCCGTCGTTGGTCAGCAGCACGAGCCCGGTGGAATCGCTGTCGAGTCGCCCCACCGGGTAGACCCGTTGTCCGCGCGGGACGAGTCCCTGCACGAGCCCGACGACGTGAGGCCGCCCTTCCGGATCCCGCGCCGTGGAGATGACGCCCCTGGGCTTGTTTGCCGCGACGTACACATAGGCGGAGCGATCGACGCGGCCGCGTCGTGTGGTATCGACTACCACGCCGTCGAGTTCGACGAGGTCCCGCCCCGGTCGGACCCAGCAGGGAAGCTTGTGGACGGGGCTGCCGTTGACTCGGATCCGTCCGGCTTTGACGGCGAGCTCGCAGTCGCGGCGCGAGGCGACACCGGCGTCCGCCAGCACCTTCTGCAGGCGCTCGGCTCCTTCGGGGATGGCTGGCGCGGGGCGAGCCTGCCGGGCCGGCCGTCGGGAAGCGGGCGGCTGATCGCGGAAGCGCGGGTCCCTCTCTGTCGAATCGCCCATCGGGGGCGATTCTAGCTGGCCGGCCGGAGGGTTCCGCGACGGTTTCGCGTCGGTCTCGCCAGGTGTCGGAATTTCTTACGAATCCACCACGATCCGGTACGGCTCGGAAACCGTTGGATCCGCAAGCAATTGAAAATCAAAGCTTCGAGATGGGTTGGTACGCATCTTGGATGTGTAGTGACAGGTGCTGGGGAAGCTGACATTCGGCGAGCCCAGGGCGCTGACCCGCGAACCAGCGTTCGGGGGTCGAGCCGGAGAGGGGAAGTGGAAGTAAGGAAGTAGGCAAGGAAGGAAGACCAAGGCGCCACGGCGCCCTCGCAGGGGATAGAGCCACCTCCATAGGTGGTCAGAGCAACAGTCCACAACAACAACGGCCGGACCACTGGCCCGACGACGAACCAAGAGGGAACTTGCCCCGCCGACAGGCGGGGTACTTGTTTGCGGGTGCCGGAAGAAGTTCAAGTCGAGAAGAACTGAAGCTCGCCGAAGCGGCCGTCCAGCACGGCCTCGGGACGCTCCGTGGGCTCGCCGAGGCGCTCGACGAGTCGCAGGGCTTCGGCGAGGTAGCCTGCGAACAGGCGGGCCCGCTGTTCGCCTGGCAGAGCCGTGGAGGACAAGGGGCCGGACTGCAGTGCGGCCGCCAGGGAAAAAGGCGGGGACCGCTCGGACTCATCGCGATGCCGCCAGGCGCCCGTCACAGGGTCAAAGCGATATAGCTGCAGCAGGCGGTGCCCGTACCGGGCCAGCAGTCGGACGGCGTCGACGACGTAGTCGGCCTCGACGTCGTCCATGGAGTAATGAAAGCCGATGCGGCACCACCCGGGCTTGATGCCCTGGTAGCCCTTGCGGACCCAGGCGCGATAGTCCTCCGACGTGCAGGCGTCGATGCCGAGCAGGCGGTGCCCGTAGGGACCCGCACAGGAGCAGCCCGCGCGCGACTGGATGCCGAACAGGTCGTTCAGGACCGCGGTGACGAACTTCGGGTGCAGGTAGCCGCCGCGCGGGTCGAGCAGGTTGAAGGAGACGATGCCGATGCGGCGAGAGGGATCCTGGTTGCCGAGGATCTCGATGCCGGGCGTTCCGGTCCAGGCCTCGAAGGCGCGCTCGAGCAGCCCGGACTCGCGCGCCTCGATGACCGGCACGGAAACCGCACGCTTGATCTCGAAGGCGAGCGCGGCGCGCAGGGTCTGCAGGATGCCCGGCGTGCCCGCCTTCTCGCGCTCCTCGACATCCGCGATGAAGTCCTGGTCGTGCGGGCTCACGTAGTCGACGGTGCCGCCGCCGGCGACGCTTGGCGGCAGGTCGCGCCGATACAGTCGGTCGTTGAAGACCAGGATGCCCGAGGAACCGGGTCCGCCGAGGAACTTGTGCGGCGAGACGAAGATGGCGTCCAGCCAGCCGTCGCCGCCGGGATTCATGTCGATCCCCTCATACGGTCCGCTGGCCGCGTAGTCGAAGCAAGCGGCGGCATCGTGCCGGTGCAGTAGCGAGGCGATCTCGTGCACCGGCGTGCGCACGCCCGTGACGTTGGACGCTGCGGAGAACGAGCCGATGCGGGGCCGCCCGAGGTACACGGGGTCCTCGAGCAGGCGCGCGAGGTGGTCGAGATCGACGCCGCCGTCGGCGGTGAGGTTCACGGCGACGACGGTCGCTAGGCCCTGCCGCCAGGAGATCTCGTTCGAGTGGTGCTCGTACGGTCCGACGAACACGACCGGCTGGCGCGAGCGACAGTGGTCGCGAAAGGCCGCAGCCTGCCCATCGCCGAAGAACGCGTCGAGTTCGTCGTCGAGCCGCTCCCGCGTGGCCGGCGGGAGGGCGATGCCGAGGATCTGCTGCAACTTGTCGATGGCGCCGGTCGCACCCGTGCCGCAGGCGACGATCCGACCGGCGGGGCCCGCGTTGACCGCGGCCTTGATCGCGTGCTCCGCCTCGTGCAGCAGCCGGGACATGCTGCGCCCGGTTACGTCGTCCTCGGTGTGCGTGTTGGCGTAGGTCCTGAGCAGGCCCTGCAGGTAGCGCTCGACGAACAAGAGCGAGCGGCCCGAGGCGGTGTAGTCGCAGTAGACCATGAGGCGACGCCCGAAGACGGTCTCGATGGCGCAGTCGACCCCGATGATCTGGTCGCGCAGGGTCGCGATGTCCAGGCTCGCAAGCTTCATGGCCCACCCTCCGGGCGATGCGCGGCGAACGGTGCCGGGCGTCGGTCCTGGCAGGCAAGCTAGCACCCCACTGATGCGACAGGGTTGCTTAATGTGCTAGAAAGAGGGCTGATGTAGAAAAAAATAACTATTAAATGACCACAAAAAAGAAAATCATGCTCGATGGACGTGATCGACGCATCCTGGACGTCCTCCAGCGGGATGCACTGACGCCGGTCGCCGAGATCGCCGAGCGCGTCGGATTGACCGCGACGCCCTGCTGGCGGCGGATCCAGCGCATGGAGAAGGCGGGGGTGATCCGGGGAAGAGTCGCCCTGCTCGACCCAGTGGCCCTGAACGTGCCGGTGTCGGTCTTCGTGGCCGTGAGGACCAGTACCCACAGCGCTGCGTGGGTGGAGCAGTTCCGGCGGGCAGTCGACGCCATTCCGGAGATCGTCGAGGCCTACCGGATGAGCGGCGAGATCGACTACCTGCTGCGCGTGGTTGTGCCGGATATCGCCGGCTACGACGCAGTCTACAAGCGCCTGATCGGGGCGATCGAACTGGCCGACGTCACGTCGAGTTTCTCGATGGAGGAGCTCAAGCACACGACGGCGCTGCCTCTCGAGCACGCGCCGACAACCGGCTGAGAGCCATCTCGCGGTGCCTTCTCAGGGCCGACCCGGCCGCGATCGCCTTCCCGGCCTCGACCCGAGGCACCCCAGTTTGCCGGGACGCGAAGACGGTGCGGCGCATCGCGGACGGTGTCGACGCGTTCAGGATGCGAGCGCCACGCTGAATAGGCGCTGAATGCGCACGACAAGACGGCCCGGGGCGCTTGCGCGCCGCCGGGCCGTCCCGACATGGACGCTGTGACTGGCGTCAGCCGAGCGTGGCGCCCGGCTTGATCACGTACACCTTGCACCAGCCGGTGGCCTTGACCCCCTTGCCCGGGAAGATGTTGCAGCCGCCCTCCGCGGCCCCTTCCTTGCCGGTGTACTGGATGCAGTTGGCACAGAGCTGGCCAGCCTTGTAGTTCGGGTTCGCCTTCGCGTCGACCTTGGTCGCGTCGTGAACGTAGCCGAGCGCCTTGGCCTGCGCGTCGGCCGGGTCGATCAACGGCAGGTCGGCCGCGAAAGCGTCGCGTGCCAGCAGCGCCGAGGCCGGGGCGGCTGCCAGGCCGATGAGAGCGCCTTGCAGCAGGCTGCGGCGCGAGATCTTGTCGTGGCTCATGTTGTTCAGGCTCCTTCGAGCGGTGAGGAGGGGTGCGCTTGTGCTTCGCGGTGCAATATGCCCGATCTTTCGACCTGCGCGAACCCCGGGAAGTTCGGACCCCGTCACGGTCCCGGTTCCCGAGAAGGGCTTCCAAATGAGAATGATTAGCATTTATACTGATCCCCATCTCGTTCGGTTTGCGCATGCTCTCCTGCCATGTACGTCTGCCTCTGCAACTGCGTTCGGGACAAGGACCTCCGCCAGGCCGCGGAATCGGGCGTCCGCTCCTTCGCCGAACTCCAGGCAATGACCAGGGTGGCCACCTGCTGCGGCCAGTGCGAGGACTTCGCGCGGCAGGTATTCGACGAGGCGCTTGATCCCGGCGCGCTGGCAGTGCAACCTGCCTGAGCGGCCCGCCGGGCCGCACCGACCATTTCCAGCGTCAATCGGAGGGGCCATGAAGGGCGACCCCAAGGTCATCGCGCACCTGAACAAGGTCCTGCGCAACGAGCTCACCGCGATCAACCAGTACTTCCTGCACTCCCGCATGTTCGACAACTGGGGGCTGCAGAAGCTCGCCAAGCACTCGCACCACGAGTCCGTGGACGAGATGAAGCACGCGGACGAGCTGATCAAGCGCATCCTGTTCCTGGAGGGGCTGCCCAACCTGCAGGACCTCGACAAGCTCCTCATCGGCGAGACGGTGGTAGAGATCCTCGAGTGCGACCTCGCGCTCGAGCGCAAGGCGCACCCGGACCTGAAGGCCGCGATCGCGGACTGCGAAAAGCTCGGCGACTACGTCAGCCGCGAGCTGTTCGAGAGCATCCTCGAGTCCGAGGAGGAGCACATCGACTGGCTCGAGACCCAGCTCGAGCTGATCCAGCGCGTCGGCCTCGAGAACTACTCGCAGAGCATGATGGAGCCGCCGGGGGGCTGAGCGCCTCTCGTGAGACTGCAGGGCGGCCTGGTGGCCGGTCCGCCCATGGGGGGCTCATCCGGCTGATCCAGGACGTGGATCTCCGCGTGGCAGTTGGCGCAGAGGAGGTCGCATTTGGCTGCCTCGCGCAGAATGTCCTTCCAACGACGGTTTGACAGCGATCTCAGGTCAAACCCGAATTGCTTGTGTGCTGGCTCCCGATGGTGAAACGAAAGGGCTGCGGTGTGTCGATCGTATCCGCAGCGAAGGCATGCACCACCTGCTAGGCGGATGAGGGCCCGTTTTCTGGAAAGCCCGCGGACCTGCTGCGCCGCGTAATTCTGGAGCCGAATGTTCGAGTCGCGAGTCTTGCATCGACGGCTGCAGAAGAGCCGCTGTCTTCCGCTCAAGGGTTTTCCGCACTGCCTGCATGTGGGTTCGCACACGCAAACATGATGTGCTGTCGGCGCTACCCGACGCGAGCTCCAAATCATCTGACTTTGCTAAGATTCTGCCGGGCCTGTAGCTCAGCGGTTAGAGCAGGGGACTCATCTTGACAAAAGGTGCCTCGGCGCCGAAAGGCGCCGAGTGGACGGGACGAATTCAGGGAAACCTTCCAGCGCCTCGGGTGGCTGATGGCGATCCTGAGCCGAGCCGGCGGTACACCGCCGGAAGGTGCAGAGACTACCTGGGGGCTTTAGTGCCCTTAATGACAGGCTAGAGCGTCCCGCACCCGGACGCCGCAATTGCGGTGGGGTGAAGAGATAGTCCGCGCCCATGGGAAACCATGGGAAGACGTGAATCCCTTGGTCCTGGGTTCGAATCCCAGCGGGCCCACCAGATGCGGCGCCTCGTGCGTCACGCTGCAACCGTACTCCGCCCGACGCGATCTGACGACGGCGAGGGGAGGCCCTACCCATGAGCTCGATGACGAGCAGGCTGTTCATCGCGGCCCTTCTGGCCGGCCCGGTCGTGGCGTCCGGGTCCACCATCGGCGCCGACCAGGCCGAGATCGAGGCGCTCGGGCATACGTGGATAGAGGCCTTCCGGAGCGGCGACCTCGAGACGCTGATGTCCCTCTACGAGCCGGATGCGATCGTCGCCCTGCACGGCAAGCCCGCGCTGCGCGGTCTGAGCGAAGTGCGCGATTACATGGCCTCCGCGGCAGGCCGCGGCGACATCGAGTTCGTCGTCGACCTCGAGCGCATCGAGGTACATGGCGACCTGGCCTACCTCGTCAGCGGGTACTGGTTCTCCGTCACGCCGGAGGACAGCGACGAGGTGATCCGAGACAGCGGACGCTCCGTACTGATCTTCCGCCGTGGCGACGACGGGCGCTGGCGCATCGCCGTCGACATCGACCAGTCGACGCCGGACGTCGTCTTTCCTGCACCGTGAACAGTCCAGGCCCCCGGTTCAAGCCAGTCATCCGGCGCGCCAGGACAGGCACCGTCCTACGCCCCCACGCCGCGGATCGCCCGAAGGCGGTCAGGCCGGCGTTTCCCTGCCTGACGATGTGCACGCCGCCGAAGAAGAGGTTCCGGTCCTTCCAGTGATCCGTCTGTAGCCCCGTGCTGGCCAGCGCCTCGCGCTCCTCGTCCGTGAAGCCACCCTCGATGCTGAGCAAGTCGCCCTCGACGTGGATACGAGGCGCTGCCACCGCCTCCTCCGGTGCCATGCCGAAATCCACCAGGTTGGCGATGACCTGCAGGATCGCGCTGCGGATCCGGTTGGATCCGCCGGACCCGAGCACAGCCTGTGTCCCGCCATGTTCGACGAGCGTCGGCGCCATCATCGAGGCCATGCGCGTCCCGGGTGCCCAACGCTGGAAACCGCCGGGGTTGAGGTCTTCCTCGCCGAGCATGTTGTTCAGCATGATTCCCGTGCCTGGCAGCAGGTGGCCGCAGCCCTCGCCGTTGCTGAGCGAAGCAGCCGCGAGGTTGCCTTTGCCGTCCGCGACGCTGATGTGAGTCGTGCCACGATCGCACGCCGGTCGTCCCGACAACTCCGCGCGGTAGCGCTCGAGCAGGTTCCGGTCGAGCAGGCGCCCGTCGTCCTCCGCGCGCGCGAGGTTCGCAAGGCGCATCGCCGCGGCGAGCCCGGGCAGCCAGCGGGCACGTCCCGTGGCAGGCAGCCCGTCGAGGAGGGCGAGCGCAAAGGCGATCAGGATGCCGCCGCGCGACGGTGGGGGATTCGTGTAGACGCGTGCCAGATGATAGTCGCGCGCGAGCGGCCGGCGTTTGACGACAGCGTAGTGTTCGAGGTCCGCGAGCGTAAGCTGTCCGCCTCCGGCGGCGCACGCAGCGACCAGCCGGCGGCCGAGCTCTCCGCCGTACAGCAGACCGGGACCCGTGCGCGCCAGAACCTCGAGGGTGTCCGCAAGAGCGGGCTGTCGAAACAGCTCTCCGTCCCGCGGCAGGCTCACTCCTCCCTTGCCGTAGATCGACCGCGCTTCCGGCGTGGCGATGTAGATCGGTCCGCAAATCTCGAAGATGTACGCCTGCAGCGGGTTGACGATGACGCCGTCACGGGCGGCGGCGACCGCCGGCCGGACGAGTTCCTCGAGCGGCAGCCGGCACAGCTCGCGGTGGATCTCGAACAGGCCGGCCAGGACGCCGGGTGAGGCGACCGAGCCGAGGCCGATGTGGAACTCCTGCGTCACGTCGCCGAAGTCCACCTCGATGGGGTACAGGTCCAGGGATTCCGCGCCCCGCCGCTCGAGCGGCGTGTCGACGAAGAAGTCGTAGACCACGGGCTCAGCTTCGCCCCGACGTGCCAGCAGGTACCCGCCCCCCGCCAGCGAGCAGAGCACCGGTTCGGCGACACACGCCGCGCAGATGCCCGCCACGATCGCATCGAACGCGTTGCCGCCGGCCTGGAGCGCGCTGGCAGCTGCGCCCGCCGTGACCTCGTGGCCGCAGGCGATGGCCGCACCGTTGCCAGCCGGGACGACCATGGCGGTACGCAGCGTCAGCCTGCCGGGCGCACGCGCTCGCTTCTCGGCATGCGCGAGCCGAAGATCACGGCTTGTCCCTGGCCGGCGAACCTCGTGCCGAGCGTGGTCCCCATGCGGCCGGTGCCGATGACGGCCACGATGTCGGTGGTGGCGGTGACAGGCATGGACAGCATCCCCGAGACGATGGCGGTCGCAACCGCGGCAAGCAGGCGATGCACGGCGCATCGCCCTCCTTGAGCCTTCTGGTCCTTGTGCCTCGCGCGGCGGCCGCCGTCAAGCTGCCAGGCGCGCCGGACGGCGCCCGCCCATGTAAACTCCGCGCCCATGTCGCAGCTCGATCCGGTGGTGCTGTTCTTCCTGCTCGGCCTCGGCGCCGGGCTCGCGCGCGCCGAGCTCAAGCTGCCGACGGCGATCTACGAGTTCGTCAGCATGATCCTGCTGCTGTCGATCGGATTGAAGGGCGGCATCCAGCTGTCGAGCCAGCCGCTCGGCACGCTGCTCGTCGACGTCGTGCTCGTCATCCTGCTCGGCCTGCTGCTGCCGTTGCTCGCCTTCCCCGTGCTGCGCTTCGTCGGTCGCCTGCCGCGGCCCGACGCGGCGTCGGTCGCCGCGCACTATGGTTCGGTGAGCGTCGGCACCTTCGCCGTGGCCATTTCCTACGCGGCGGTCCAGTCGATCGAGTACGAGCCGTTCATGCCGCTGTTCGTCGTCCTGCTCGAGGTGCCGGCGATCCTGGTGGGCATCGTGCTGGCGCGCGGCATCAGCCGGCGCACGCGCTGGCGCGCGCTGGGGCGGGAGATCTTCCTCGGCAAGAGCGTCGTGCTGCTGCTCGGCGGGCTGTTGATCGGCTGGATCGCGGGCCCGCAGGGGCTGTCGTCGGTGGAGCCGCTGTTCTTCGGGCTGTTCAAGGGCGTGCTGGCCCTGTTTCTCCTGGAGATGGGGCTCATTGCCAGCGCGCACCTCACAGGCGC
>Ga0111152_1075_pt1 | contig 12480 bp, 13 predicted proteins | sample DeeMarSeWOR28_12_FD_80254 | JGI IMG/M metagenome (GOLD analysis project Ga0111152, IMG submission 80254) | Gammaproteobacteria bacterium SG8_30
TTCCACGACGGCAATCCGGCCCCGCCTCTCCAGTTCGGTCGGCGGCGCAAAAACGCGGCCCCCATGCGCCTTCAAGGCATCGACAGCCCTGTCAACGTCCGGCACCGACATCAACACGACCCACTGGGAGATCTTCTTGTCATTGCCCAGCTTGTTGGCATCGACCATGCCGCCAATCAGTCGCCCCTTGTTTCGAATCAGGGAATAGGTACTGTCGTCGCCAAACCCGAGCCTGGCGCCAACAGGCTGGAACTCCCAGCCGAACAGCTCGTGATAGAACCGCTGCGATTCGGCCGGCGTATCGGAGATCAGGTCATGCCAGACGATCTTGCCTGGAAGCCGGCTGCCCGTCGGCGCTTCGGTGATGGACGGCAGATCGGGTTGCAGGGTTGCGCAACCGACAAAAGTCGCTGCGCAAGCGCCGATCAGCCATGTCGCTGACTTTCTCAAGACCTACCCCTGACTGGATGACGTGGTGTACCGGCAGCTGCGCACAACCCCGCCTCACTTACCCGCGGTGGCAGGATCCTCTGCGGGAAGCAGCGCCCGCGCGCGGGCAACGGCCTCATCCCCGGGGTTCGACAACCGGAATGGACTGCTGGATCTGCAGCTCCACCAGGGTCTCGACCCGCGAGTCGATCTGCAGGAAACGCATCAGCTTGGCGGCTGGCAGCACCTTCCGGAACTTCGCCACATAGCTGTCCTCCAGCTTGTGGAGCTTCTTGTCATACGCGAGCGAACGGTCGACGAGGTCCTTGGCGGTCGCATCGTCGACGTTCGGATACTTGTCGGCATAGTCCATGATGATCTTCAGCCGGGTGTCGCCGAGTTCCGCCCGCTTCGTATTGAACTCGCGGTACAGGGGCCAGAACGCGTCCGATTCCGCGGGCGCCAGCGTCAGGTTGGCGGCCATGAGGGCCTCCCGGTTGGCGCGAAGTTCGGCCCGCGCAGCCTCGACGTAGGCGCTGACCTTTGCCCGATCGACCTCCTCCTGCGCCTGGACCAGCCCCGGCGAAGCCGCCAGCACCGTCGCTGCGAGGAAGGCCGCGGTTGCTGCGCGTGCGCGGCGGAAAGACTGCGTCATGATTCATTGCTCCATGTTCTCTTTGAGGTTCGTCCGGAACTGCGTACTGGCGATCACGATTACATGCTGCCCGGCGCGGCCGGCAGCGGGGCCATCAGCTCCTGGGCGAGCGCGTCGATCACAGGGCCCGGATTCTGCAGCGTCTTCTTCTGGATCCGGCCCTCGGCAGTCGCACTCCAGGCCAGGATCTTTTTCTCCCGATCCACGAGATCGATCGAGACAGTACCCTGCTTGTAGTTGACCGTCGTCACCTGAGGGCTGCTCATCCCGTAGTAGAACGGATCGCGGTAGCCGTAGTAGCCCATCGAGTAGGGGCCGCCGTGCATCGACTCCGGTGTGGAGCGGACTTCCTGCTTGTCCTGGACATTGGCGAAGAAATTGAGCAGCAGGTCCGGGTTATCCTGTGTGTAGGTGTAGCCCTTGCTCTCCATCACTCGCCGGGTCGCCTCCTTCATCCTGGAGGTAAACAGGGATTCATAGCCCGCTTTGTCCGTGGCGAGCTGGGGGAAGAAGCCGAAGGTCTTGTAGGTCCCGAACTGCGCCGCCGGGTTGGTGTCGCGCCGGATATCGGGTCCGGAGGCGCAGGCCGCCAGCATGGCCGTTGCTGCTGCGGCCAGTACCCAGTTGCGTAGCGGTGCGTTCAGCGGGTTCACGCTTGTCCTGCCTTCCTCGAAAATTGCGCGTCAACGCTCGTCAGAAGCGCCAGCCGTACCGGACGTTGATGGATTTCAGCCGGGTATTCGCGACGTCCCCGCCAAAGTCCAGCTCGTAGACGGTGTAGTCCGCACGGATGAACGAGCCGCCCCTGAACTCGTATCGCAGGCCCAGGCTCCCGCCGTAAGTGAAATCGGTCTCGGAGAAGGTCCGGTAGTAACCCTGGCAGATGTATCCCCAATATGGATGCCACCAGCAACCGGTGACGGGTGGGCCCTTCGCTACATTCGAATCGAGGTTGGTCCAGCCCAGGCCAAGCTCGACGAACGGGGTGAACGGGCCGTCCAGGAAATTGAACGTGCCCTTGAACCGGAAGTCGAATTGCGACAGCGTGTGGTTGATCCGTTGACTGCTGGTGGGATCATCCGCGTCGACGATGATCGCGGTGTAATCGGGGCGTAGAAAATTGAACGCCGCGCCCAGCGCCAGCTTGTTCGTAAGGTTGTAATCGAGACCCATCGTAAAGCCGAGCGCGGTCTTTATATCCAGCGACGAGCCGCCGTTGCCGGCCGATTTCTGGCCATCCTGGTAGATTCCGCCCAAAGTGAAATCCCAGCTATTCGCCCTGCTGCCGCTACCACCGTAGCTCTGGGCAAATGTTACCGAAGGCACTGCCAGCAGCAGGACTATCGCAAGCGTGATTCCGCGCATCTTTCTTTCATTCCTGTCAAAGAAGTACCGGGCCGGGCCCGGATTGTAGATGGTTCGTTCGACTATTTCGCCTTGTGGTGTGCACCGCTTTGGCGCGCGGCCAGCTCTTCCTTGAGGATCGGGGCGCTTAACGAGCAGGCCTGGATGCCGATCGCGGTGACCAGCTCCAGCACTGCCATGATTTCCTCTTTCGTGGCGCCCTGATCGAGCGCCCCGCGGATGTGTCGGCGCACCCCCGGCTCGTAAAGATGCGTGCAGGACGCATTGACCGCGAGGAAGATCAGCTCGATGGTCTTCCGGTTGAGTACGCCGGAGCGCATGGGCAGCGTGCCCATGTCCATGAACTTCTCGGTCCACTGCGGATCGAGTTCCGCGAACTCGTCCCAGGCCTCGTTCCAGTTGCCGCTCCGGCGCAATTGATCCGTTATCGGTGTGCCGCTCATATCGCCCTCCCGGCCGAATGGGGCAGTCATGTTATCTGCTCGTCTCTGTCAATAATTGTCCAAGCAGGACAAGTCTTTGATAATTGGTGACAACCCTGTGATACCGGAAGGGCAGCGCGGGAGCGCAAAGCCTGTCAGAGATTCCGGCACACACGCTTCAGCTGGGCGCGCAGCCATCGGTGTGCGTGGTGCTTTTCGCGGCTTTCATGCCACACCATGTAGATCGGGATCGGCCTGACATCCAGCGGCAGTGGCGCCATGACAAGGCCGAATTGTCCGGCGTACAACTCGGCGATCCGGCGAGGTGCGACGCCAATCAGCCTTGAGCCTGACAGAACTGCAGGCAGCGCCAGCCAGTTGTTGATGGTGACGCGGACATCGAGGCGCCGGCCTGATGTTGCCATGAGCGCGCCTATTTCATCGATTCGTGCGTCGCCTTCACGGGCAGCGCGACCGACATGCCCACTGGCGGCGAATTCCTCGAGTGAAATAGTTGCGTTCGGCGCTGAAGGATCCGCGTTCATGAGGACGACGCGCGTTTCCTCGAACAGTACTTCGCACCTGAACTCCGGGCCGGCCAAAGGCACGTAGTCGATCAGCAGGTCGATATCTCCGAAGCGCAGGGGCTTCTCCATTTCGGACGAAAGTCCCGTTGTGGCCTTGATCGACGTGCCGGGTGCACGCTCCTCGATTGTCGCTATGAGCTTTGGCAGGATGACTACTTCGTAATAGTCCATCCCCGCAATCGAAAATGACTGGAGACGGCCCGCCCTCAGTCCCGGCGTCGTTTCCAGGCCGGTTTCAAGAAGATTGAGCGCCTGGCGGACGATTGGCGCGAGTTCAACGGCCACCGGCGTGGGATGAATGCCGCGCCCGTCACGCACAAAAAGGTCGTCTTTCGCGACGCGGCGCAGCCGGTTCAGCGCATTGCTCATCGCCGGTTGGCTCATGCACATGCGGGCCGCGGCGCGCGTGAGATTGCCTTCGGCGAAGATCGCGTCGAATACTGCGAGGAGGTTCAGATCGAGTCTTTGCGGGCGCATCTGTGTACTCTAATTCGGACCGGATCGGGTTCAGAGGATCCACTGCACCTGAGGCGAGCATCTGTCGTCGACGCCGACCTGAACCCCAGGAAAGATCTCCAGAGGATCTGGCATGTCGGGAGTCTACACAGTGGGCTTGCGGGACAATGGGCGCTCCCTCGGCCCAGGAGGGAGCCAGTCCCGGAGCCGGAGGGCCCGGCCGGGGCCATCCAAGTTGTTGAAAAACAGAACCGAATTATCTACCTGGCACTGCTGCGAACGATGAGGCCGGACGTCCAGAGTCTCTGCCGAGGTCTTGGCGGGAATCAGTCCTGCGGGGTTGCAGATCGTGAGGCATTCGACGCAACGGGCGCGCCAGCCAACCTGTTGATTCAATTGACTTCACAGCCTTCGGGTCGGGACTGGAAATCCGTACATGGGTGCCCCAGGCTTGCCAGGCTTTCGGTTCGTGGGGGCTTGCAGGGACAGATTGCACCCGTACATTCGGACTTTTGCTGCGGCCTGTGCCGCTGTCCCTGATGGGATCTGCTGGCTGGCTCCCATTCGCGTGTTTGCACTCGAGGTGCTGCGGATTTTCTGGGTTTTTCCAACCACGGTCTAACCTGGTTTGCCATCACTGCGTGATCGCCTGAGCAATCGGTGGTGTGATCTCCTGTCGCGGACATTCTTGCTGGCAGCTGTTTTGGCTATGCGGCGGGTACCGGCAAGTAGTCAGGCTTGAAGTCGCGGCCGTGCGCGAGTAGCGCCCACACGGTACGCACGTTCTTGTTGGCCAGTGCCACGGCAGCGATATTGGCGTGCCGTCGGTCAAGCAAGTTGGTCAGCCAGACGTTCTTGCGCTCCTTTTGCCGCCTGGCCGCGAGGATGGCCGAGCGGGCCCCGTGGATCAGCAGCGTGCGCAGGTACACATCGCCACGTTTGCTCATCCCGAGAAGCACTGATTTGCCGCCGCTCGAGCTTTGCCGTGGCACAAGGCCTAGCCAGGCCGATACCTGCCGGCCATTATCGAAGCTGCTGGCGTCGGCGATCGAGGCGACGAGTGCGGTCGCCGCCAGCGGGCCAATGCCGGGGATCTTCTCGAGCTTCCGGCTGAGCTCGCTGCCGCGGTGCCAGGCGATGATCTGGCGCTCGAGCTCACGTACCTGCTGGTCGAGTTCCTTGAGATGACAGGTCAGGCGATCGATCAGTTGCCGCAACGCCAACGGCAGCTCGTTGCCGGCATCCTCCAGCAGCGCCGGTACGCGCTGGGCGACATGGCAAATCCCCTGCGGGATGACCAACCCAAACTCGCCGAGCAAGCCGCGGATCTGGTTGGCCTGCGCCGTGCGCGCCTCGATGAAGCCCTGGCGTGCACGGTGTACGGACAGGATGGCCTGCTGCTCAATACTCTTGATCGGTACGAAGCGCATATTCGGCCGGCTCACCGCCTCGCAGATGGCCTCCGCATCAGCGGCATCGTTCTTGTTCGTCTTCACGTACGGCTTGACGAACTGTGGCGCCATCAATCGTACCGTATGCCCAAGGCGCTCAAGCCTACGGCCCCAGTGATGGGCGGTCGCACACGCTTCCACGCCGATCAAGCAAGGCGGCAAGTTCCCGAAATACACCGCCACCTGCTCACGGCGCAGCTGCTTTCGCAGCACCACCTTCCCTCGTGCATCGATCCCATGCACCTGAAAAACGTTCTTCGCCAGATCAATACCGACAGTTGTAGTATTCATGGCGGATGCTCCCATCCTCGTTAAGTGGCTGCTAACGCTTCCACTTTGGCGCGCTGATGCCGTTGAGGGTGGGGGCGTCCATCCCATTGCGTGTCGGCGTGCAACTAATTGCACGGGGGCCGTTGTGGTCGCGGCATACACGAAGTTTGAGCGGCCAAATGTTTTGGCAATCGACCGAGGATCCCCACGCAGCGCGTAGTGTCCCCGCGACGCTCAGCGAGTCTTGGCGAGTCTCAGCGTAAAGTTAGGAGAGGGCGGGCTATCTAACTTGTTGAAAAATATAGACTAAAAGTTGACCTCACGCTCCTACGAACCATGAGGTCGGGAGTTCGAATCTCTCCGGGCGCGCCAATGAATGAAAAAGGGGTCCCAACGGGACCCCATTTTCGTTCAGCGATACACATCGCGGCGATGTCCGATGCGCACCACGACGATGCGGATCTCCCGGTCGACGATCTCGGCGATGATCCGGTAGTCACCGACCCGGTACTTCCAGAATCGCCCAATCTCGTCGCCCTTGAGCGCGGCGCCAAGCGCGCGGGGATCCTCCAGAGGGGCCACGCGCTCGCGCAGATACTGCACCAGGCGTCGCGCGACCTGGGCATCCATCTTGCGGAGTTGCTTGACGACGCTCTCGGCGAACTCAATCCGCCAGGCCAAGCTCGCGCTCCAGCTCCTCCAGCGGTATCAGGCGCTCGCGCCCGTCGGCGATGCGCTTGGCCACCTTGCGCGCCAGGTAGAGGTCCTCGAGGTCCTCGATCTGTTCCTCGATCGCGTGCTTGACGTAGAAAGACTTGCTGCGCCCGGTCAGGCGGGCGAGCCGCTCGAGCCTCGCGTCGAGGTCGTCGCTGAGGCGAATCGAAAAAGGGTGTGGCATCCAGGTCTATCCGGACGTCGGGACACGATCATACTGTTGCACTACATGTAGTGCAAGCATCGGTTGCGGCAACCTCGAGCCGTCTCTCCGGGCGCAGCCGGTCGGGATGTTAGACGAGACGGTGCCTAGTGCCGCCTGAGGAAGCCGCTGCGGATTTCCCGGTCCACGCTCTCGGCGAGTTCGATCCGTCACGCCAATCTCGCGTTCCAGGTGGCATCTGCCAGGCGCAATCCTGCGCGACAAATGAGTTCCGGTCGGGGCGCCTTCTGCGTTCCGCAGTACACTTGTGCTCGAGTGGCAACCTCCAGCAGCCCGATATTCCTCAAGCTCATCAGGCGGGTGAACCTTTATCCGCCCTACCTGGGCATGGGCATTTCCGTGAGCGCGGTGAGCCCCGACTTCACGCGATTCGAGGTCCAGCTGAAGGCCCGGTGGTACAACCGCAACCTGTTCGGCACGCACTTCGGCGGCAGCCTGTACTCGATGGCCGATCCGTTCTACGTGTTCATCGTCATGATGAACTTCGGCAGCGGCTATGTCGTATGGGACAAGGCGGCGGGCATCGATTTCCTCAGGCCTGCCAAGGGGACCATCCTCGGCGTGTTCGAGATCGGGCGGCAGCGGCTCGAGGAAATGCGTGCCGAAGTCGATCGGGACGGCAGGAGCGTGTTTCGGTTCGAGACCGACCTCAAGGACGAGGCCGGGCAGGCCGTCGCCCGCGTCAGGAAGGACGTGCACGTGCGGGTGAAGGACCGCACGAGACCGCGCGCCTCCGCGACTGGGCCGGCCTGATCCAGCGTGCCGGTCAACCCTTCGGCTTGGTGGCCCTGACGAACGCGCTGAAGAACTTGCCGTCGACTTGGGGCCCGAGGGAGGCCGCGTCGAGTCCGCTCGTGGTGACGAAGTCCCTGGCATCCTCGAGGGTATAGACACGGGTCGGCTCCACGTCGATGTCGATGAAGCCGGCTGCGGCCAGCTTGTCCCGATAGACCTGCTCGTCCAGTGCCCCGGCGACACAGCCGACCCAGGCCAGGATACTCCGCCGGATCGCTGGCTCGATCTCCCCTCGCGTGACGACGTCCGACACCGCGAAGCGGCCACCGGACCTCAGCACGCGGAACGCCTCGCGCAGCACCTGGTCCTTGTCCGCCGACAGGTTGATCACGCAGTTCGAGATGATCACGTCCACGGAATTGTCGGGAAGGGGAATGTGCTCGATCTCGCCCTTGAGGAACTCGACGTTTTCGGCGCCGGCCTTGCGCCTGTTCTCGTTGGCGAGCGCGAGCATGTCGTCGGTCATGTCGAGCCCGTAGGCCTTGCCGGCGGGTCCGACGCGCCGTGCGGACAGCAGGACGTCGATGCCGCCGCCGGAGCCGAGGTCCAGCACCACCTCGCCGGGGTTCAGTTCGGCGAGCGCCGTCGGGTTGCCACAGCCGAGCGAGGCGAGCACGGCCCCCTCGGGCAGGGCCTGCGTCTGCTCGGCCTCATACAGGTTGGAAGTGATCGGGTCGCAGCCGCGCGCCTGGCCGCCGCAACAGGATGGGCCCGCAGCGTCCATGAGGACCTTGCGGGCGGCCTCGCCGTACTTGTCCCGGACGACCTGCTTGATGTCGGTGTTCATGTGATCTCCTCGGCCTGTTCAGGCCCTGGGTGGCGGCTCGCACGCCCCGCCTTGGCAGCAGTTCTGCATCAGGTAGCCAAGCAGGGCGTCCATTCGCCGGAAATCGGCTCGGTATACGAGGTGGCGGCCCATTCGCTCCTGGGTGACGAGGCCGGCGTGCGTCAGTTCCTTCAGGTGAAAAGACAGCGTGGCTTGGGATACCTTCAGGCGCTTCGCCATGGCTGTCGGCGTCGCCCCTTGGGTCCCGGCAACGACCAGCATCCTGAAGGCGCGCAGGCGGTTGACCTGGGAGAGAGCGGCGAGCGACCGGACTACGGAAGACTCTTTCATATTTAGATGACTATGTAACTATCGAATACTCTACTCCTCTGCTGGGGTCTTGGGAAGGGGGGGGCGCAATCCCGGGCGTGAGAAGGGAGCGAGCGGCGGTCAGGTCGCGATCATCGTCTACGGGTACGCAAGACTGATGGAGGGGCTGGCTCGGTCCGGCGCCCTTTCGACTGCTACGTGTGACAGACTTGTGCCATGAGCTGCCCATGTCACCATTCACGGCGAGACGCGACCCGCCGTGAGACCCTGTCAGTCCCCTGAGTAGTGAGTGCGAAACGAGTGGAAGCGCCTGAGGAAGTCCTGGCCTTCTGGTTCGAGGAGACCGACCGACGGAACTGGTGGACCGTCGACGCGGCGTTCGATGACCTGCTGAGAACCCGATTCCTCGGGTTCTTGCAGCAGGCGTCTGCCGGTGAGCTGTCCTCGTGGAGGGTGAGCGCCAGGGGGCGTCTGGCCGAGATCATCGTGCTCGATCAGTTCTCCCGGAACATCCATCGCGGGACCCCGCAGGCCTTTTCCCAGGATGCTCAGGCTTTGACGCTGGCGCAGGAGGCCGTCGCAGCGGGAGTGTTGGCGGAGTTGGCTGACGACGAGCGTACCTTTCTCCTCATGCCCTACATGCACAGCGAGTCCCGTCTCGTGCATCTGCGGGCCGAGGCCCTGTTCCGGCAGTTTGCGCCGAAGGGCAACCACGAGTTCGAGCTCCGCCACAAAGCCATCATCGACCGCTTCGGGCGCTATCCGCATCGCAATCAGATACTGGGCCGCGTGTCCTCGGAAGAGGAAATCGAGTTCCTTAAACAACCGGGGTCCGGCTTCTAGCGGCCATGGCCAGGCACGGCCGACACAGGCACTTCCCTGAACGATGGCCACGGGTCACGCAGTGCCGGGCGAAAAAAAAGAACCCGGCCGGAGCCGGGTTCTTCGGGTCGGAATCGCAGAGCGATCAGGTGAGGTCGAAGCGATCCAGCTGCATCACCTTGACCCAGGCCGCAACGAAGTCGTTGACGAACTGCTCCTGGCCGTCATTCGAGGCGTAGACCTCGGCGACGGCACGCAGTTCGGAGTTGGAGCCGAAGATCAGGTCCACCGGGGTGGCAGTCCACTTGACGGCACCCGTCCCATCACGCCCTTCGTAAACACCTTCCTCGGAGGAAGCGCTCCAGCTCGTGGACATGTCCAGGAGGTTGACGAAGAAGTCGTTGCTCAGGGTACCGGGCCGGTCGGTGAACACGCCGTGCTTGCTGCCGCCCGTGTTGGCACCCAGGGCACGCATGCCGCCGATGAGGACGGTCATCTCGGGCACGGTCAGGTTCAACTGATCCGCCTTGTCGACCATCATCTCCGCAGGTGAGCGATAGCTCTTCGCCACGCTGAAGTAGTTGCGGAAGGCATCCGCAGTCGGCTCCAGCAAGGCGAAGGACTGCACGTCGGTCTGGGCCTGGGTGGCGTCACCACGCCCCGGCTGGAAGGGGACCGTCACTGCGACCCCCGCATCCTTTGCGGCCTTCTCCACCCCTGCGGCGCCTGCCAGCACGATCATGTCCGCCATGGAGATCTTCGTGCGTGACTCCTTGTTGAAGGCAGCCCGGATGGTTTCCAGCCTGGCCAGCACCCGGGCCAGCTCCGCGGGATCGTTGGCCTCCCAGTCCTTCTGAGGGGCCAGCCGCAACCGCCCGCCGTTGGCGCCGCCGCGCATGTCGGAAGCCCGGTAACTCGCGGCCGCACCCCAAGCGGTCCTCACCAGCTCGGAGGCGGAAATCCCGGAGTCCAGGACCCGGGCCTTCAGCGCCCTGACGTCGCCGTCGGTGACCAGCTCGTAGTCGACGGCCGGTACGGGATCCTGCCAGATCAGCTCCTCAGCCGGCACCTCGGGACCCAGGTACCGCGCGCGCGGGCCGAGGTCACGGTGCGTCAGCTTGAACCACGCCTTGGCGAAGGCCAGGCGGTACTCTTCCGGATTGGCCAGGAAGCGCTCGGCGATCTTGCGGTACTCGGGATCGAACTTGAGTGCCAGGTCGGCGGTGGTCATCACCGGCGGATTGCGTTTGCCCTCGACGTGGGCGTCCGGAACGGTCGAGTGCGTGGCCTCGTCGACCGGGATCCACTGGATCGCGCCGGCAGGACTGCGCACCTGCTGCCAGTCGTTGTTCAGGAGGTTCTGCAGGTAGAGCGTCGTCCACTGCGTGGGTGCCTGTGTCCAGGCCCCTTCGAGACCGCTGGTGACGGTGTCCTCCGCGTTGCCTTTGCCGCACTTGTTCACCCACCCGAGGCCCTGCTGCTCGATGCCAGCCGCGCCCGGCTCGGCGCCGACGCAGTCGCCCGGCTTGTGCGCACCGTGCATCTTGCCGAAGGTGTGACCGCCGGCGATCAATGCCACGGTCTCCTCGTCGTTCATCGCCATGCGACCGAACGCTACGCGGATGTTCTTGGCCGAGCCGACGGGGTCGGGCTTGCCCTTGGGGCCTTCCGGGTTGACGTAGATCAGGCCCATGTGGGTTGCGCCGAGCGGACGCTGCAGCGTGCCGTCCCGCTCCTCGCGGTCACTGGCTAGCATCTCCGCTTCCGGGCCCCAGTAGACCAGGTCCGGTTCCCAGTCGTCCGCACGACCGCCGGCAAAGCCGTAGGTCTGAAAGCCCATGTTCTCGAGGCCGACGGTGCCGGCGAGGATCATCAGGTCGCCCCAGGACAGGCTGCGGCCGTACTTCTGCTTGATCGGCCAGAGCAGGCGCTTGGCCTTGTCCAGGTTGCCGTTGTCCGGCCAGCTGTTGAGCGGATCGAAGCGCATCTGGCCGCCGTCGCCGCCGCCGCGGCCGTCGAGCGTCCGGTACGTCCCGGCGCTGTGCCAGGACAGGCGGATGAAGAACGGGCCGTAGTTGCCGAAGTCTGCCGGCCACCAGTCCTGCGAGGTGGTCAGCAGCTCGTTGAGGTCCTTCTTGACCGCTGCGAGGTCCAGCTTGCTGAAGGCCTCCGCGTAGTCGAAGTCCGCGCCATAGGGATTCGACCTGGCGTCGTGGTCACGGAGGGAGGTCAGGTCCAGCTGATCCGGCCACCAGAACTGGTTGGACCGCGGCTGGCCTAGGGCGGCCTCGCCGCTTCCCGCCGCGCCTCCCGGCTTGGTCATCTGGTCCTCGCCGAGTGCGGCGTGGGAGGTCATGGCCAACGCCACGACGGCGGCCAGTGACAGGGTGTTCTTCAACATCAGAGTGGACTCCTGGTTGTCGACAGGGCAAATGCCTCGCAGGAGTTTAGAACAGGTCTCACTTAGTTTGGACTGATTCTATATTTAGCAATATCTATCGATGCGATTGGCAGAACCAATCGGACGGATTCCTCATCGGCATCCCTGATTGCCGGCTCCGGTCGTGTCGGTCGTCGGCTTGCAACCTTCAGATGCTCATGCTGCAACGGATCGGGATCGGATGCGAGGCGCGGTTCGAGGCTCGCCCCGAGAGTTCGCAACAGCTTCATTCTCTTGAGGAGACGGGGCACGAGGAAACGCCGGTACCGCCCTGCGGAAGGTCACGGGCTGGCGCGGGACTCCGTCGCGAGGCTCTTGACGAGGATCAACTCGTTGCGCCCCTCTGCGCTGACACGGTAACGGAGCCCGTCGACCAGGCGGCGCACGAGCTCGACCCCGTAGCCACCCGGGCAGTCGCGCTCCAGCGGGGAGATGTCGAGACGCGGCGCGGCAGCGCCCGTGGGATCGAACAAGGGCGCATCGTCGCGGAGCCGGACGGTGACGGCGTCCGCGTCTGCGCTCATGTCGACTTCTATCAGCCCATCCCGCCCGGCATAGCCATGCATGATGATGTTCGAAACGGCCTCGTCGACGGCCAGCAGCAGCTCGTCGGTGGCGGATTCCGGGAGTCCAAGCGAGTTCGCACTGGAACCGACGAAGCCCCGTACCTGCGCCAGGCTGTCGACGTGCGCCGGCACGCTCAGGCACGCGCCGGCCAGGGAAGTCTCCTTCACGGCATGCAGGTCGCTCAGAAG
>Ga0111152_1101_pt1 | contig 12234 bp, 10 predicted proteins | sample DeeMarSeWOR28_12_FD_80254 | JGI IMG/M metagenome (GOLD analysis project Ga0111152, IMG submission 80254) | Gammaproteobacteria bacterium SG8_30
GGCATCATCTATGCCAGCGAGGCACTGGTGCGGGACATGGATGAGAAGGTGCGCGAGCAGGTCTGCAACGTCGCGGCACTGCCGGGCATCGTCAGGGCCTCCTACGCCATGCCGGATGCCCACTGGGGTTACGGCTTCCCGATCGGCGGCGTCGCGGCATTCGATGCCGGCGCCGATGGCGTCATCTCCGCCGGCGGTGTCGGCTTTGACATATCCTGCGGTGTGCGCACCCTGCACACGGGTCTGGACCGCGCGGACATCGAACCGGTAGGCAAGCGCCTGGCCGATGCCCTGTTCCACTCCATTCCCGCTGGCGTCGGCAGCACCGGGCGCATACACCTGGATGAGGCCGGCATGGACGCCATGCTCGCCGGCGGCGCCCGCTGGGCCGTCAGCCGCGGCTGGGGCTGCCAGGAGGACCTGGACCGGGTCGAGGAGCACGGCTGCATGCAGGGCGCACGCCCCGAGTGTGTCTCGGCACAGGCCCGCAAGCGCCAGCGCAACGAGATGGGTACGCTGGGATCGGGCAACCACTACCTGGAGATCCAGGAGGTCAGCGAGATCTTCGATGCGGAGACCGCCACCGCCTTTGGCCTGTCCAGGGGCCGTATCGTGGTCAGCATCCACTGCGGATCGCGCGGCCTCGGCCACCAGATCGGCACCGAGTTCCTGCGCTCCATGGTCGTCGAGGCACAGCGCCACGGCATCCACCTGCCCGACCGGGAACTGGCCTGCGCGCCGATCCTGTCGGACACGGGCCAGGCCTACCTCGGCGCCATGCGTGCCGCGATCAACTGCGCGCTGGCGAACCGCCAGATCATCACGCACCTGACGCGGCGGGTGTTCGAACGCATACTGCCGGCGGCCTCGCTGGAACTGCTTTACGATGTCTCGCACAACACCTGCAAAATCGAGCGGCACGACATCGGCGGCCAGCCGCATGAACTCTACGTGCACCGCAAGGGTGCGACGCGTGCCTGGGGGCCCGGTCACCCCGGGCTGCCCGCCGAACTCAGCGAGTGGGGGCAGCCGGTGCTGATCGGCGGTTCCATGGGCACCGCCTCGCACATCCTCGCCGGTAACCGTCCCGACGGGGCGGCCTCGTTCGCCTCGGCCTGCCACGGCGCCGGCAGGGCGATGAGCCGTCGCCAGGCCAGCCGGCGGTGGCACGGCCGCGCCCTGGTCGATCAACTCGACGAGGCCGGCATCCTGATCCGCAGCCCCTCCTCCCGCGGCGTCGCCGAGGAGGCCCCCGGCGCCTACAAGGACGTGGACGCGGTCGTCGATGCGGCCGATGCCGCCGGCCTGGCCCGCAAGGTCGCCCGGCTCAAACCCCTGATCTGCATCAAGGGATGAACGGCTGGGCCCTGCAGGCACACTGCATTTGCTGATCCTCGTCATGGCAAGGACCGCGGTACGTGGTTATCCTGTAATCAGGAACCGGATACACGGGAGGCAGTTATGAGCATCCCACTGATTGTTGTGGCAGATCAGAGCAAGGCACGGTTTTTCACCGTCGATTCCCCGGAAGGCGAGCTGCAGGAAATCCACGCGCTTGAACATGACGTGGCGCGGCAGAAAGGCAGCGCGCTGGCCTCTGACCGTCCGGGCCGCAGCTTCGACAGCGGCGGCCAGGGCCGGCATGCAATGTCGACATCCGTCGAACCCCACGAGCAGGAGGCGATCCGCTTTGCCAAGCAGGTCGATGAAGAGGTCAACGCCAGCTGCCGCAAGGGCAGCTACAACCACCTGGTCGTGGTCGCGGGCAGTCATTTCCTTGGCCTGTTGCGCGAGGCGCTCACCAATCCGGAGAAGCTCAGGGTCACCGAGATTAACAAGAACCTGGGCCAGTACGACGCGAGGGAGATTCGCACCCACCTGCCTGCCCGGCTCTGATCCCGGACAGGCGGTTCGCAGAGGGGGCGGTTGCCGTCAGGCGTTCTATTGTGCCCGGAAAGGACTGTGAACCATGCAAAGCGTCAAGCCACTCTCTGCCGACGAACTCTACACGCGCTGCGACCCCCGGCTATTTGACTTCGAAACCACAGCCGACCTCGAGGCCCTGACCGAACCGCTCGGGCAGGAGCGCGCGGTCGATGCCATCCAGTTCGGCACCGAGATCCAGGCCAAGGGCTACAACCTCTACGTGCTGGGTCAGCAGGGCAGCGGCCGGCACACCGCCATCCGGCGCATTCTCACCGCCAGGTCCGCAACGTCACGGCGGGCGGACGACTGGTGCTATGTCAACAACTTCCAGGACCCGACCAAGCCCCGCGCACTGCGCCTGCCGCCCGGCGAGGGCACCGTGCTGCGCGACGACATCGGCCAGCTCATCGACGAGGCCCACACGGCCCTGACGGCGGCGTTCGAGAGCAACGAGTACCACACCCGTCATCACGCCATCGAGGAGGAACTGCAGGAATACCAGGAGAACACCTTCGAACGGCTGCAGGACTACGCGAAACAGCGCCGCATCAAGGTCATCCAGACCTCGACCGGCGTCGTGTTCGCGCCGACCCGGGATGACAAGACCATCAGCTCCGAGGAGTTCAAGAAGCTGCCGAAGGACGAGCAGGAGCGCATCGATGCCATGATCCGCGAGGTAACCGCCGAGTTCCAGCGCATCATGCAGTCGATCCCAGAAGAGGCGCGCAAGACACGCGGCAAGCTGCGGGAGCTGGACCGCGAGGTCTCCACGCTGGCGGTCGGCAGCCTGATCAACCAGCTGATCGAGAAATACCTGTCGCTGCCGCGCATCGTGGCCTACCTGCGCGACCTGCAGGCGGATATCGTCGAGAACGTCGAGATCTTCCTCAAGGGCAGCAGCGGCGAGGCCACCACGGCCATCAGCCTGCTGGGCGGGCGCGGCATCGGCCCGGACCGGGGCGAGTCGCCGGCCATGCGGCGCTATGCCGTCAACGTCCTGGTCAGCAACAGCGGCGAGGAAGGTGCGCCGGTGGTCTTCGAGAACCACCCGACCTTTCCGAACCTGATCGGCAAGATCGAGCACATGTCCGAAATGGGCACCCTGGTGACCAATTTCACCCTGATAAAATCGGGTGCCCTGCACCGCGCCAACGGCGGCTACCTGGTCATCGACACCGCCAAGCTGCTGGTGCAGCCGTTTGCCTGGGAGGGGCTGAAGCGCGCGTTGAAGTCACGCGAGATCCGCACCCAGTCGCTTGGCGAGGCACTCAGCCTGGTCAGCACCGTGTCGCTGGAACCCGAACCGATCCCGCTCGAGACCAAGGTCTTCCTGGTCGGCGACCGCCTGCTCTACTACCTGCTGCAGGTATACGACCCGGAGTTTACCGAGCTGTTCAAGGTGGCGGCCGACTTCGAGGACGAGTTCGACCGCACCCCGGATAACAGCCGCCTGTTCGCGCGCCTGCTTTCGATGATAGCCAGCCGGGAAAAACTCCGGCCGCTGGACCGTGCCGCGACGGCGCGGCTCATCGAGGCCTGCGTGCGCGAGGCGGGGGACGCGGAGAAGATATCCGCCAGCCTCATGAACGCCACCGATCTCGTGCGCGAGTCGGACTACCATGCCGCCCGCAACGGCAGGCATGTCATCGCCAGTGACGATGTACAGGAGGCACTCGATGCCCGCACGCGGCGTGCCAGCCGGGTGCGTGACCGGCTGCAGGAAGAGATCCTGCGCGGCACCCTGCTGATCGACACCGCGGGCGAGGTCACCGGCCAGGTCAACGGCCTGGCCATCGCCCAGCTCGGCGAGTTCGCCTTCGCCCATCCCAGCCGCATCACCGCCCGCGTGGCGCTGGGTTCCGGCGAGGTGGTCGACATCGAGCGCGAGGTGGAACTCGGCGGGCCGCTGCACTCCAAGGGCGTGCTGATCCTGTCGGGCTACCTGGCCTCGCGTTATGTCATCGACCGGCCGCTGTCGCTGTCCGCCAGCCTGGTGTTCGAGCAGACCTACAGCGGTGTCGAGGGCGACAGCGCCTCGGCCGCCGAACTGTGTGCCCTGCTCTCGGCCCTGTCGGGCGCACCGCTGCGCCAGGACCTTGCCATCACCGGCTCGGTCAACCAGCATGGCCGGATCCAGGCGATCGGCGGCGTCAACGAAAAGATCGAGGGCTTCTTCGACATCTGCAACCGGCGCGGCCTGAGCGGCACGCAGGGCGTGCTGATCCCCGCCGCCAACGTCAAGCACCTGATGCTGCGCAACGATGTCGTCGATGCGGTGCGTGAAGGGAACTTCAGCGTCTACCCTGTAGAGGACATTGACCAGTGCATGACGCTGCTGACCGGCAGGGAGGCCGGTGCCGCCGGCGAAGACGGACAGTTTGCCGAGGGCACGGTGAATGCGCAGGTGCGCGACCGGCTGCTGGCGTTTGCCGATCAGCGGCATGCCTTCGGCGCAAGCGACAAGAGTGACAGTTCCTGATGCCCGTAAAGACCGAGAGCCGGGTCCGCGTCACGGTCATGCTGGGCAACAGCCTGACCGACCGCGACACGCTTGCAGCACTGGAACTGCTGGGACCTGACCCGGCGGCGGAGGTGCTGGGCCTGTTCATCGAGGACAGCGAACTCCTGTCCCTGGCCGATATCCCGGTGGTCCGCGAATACTGCCGTCTGACGCAGGCCGGGCGCCCCCTGCAGGTCGATGAACTGGAGCGCCAGTTCCGGGTGCAGGCACGCCGGGCCGAACGCGACTTGGCGGAGATGGTGAACCCGCGCGGCTGTCCGTGGTCGTTCCGGGCGCTGCGCGGTGACCCGGTCGACCTGCTGCGCCAGACCCTGGCCGAGGTCGACCTGATGCTGCTTGGTTCCACGGCCGGCATGCCCCCCGGCATGGTCAGGCGCCAGGCTGCAGCGAAACGACCGGTCATGGCGATATTCGACCGCTCGGAGCCGGCAGACCGGGCTCTGCGGGTCGCCCTGCGTATGGCGGAGAGCAGCGGCGCGAGCCTGGTGGTCGTGCTGGCCCCGGACAGTCCCGAGGAGATGGATACCCTGCAAGAGCAGGCCCGGGGGATCGTCGGTGAACGCCCGGTGGATTACCTGGAGGCCAGCAGCGGCAGCATTGCCGCGACGCTGGAAGGCCTGCGCCGTCATCCGGCCGGGCAGCTGGTACTCGGCATGCCGGCCGAACCGCTCGACGACCACACCATCGCGCTGCTGCGCGGCCGCAGCAACTGCACGGTTATCCTGGTGAGGTAGACCGATCCATCGGGGGACAGAATTCAATTCTGTCCCCGGCCGGCCACGCAAGCCATAACTTCGAGCACGGCCTTGCCATACAGTGCCAGAACCCGCTGCCTGCTTCCACATAGACAACGATCAAGGGCCCCGGTCTGCGCGCATGCTCGCAAGCCATGTGGCCGCACACTGTCACATCCAACCGACCCATCATGCCGCGGTCACCCGCGGACAAATGCTTCCCATGCGACTGCCCAGGCGGCATCATGCTGACATGCTTGAAGCGTAACAGGCGAATCAGGAGACAGGACATGACAGACACAGCAACCCTGACGGTGGATGGCCAGGAGTACTCCCTGCCGATCATCGAGGGAACCGAGGGCGAGCGCGCGGTTGACATCCGCGCATTGCGGGCACAGAGCGGCCTGATCACGCTCGACCCGGGCTACGGCAACACCGGCAGCTGCGAGAGCGCCATCACCTACATCGACGGCGAACGCGGCATCCTGCGCTACCGCGGCATTCCGATCGAGCAGTTCGAGAACCAGCCGAACTTCGTCGAGGTCGCCTGGCTGCTGATGTTCGGTTCGCTGCCGGATGCCGCCGAATACGACCGCTTCAGCACCCTGCTGACGGACACCGCCAATATCGACGAGTCCATGAAGCACCACTTCCAGGGCTTTCCGCGAACGGCACCGCCGATGGCCATGCTCTCCGCCATGATCAACGCCCTGTCCTGCTTCCACCCGGAGTTCCAGGAACTCGACGACCTGAAGACCTTCGAGGGTGCGGCGGCACGCCTGATCAGCAAGGTCAGGACAATCGCCGCCTATGCCTACCGCCGCACGCACGGCATGCCCTACATCTACCCGGACCCGGAACTGCGCTACGTGCCGAACTTCCTCCACATGATGTTCTCGCAGCCCTACCGCCAGTATGTCTGCGACGATGCCGTGCGCGACGCCCTCAACCTGCTGCTGATCCTGCATGCCGACCACGAGCAGAACTGCAGCACCTCGACCGTGCGCATGGTCGGCTCCAGCCGGGCGAACCTGTTCGCCTCCTGTGCCGCCGGGGTCTGCGCGCTCTGGGGACCCCTGCACGGCGGCGCCAACGTCAAGGTGCTGCAGATGCTGGATGCCATCCACACGGGAAAGATGACGCCGGAGGAGTACGTCAAGCTGGCAAAGGACAAGTCCAGCAAGGTGCGGCTGATGGGCTTCGGCCACCGCGTCTACAAGAGTTTCGATCCGCGCGCCGTGGTGCTGCAGCGCATGGCCGAGCGCCTGCTCTCGGGCCGCAACGACCGCGACCCGCTGCTGGACATCGCGCGCAGGCTGGAGGAAATCGCGCTGAGCGACAGCTACTTCGTCGATCGCAACCTGTACCCGAACGTGGATTTCTACAGCGGCGTGATACTGCGGGCGATCGGCATCCCCGTCGACATGTTCACCGTGATATTCGCCATCGGCCGGCTGCCGGGCTGGATCGCCCAGTGGCGCGAGCAGAACGAGTCGCCGGACGCGCGCATATCGCGGCCGCGCCAGATCTACACGGGCAACCGCGAGACGGGCTACCGTTCCAGGCTGGGTTCAGCGAAAGCGGGTTAGGGTGAATGGCACTAACCTGAGTGATGTCATCCCCCATTGACCTCTGATTCGCCACGGAAGCACACAGAAAAACACGGAATATTCAGTAGCAATGTCGTTATTTTCCGTGTGATTCCGTGGCTATTTATCTGGATCAGGGCTTAAGTAAATGCCATTGGGGTTAGGGCTGCCCTGCCCCGCCGCAGGTGCTCAGGCGAGCACGGCGGCGCACACCGCCAGCAGGCCGCCCGGGAAGAGGCCGAGCGCCAGCACAGCGAGGCCGTTCAGGCTGACGGCGATCTGCATGTCGGTGCTGGCAGCCAGCGGCTGGTCGGTCTCGCTGGCGTCGAAGTACATCAGCTTGACGATGCGCAGGTAATAGAACGCGCCGATGATGGAGAAGAACACCGCGACCAGGGCCAGCCACACCATGTCGACGTGGATCCATTGAGAACATCAGGATCAGCATCATGAAGGCGAACCAGGGGCTGCGGTCGTTGAGGCCCTTGAAGTCGTCCAGCCGGTCTGCCTCGAAGCCGGCGCGGCTCAGCAGGATGACCATGCCGAAACCGCCGATCGCCATCAGCGCGTAGGTGATGGCATAGAACATGGCCGCCGAGTAGCCCTCGGCCGTGCCGGCCAGCAGGCCGAGCACCAGGAAACCGACATGCGAGATGGTCGAGTAGGCCAGCATGCGCTTGATGTTGGCCTGGGCGATGGCAATGATGTTGCCGACCGCCATGGACAGCACGGCCAGGATGGTCAGCATCTGCTGCCAGTCCGCCATCAGACCGCCCAGTGTTTCCTCGAGCAGGCCACATATGGAACGGCACGGCACCGAACTTGAAGGCCAGGCCGACGACGATAAAGCACAGCGCGAAGACCAGGATGATGCTGCGCTCGCCCTGCCCCGCCAGCACCTCCGAGACCTCTGCGATATCGAGGCTGCCGCTCGCGCCGTAGAGCATGGAGATGCCGTAGAGCAGCATGCCCGAGGCCAGCGCCCCCAGCACGAAGTATTTCATGGCGGCCTCGGAGGCATCGGCAGAGTCGCGGTTGAAGGCCACCATGGCGTACAGCGACAGCGACAGCAGCTCCAGTCCGAGGTAGAGCGTCAGCAGGCTGTGCGCGGATACCAGAACCTGCATGCCGAGGACGGCGAACAGCCCCAGCACGTAGTACTCGCCCTTGAAGATACCGCGCGCCACCAGGTAACTGCGCGAGTACATGAAGGCACCGAAGGTAATCAGGAAGATGCTGGTCTTCAGCAGTGCCGCCATCGGGTCGCTGACGAAGGTGCCGTGCATCACCACGACCGCCGCGTCATCGAGCATGCTCCAGCTGATCAGGGCCGCGGCCAGCAGTGTCAGCTGCGACAGCGTGTAGCTGACGACACGACGCTCGTCCGGCAGGAAGGCGTCCAGCACCAGGATGATGCAGGCCATGGCCAGCACGAACATCTCGGTCAGCAGCGGGGTGAATTCGGATAACGGCATGCTCATCTCTCCTACGGCGCGGTGCCTGACAGCGCCAGCCCCGTCTCGACCGGCAGCTTGCTGACCGAGACGTGTTCCAGCAGGTTGCCGACGCTGGCGTGCATGACCTCGGTCAGCGGCGCCGGCCAGATGCCGAACAGCAGCACCACGGCGGCGAGGCTCGCCAGCACCAGGAACTCGCGCTTGTTGATGTCCTCCAGCTGCATGACATTGTCGTTGGCAACGTCACCGAACAGCACGCGCTTGACCAGCCACAGGCTGTAGGCCGCACCCAGTATCAGGGTACCGGCGGCCAGGAAGGCAAACCACGGGTTGGCCTTGAAGCTGGCCAGGATCACCATGAACTCGCCGACGAAACCGGAGGTGCCGGGCAGCCCGGAGTTGGCCATGGCGAACAGCACCATGAAGGCGGCGAATACCGGCATGGTATTGGCGACGCCGCCGTAGTCGCTGATCTGGCGGCTGTGCAGCCGGTCATACAGCACGCCGACGCAGAGGAACAGCGCGCCGGAGATGAAGCCGTGCGAGATCATCTGGATGATGCCGCCTTCCATACCGAGGGCCGCGCCCTCGACGCTGCCGCTGTTGTCGAGCAGCGTGAACACCAGGAACACGCCCAGCGTCACGAACCCCATGTGGGCGATGGACGAGTAGGCAATCAGCTTCTTCATGTCCTCCTGCACCAGCGCGACGAAGCCGATGTAGACCACCGCCACCAGCGACATCAGGATGATCACCCAGTCGAGCGCGTTGCTCGCATCCGGGGTGATCGGCAGGCTGAAGCGCAGGAAACCGTAGCCGCCGATCTTCAGCATGATCGCCGCCAGAATGACGGAACCGCCGGTCGGCGCCTCGACGTGGGCATCGGGCAACCAGGTGTGCACCGGCCACATCGGCACCTTGACCGCGAAGGCCATCAGGAAGGCGATGAAGATCAGCACCTGCTCGGTCATGCCGAGCGGCAGGCGGTGGAAGTCCAGGATGCCGAAGCTGCCCGCCTCCAGGTACATGTAGATCAGCGCGACCAGCATGAACACCGAGCCGAAGAAGGTGTAGAGGAAGAACTTGATGGTCGCGTAGACGCGCCGCGGCCCGCCCCAGATGCCGATAATGAGGAACATCGGCACCAGCATGGCCTCCCAGAAGACGTAGAACAGCACGGCGTCGAGGGCGGCGAACACGCCGTTCATCAGGCCCTCCATGATCAGGAAGGCGGCCATGTACTGCCCGGTCTTGTTCTGGATGACCTCCCAGCCGGCGATCACCACCAGCACGGTGGTGAACGTGGTCAGGATGATCAGCGGCATGGAGATGCCGTCGACGCCAAGGTGGTAGTTGGCATCGATGGCGGCGATCCACGGCAGGTGTTCCTCGAACTGCATGGCCGCCGTGGTCATGTCGAAGTTCGTGTACAGCAGCAGGCTGAGCAGGAAGGTGACGATGGACACGATCAGTGCCATCTGGCGGCTGGCGGTGTTGCCCATGGCTTCCATGGCCAGCAGCGCCGCGCCGCCGGCAACCGGCAGCCAGATGAGCAGGCTGAGCAGCGGAAAATCGATCATGCCGCACCTCCCGACAGGAACACGAACCAGCCGAGCAGCAACAGCAGCCCGATGATCATGCTGAAGGCGTAGTGGTACAGGTAGCCCGTCTGGATGTTGCGCACGATGCCGGATACCCAGCCGACGAGCTTCGCGCTGCCGTTGACGATCAGGCCGTCGATGATCACGCTGTCACCGATCTTCCACAGCAGCCGCCCGACGCCGCGCGCACCGCCCGCGAAGACGAAGTCGTTGAACTCGTCGGCATAGTACTTGTTGATCAGCAGCTGATAGATGCCGCGGAAGCGCTGGCGGATATTGTCGGCGATGTCGGGCTGCTTCATGTAGATGTACCAGGCCATCACCACGCCGGCGATGGCCAGGTAGATGGCCGGGCCACCGAAGGCATGCAGCACGAAGCTGACCGGTCCGTGGTAGTGCTCGCCGATGCCGGACAGCACGTCGTTTTCGGGGTTCACGTGGATGACGCCGTTGAAGTAGTCGCCGAACACCACCGGGTCGATCAGGTAGCCGGACAGCACGGACGGAATCGCCAGCAGGATCAGCGGCACCGTCACCACCCACGGTGTCTCGTGCAGGTGCTCGCGGGTGTGATCATCCATGCGCGGCTTGCCGTGGAACACCAGGAAGTACATGCGGAAGCTGTACAGGGCGGTGATGAACACGCCCGCCAGCACCATCCAGTAGACCAGTCCGGCGTAAGGCAGCTGCGAGTGGTGCACCGCCTCGATAATGGTGTCCTTGGAGTAGAAACCGGCGAAGAACGGCGTGCCGATCAGCGCCAGCGAGCCTATCAGCGAGGTGATCCAGGTGATGGGCATGTACTTGCGCAGGCCGCCCATGTTGCGGATGTCCTGGTCGTGATGCATGGCGATGATCACCGAGCCGGCGCCGAGAAACAGCAGCGCCTTGAAGAAGGCATGCGTCATGAGGTGGAAGATGCCGGCGGCGTAGGCTGACACACCGAGTGCCACGGTCATGTAGCCGAGCTGCGAGAGCGTCGAGTAGGCGACGACACGCTTGATATCGTTCTGCACGATGCCGAGAAAGCCCATGAACAGCGCGGTGATGGCGCCGATGATCATGACGAAGACCAGCGCCGTGGTGGACATCTCGAACAGCGGCGACATGCGCGCCACCATGAAGATGCCGGCGGTGACCATGGTCGCCGCGTGGATCAGGGCCGAGATCGGCGTCGGGCCTTCCATGGAGTCCGGCAGCCAGACATGCAGCGGCACCTGCGCCGACTTGCCCATGGCACCGATGAACAGCAGGATACAGATCAGCGTCATCAGCGACCACTCGGTGCCACTGAAGATCTCGATGGTGGTATCGGCCATGGCGGGTGCCGCGGCGAACACCGTCGCGTAGTCCATGCTGTTGAAAAAGGCGTAGATGGCGCCGATGCCAAGCAGGAAACCGAAGTCGCCGACGCGGTTGACCAGGAAGGCCTTCAGGTTGGCGTAGATGGCCGTCGGCCGCGTGTACCAGAAACCGATCAGCAGGTAGGAGACCAGGCCGACCGCCTCCCAGCCGAAGAACAGCTGCAGGAAGTTGTTCGACATCACCAGCATCAGCATGGAGAAGGTAAACAGCGCGATGTAGCTGAAGAACCGCTGGTAGGACGAGGGTGCGCCGGCCTTGGAGTGCGCCGGCCAGTTGTGGTCATCATCCGCCATGTAGCCGATGGTGTAGATGTGCACCATCAGCGAGACGAAGGTCACCACGGTCATCATCAGTGCCGTGAGGTTGTCGACCAGGAAGCCGATCTCGAATTTCACACCGTCGGAGACCAGCCAGGTGTAGACGCTGCCGTTGAACGGCTCGCTCCCGTCGATGGCGAAGCGCTTGAGCATGACCACCGACAGCACGAAGGCCACGCCGACGCCGAGGATGGTGACGGTGTGCGCACCGGCGCGGCCGATCTGCCGGCCGAACAGTCCGGCGATGATCGCGCCGATCAGGGGTGCCAGCGGTATGGCAAGCAGCATGTTTTCCAGTGACATCGGCATCAGCCCTTCATGGTATCCAGGTCATCCACGTTGATGGTCTGCCGGTTGCGGAACAGCACCACCAGGATCGCCAGGCCGATGGCGGCCTCGGCGGCGGCGACGGTAAGGATGAAGAACACGAACACCTGCCCCGCCACGTCGCCGAGGAAATAGGAAAAGGCGATGAAGTTCATGTTCACCGCGAGCAGCATGAGCTCGATGGCCATCAACAGGATGATGACGTTCTTGCGGTTGAGGAAGATCCCCGCCACGCTCAGGCCGAACAGGATCGCGCCCAGTATCAGGTAGTCGGATAAGGCAATCATTGCAGGCATCCCTTGCTGTGGCCGCCATTCAGGATTTCACCGCAGAGGCGCAGAGGACGCGGAGAGATGAAAGAATAAAAAATGCCGGATCCAGAATGGCATTCGGTAGC
>Ga0111152_1073_pt1 | contig 11961 bp, 7 predicted proteins | sample DeeMarSeWOR28_12_FD_80254 | JGI IMG/M metagenome (GOLD analysis project Ga0111152, IMG submission 80254) | Gammaproteobacteria bacterium SG8_30
GAAACAGGACTTCCGACTTGTAGACGTTGCCGATTCCCGAGGCAGGGCGCTGGTCGAGCAGCACGTCGACGATCGGCGTCTGCGCGGCCAGGAGTTCACGGGTCCGCGCTATTATCGTGTCGAAATCAATGGCGTCGGCGATCAGATCGGGTCCCAGGCGTGTCGCGAGCAGACGCGCCCGCACGCCGTTTTCGCGCAACAGCTCCACTTCCCTGGGTTTGAAACAGACATAGACGTCGTCGGCGATGGTGAGGACCACGGCCGCCTCGCGCGCGGGTCGCTTCCAGACCTCGTCGCGGCGGTAGTGATGCCACGAGCCCCACATGCCGAGGTGACTGCGCAGCACCCGGCCATCGTCGAACAGCACCAACAGGTGTTTGCCACGCGCCTGCACGTCCTCGACGGTGCGGCCCGCGAGATCGGCCGCTTCGGGGGCGCGGGCCTGCCCCGCGTCCAGACGTCGCCCCTTCAGACGCGGTTGCAGGTAAGCGGCCAGCTTGTGGACGGTGTCGCCTTCCGGCATGAGTTGAGCGCCTCCGATCGGGTTGAGCCCTGTCCGGGTTCAGGACGCCGAGGCCAGGCTCGCGGCCAGGCCGCGGTAATCGCTCTCGAATCCGCAGCGTCGCATACGCTCGAAGTGTACCGATTCGCGAACCGGAACCCCATCGATCTTCTCGATCACCAGCGCGCGGCGCCGCGTCCCGCGGGGCAGGCGGTGCAGCGCCCGCAGGGCCAGCTCCAACTCGTGCTCATCGCGCACCGCCTCCGTAAAGGTCAGGAGCTGGCGGCCCCCCGGACCGAGATAAAGCACTGGCCGGCCCTGGACGAGGATCACCCAGGCACCCGCTACGCGCCGGGCCCGCGTCGCCTCACCCCCGCCGGTGGCCGGCCAGGGCAGCAGGGCCCCGAAGGGATTCGCGGGATCGATCGTCGGCAGGCTGCGCACGTCGGATTCCCGCAGGTCGCTCGGATCGGCATCGATCGGCGCGCGCGCCGCGCGCAAGCGGTCGACAGCCCCTGGTCTGGCGAACTGCGCCCCCGAGAGGCCCTCCACGAAATAGCCCCGCCTGACCCGCCCGGCTTCCTCCATGGCTGTGAGCACGCGATACAGCGGCGCGAATCCACCCGGCAGGGCCTCGGCGAGTGCGGCCTCGCGGCTGACGATGCCGTAACGTTCGAGCAGCATCTCGGCCCGCGCAACAACACGCTCGGTGGCCGCGACCTGCGGGTCCAGCAGCGGAGCGACCAGAGACCAACGACCTGCCGCCAGGGATTGTCCGGGCCGCCAGCGTGACGCCCGGGTACGTGTGCGTGTCCGCCCGTAAGCGTGCAGGGGCGCGAAGGTGTCATTGGTGATGATGCCGGCCCAGACCAGGTCCCAGAGCGCGGCCTCGAGCTCCGCGGCACGTACGTCCCCCACGGACCGGCGCACGCCTTCCTCGAGCTGGAACAGAAAACTCGCCCCCTGACGCTGCAGCTCCGCGAGCAGGGCCTCGTGCAGGGGCGTTGATTCGGCGAGCGCGGCGGGCGTGTCGAGCAAGCGGGCGGCGCGCTCGCGACGGTAAATCACGATCCGTCCATCGCGCGTCCCCAGCGCACCATTGCCGACCCAGAGGATCTGTCCCGTGGCTGCCAGCATGTCGAGCATGCTCGGGTGGAAGCCAGCCACCCGCGCAGGCAGTACCGTTCCGTGGAGATCCGACCAGGCGATCGACAGGCCTTCCAGCTGGGTGAGCGCTTCGAGCAGCCGTTCCGGACCCTGGCGCCCCTCGCCGAGTCCGTGCCACTCGGGCAGAAACATGCCGAGCGTGGCCGCATCGACCGGGGCGACCTCGTTGCGCAGGCGGGCCAGCGTGCGGCGTTTGAGTCGGCGCAGCACTTCGGCATCGCACCAGTCGAGCTCCGCGCCCCCCGGGCGGATCTCGCCCTGAACCAGCAGGCCCTCGCGCGCCAGCCCTTGCAGTACCGGCTCGAGCTGGGCCGGCCTGAGGTCGTAACGCGCGGCCAGCTGGCCGAGGACGAAGGGTCCGTGCGTGCGGGCGTAGCGGCGCACGAGTTGTTCGAATGACCGGTCCGGCGCGTCCAGGAAGGCCTGCGGCAGACCCGCTGGCGGTACCACGCCGAGCGCATCGCGAAACAGCCCGGCGTCCTCGGCGGCGATCCAGCGTGGCTGCCCGGCGAGCTGTACGGCAGCGGCCCGGCGCTGTCGTACCAGGGTCTCGAGCCAGGGCGCGACGGCGGCGCCGGCGCGCTCGGCCAGCTCCGCCTCGTCCAGATCGCCCAGATGGCGCAGCAGGTCATGCAGCTCATCGGCGTCCCTGGCGCGCCGCCCCGCTGCAAGGTGCTGCAGCTCGCGCTCCAGCTCGGCGAGGACCTCGGCATCGATGAGCTCGCGCAGCTCTGCCTGGCCGAGCAGCTCGCTGAGCAGATTGCGATCCAGAGTCAGCGCCTGCGCCTTGCGTTCGGCGAGCGGTGCATCCTGTTCGTAGATGTAGGCCGCGACGTAGGCGAAGACCAGGGAGCGGGCGAAGGGTGAGGCCGAGCGCGTCTCCACCGCCTCGACGCGCAGCCTGCGACTGCGGATATCCCGCAACAGCTGTTTGAAGGCGGGCAGGTCGAACACATCGCTGAGTGTCTGACGGTAGGTCTCGAGGACGACCGGGAAGCTGGCGTAGCGACGCACCGTGGCCAGCAGTTCCTGGGCCTTGAGGCGCTGGGCCCACAAAGGGCTGCGCTGATCGAGCCGCCGGCGGGGCAGCAGCAGCGCGCGCGCGGCGTTCTCGCGGAACAGACCGGCGAACAGGGCGGTGTGCCCGAGCTGTTCGGTGACCAGTTCCTCGACCTCGTCGGGGTCGGGGAGCAGGGCGGTGAGCGCGGGCAGGTCCTCGGTGTCAGCGAAGCGCAGCACGATGCCGTCGTCCGTGTACATCGCCTGGACCTCGAAACCGCTGCCGACTGACAGGGTGTGCTGCAGGGCCATGGCCCAGGGGGCATGGACCCTGGCGCCGAAGGGGCTCAGGATACACACGCGCCAGTCGCCGAGCTCGTCGCGGAAGCGTTCGACGGTGATCGCCCGGTCGGTCGGCAAGGTGCCGGTATGCTCGCGCTGCTCGGCGATGTAGCCGGCGAGATTGCGGGCGGCGAAGGGTCCCAGCGGGGTGTTGGCCAGCAGCCAGTCGACGGCGCTATCGCGTGGCAGGTCACCAAGCTCACGGACGAACGCGCCGAGAGCGCGCCCGAGCTCGATCGGGCGGCCGGGACCCTCGCCGCGCCAGAAAGGCAGCTTGCCTGGTTCCCCGGGGGCCGGCGATACGATCACCCGGTCCCGGGTGATTTCCTCGACCCGCCAGGTGCTGGCGCCCAGCAGGATGTTCTCGCCCGCGCGGGTTTCGAATACCATCTCCTCGTCGAGCTCGCCCAGGCGCGGCCCCTCGGACCCCAGGAATACCGCATAGTTGCCCCGATCGGGGATGGTACCGGCGTTCATGCGCACCGTCATGGCGGCACCGCGGCGCGGGCTCAGCCGATCGGTCTGGCGATCCCAGGACAACAGCGGGCGCAGATTGGCGAAATCCTGAGAGGGGTAGCGGCCCGCGAGCATGTCCAGCACCGCCTCCAGCGCCGCCCGGCTCAATTCACGATAGGGGTGGGCGCGCCTGACCAGACGCTCGAGGTCATCGACCTGTTGCGGTTCCACCGTGCACAGAGCGACGATCTGCTGTGCCAGCACGTCCAGGGCGTTGCGCGGCACCCGCAGCGGTTCCAGCTCGCCGCGCAGCATGCGGGTGGCGATCACGGTGGCCTCGAGCAGGTCGGCGCGGAACTTGGGAAAGATGCGGCCGACGCTGACGGCGTCGACCTGGTGACCGGCGCGCCCGATGCGCTGCAGTCCGCGCGCCACCGAGCCGGGCGATTCGACCAGGATGACCAGGTCCACCGTCCCCATGTCGATGCCGAGTTCCAGCGAGCTGGTCGCGACAATGCCGCGGATCTGTCCCTGCTTGAGGCCGTCCTCGATCGCGGCGCGCGTCTCGTGCGAGACGCTGCCATGGTGGGCCTGCACCAGCGCCTCGCCGGCGAGTTCGTTCAGGCGCTGCGTGAGCCGCTCGCACAGCCCGCGGCTGTTGACGAAGACGATCGTCGAACGGTTGCTGCGGATCAGCGTCAGCAGCTCGGGATACATGGCCGGCCAGATGCCGCGCTCGGTCGCCGGTGTGCCGACCTCGCGGGCATAGAGCGCGCCGAGGATGGAGCCGCCAGGCCGTTGCGCCGCTTCCGTCGGGCGCGGATTCTCCATGTCCGGCACCGGCACCGTCACTTCCAGCTCGAGTCGCGGCGTCGCGGAGGCGTCGACCACCTCGACCGGACGGTCACCGCCCAGGTAGCGGGCCATCTCCTCGAGCGGTCGCACCGTGGCTGACAGCCCGATGCGCTGGGGATCGCGGGCGGCGAGCGCCGCGAGGCGTTCGAGCGAGAGCGCGAGATGCAGACCGCGCTTGGTGGGGGCGAGGGCGTGGATTTCGTCGACGATCACCGTGTGGACGGTGCGCAGGCTCTCGCGGGCGCGACTGCCCAGAATCAGAAACAGTGACTCGGGTGTGGTGACGAGGATCTCGCCCGGCGCTTTGGCCTGGCGCCGGCGCTCGCGCTGGGGCGTATCGCCCGTGCGCACGTCGACCCGCAGATCGCGAAATGGCTGGTCCTGGCGTTCTGCCATGCGGCGGATGCCCACCAGCGGGGCACGCAGGTTGCGTTCGACGTCGTAGACCAGGGCCTTGAGCGGCGAGATGTAGAGGACGCGGACGCCCGGCGGACTGTCGTGGGGCAGGCGGGCGCAGCCGTCAATCCCGGCGAGAAAGGCTGCGAGGGTCTTGCCGCTGCCGGTGGGCGCGACCAGCAAGGCGTGCCTGCCGGCGGCGATGGTCTGCCAACCGCGTGACTGGATCTCGGTGGGCCCCGGAAAGCTTTGCTCGAACCACGCCCGGGTGATGCCGCTGAAACTCTCGAGCATGCGCTGTTCTCACGTTCAAGTTCAGTGGGCGGCGAGCCGCGGATTGCGTGTCTGCCAGACAGGTATGCGGTCAGTCAGCCCTTTGAAGGTCCTGCCCGCAATACGAAAGCCACCTTTCCCGCGTCGGGCGGCTCCGGGTGCAGACTGCTCAGCCGGACGCTGCGGCATCCGCTGCCCCCGTCGGCAGCCAGGACCACCGGTCCGGCGGCCTTCGCCAGCGAGATTGTCAGTCAGCCTGTTCAACAGCATACTGATCAGGTCTCGAGCAACCGTCTTCGTTTCCGGAGGGTCTTCTCCTTCATGCGCATTTCCCGATCGTAGTTGCGCTCCCACTCCTTCAGAAACCTGGCGACCGCCTTCTGTCTGGCTGCTTCTTTCTTCTCCAGACTGTCGACCAGGGTGCGCTGGTCACGAACGATCAGCTGTAACTCGCGATACTCAGACAACATCTTGTCACGTTGTTGTCGTGCGTTATCCAGTTTATCACTCGCGGTGGTCACCGCGCGTCCTGTTTGTGCTGTATTCCGTTGCCTGCCTTGATGACGCGCATCGGCCAGCCGCTGTCTCAGCCGAGCCACTTTTTCCCGGATCTTCGCTATGCCTTGATCCATTCGTGCAAGCTTACGCTCGGCTGCGGTAAGCTCTGCCCTTTGCGCGTTGATCTCGTCCGACGTGACGCTGTCTGTGGCAATCTTTTCCACGTTCTTGCGCCGCAATGCTCGATCTGGACTCATTTCACTATTCTCCCTGCAAACGGTTTGATGGCACGGTTCCTGTGTAAGAACACCCCGGACTTCCTGAACAACTGCACTCCGCTACATCCGTTTTGCCTTGCGGCTGAACGACACGATCGAAACATCCCACGGCTCGTGTCTGCACACTTCCATGATAGTTAATATTCCATGCCTGAACGGTACTCCACCGGTAACTTCAAGCCGCACCGCGCAGACGAGAGAGAAGGTTCAGCGCGACGCACGGTTAAGCGCTATCTCCGCGGTCAGCGGAAGATGGTCGGAGGCGATGCGCGCGAGCTCAGTCTGGTGCGCCGCGAGCCTGTGTAAGCGACGACGTGGATACACCCATATCCGATCGAGTGCCAGCAGTGGCAGGCGCGTCGGCCAGCAGCGCCGGTGCGGGGTATTCGGGAAAAGCTTGTGCAGCATACGCAACGGGCGCCCCCACAGAAACCACTCGTTGAAATCGCCCGCCAGCACCACCAGGTCACGGTCCTCAAGCTCGAACAGGTTCAACAAGCGGCGTACCTGGTCACGACGCTCCCACGGGCGCAGACCGAGGTGTGTGGCGACCAGCTGGATCCTGCACCCGTCGGATTTCAAGTCCACGTCCAGCGCCGCACGCGGTTCGCGCCCGGGCACGCTCAGGTCATGGTGACGAACCTCGCAGGGCGGCAGGCGTGTCAGCAGGGCATTGCCGTAATGGGCATCCTCACGCACCATCGTCACGCCGGGTACTGCACGACCGCCCGTTTCACCGGCCAGGTAAGCAAGTACATCGAGCGCGTGGCCAGGGCGGGATTCCACTTCCTGAAGCGCGACGACATCGGCATCGATTTCGTTCAATACCGCCGCGCAACGCTCGGGCGACATCACGCCATCGCGGCCGATACAGCGGTGGATGTTCCAGGTTGCGAGCCTGAGCCGCATGCCGGCGACTCAGGATTGCGCCTGGCTTTCTGTCGGCGCCTGCCTGCGGCGCAGCCACCGGCGGAACCAGAGGGCCGCCAGTGCTATCACAAGCACTACAACGGCCAGCCAGGCAAAGCTGCCCATGCCCGGATCCCGGATGGAAACCACCAGGCCGTCGGCAAACAGCGCGATGGCGACGATCCCAGGCAACAAACCCACCAGCGTACCGAGCGCAAAATCCTTCAAGCCTATATGCGAGGCACCTGCCACCAGGTTGATGACGGTGAACGGAGCCACTGGGACGATGCGCAGCGTGATGATGGTCAACAAGCCCCGTTTGGACAACTGCCTGCTGACGTTGTTCAGCCTTTCTCCGGCATAGCGGCGCACCAGGTCGCGTCCCGCGCCCCGCCCTACCGCATAGGTGAGAAGGGCACTGAGTTCGGCGCCGGACCAGGAATAGAAGAACCCGGCGAGGGACCCGAAAGCCAGCACGGCGGCAACCACCAGCAGAGTCAGTGGCACCGCCAGCGACCCGGCCACGGCGATACCGGCAATGACCAGCAGCGGGGTGGCCGGGCGCGAGTTCAGCATTTCGGCCTGTCGAATCAGCAGTTTGATGTCCAGGCTTTCGCCCAGCGGGGTCCAGCGCCAGACCGCGGCCAGGCCCAGCAATGCGGCCAGCGTCAGCACCCCCACAACCGCGCGCCGCGCGGTCTGAGGCTTGTGTTCTTCGGGCACGAAATGCGTGACGAGACGTTCCGAATCAATCGGCTGTTCAGGATCGAGCAACGCGGATTCGGGCACCAGTTGATCGATCTGCGGGTCGACTTCGGTGTTCAGGGGCTGCAGCGTGCGCTCTCCACCGCGCAGGCTTTCGATTGCCTTGATCAGCGACTGTTCGCGGTGCATTGCGTCGGCAAGCTTCCCGGGCTTAACTTCGAGGTGCTCGGCGAGCAACCGTTCCCGGAAATTCCTGATCGCCCGCTGCGTATCCGTGCCGGCGTCAGCCTCGATCGCCAGGTCGCACTCGCAATCCAGACCCATGGAACGATTGCTGAGGTTAGATGACGCTACCCTGAGCAGGCAATCATCAACCACCATGATCTCATCACCGGTCGCGCGCCGCCAGCGTTCTCGTGCGAGTTCACCGAGCGCGGCAGCGGCGTCGCCGTCGACCAGCATCTGTACATCATGAAACGGCGGATAGGGTTTGCCGTCGACGTCGAGGCGGCGCTCATCATCGATGTGGTGCTGGGAGGTATCCCAGCGCCACTTGCTGAGGTCCAGCCCGCCGCAGAAGGCAACGGCATCATCGATTACCACGACCTTCTGATGCTGGGATGCACCCGCCGGGTGCTGGTCGTCCATGTGAAAACGCACGCGCGAATGCGTCTTCCAGTTGAGCGCGTACAAGGGAAAGGGTTCGCGCTCGGCCAGGTAGATCATGGCAAAGTCCCAGCTCAGCACATAGACATCTACGCCGCGCTCTCGCGCGACAAAATCCAGCAGCGCACCGAGCTCTTCGGGATAGCCATCCCGTGGATCGTTGCGGACCAGCCGCAACCTGCTGTGGATATCCCAGCCGAGAATAAATACCGAGCGCCTGGCGCGGAGAATCGCTTCGCGAACGGCGCGGAAATAGGCCTCGCCATCGACTGCAATGGCGACCCGCTCCGCCTGTTCTCTGCGCCAGCAGTTATGGCCCGGTCGCAGAATTGCGCTATGTTCCTGTTGCACCATGGTGCGACCCTAGCCCGAAAGTGCCGTGCTTACAACTCACACTCACTACAAATCACGGTTCACGTCAACGAGGGTCAGGTAGCATTCGAACCTGTTCCGTCGTTTTCTGCTAGTTTTGAAGAATGCCTCAATTAGCAAATCTTACGCGCGAGCCCGCATTATGAAACCTTCGAGTAAGCACGTTTATACTGAGCCGCATCCAGAAACGGCTTCCGAGAACGAACCTGCGGTGGAATTACGCGACCCGTTCCCTCTACCGTTTATTGGTGAGCTCAGTTCGAGTAATCGTCCGCGTAATGCCTGCTGACTGGCGCTCTGTGCCGATGGCCCATTGCGCAAAAAACGCTGCAGATAACCGCGTTCGTCTGATTATGGCAGACCCAGTCAATTACGATTATGACTCCCACAAAACTCAGTCAGACGACCTTCGTTGAGGCATTCCGGGCAGTAATCCGGACTGATATAACTACACGGCAACTATGAAAGCCGATATTGAACGTTGGAACCGAAAGTACGCTGAGGCCGAGGCCGACTCAGCGCCTGAGGTCGAACCTTTGTTGCTCGATTATCGGTACCTGCTGAACGGTAAAGGCACGGCACTTGATGTCGCCTGCGGCCAGGGGCAGAACACCGTGTATCTCGCCTCGCTGGGCTTCGAGGTCATCGGCATAGATGGTAGCCTCGTGGGCCTGCGCCATTGTCAGCGGGCGCTGGAGCTCAGCGGGCTGAAGGCAGGCCTCATTGCGGCTGACCTGGAGCAATTCCCCCTGCCACATAACCATTTTGATGTTGTCCTGGTCATGCGCTTCCTTGACCGCGCGCTGATTCCCAGCCTGAAGGAAACACTGAAGCCTGATGGGCTGCTGATATACGCGACTTATAACAAGAATGTCCTGCACCGAAGGCCGACGCTGAACACGTGCTTCGTCTTGGAGTTAGGGGAACTCGTGGACTTGTTTGCGGATTTCAAGCTTATCGCGACCAACGATAAAAGAGGGCTGGCGCAGGAAACGACCTACCTGATCGCACGGCGGGTTCATGGGGATCGTGCGTCGCGATGACCATCCGGGTATCGGTGCATCGCCGGACAAGATGCTGCAGGCGCGCCTGCTCGCGTATCCGGATGCCCACCGCTACTGCATGGGGGCGAATTTTCAGCAGTTGCCGGTCAATTCTCCGCGCTGCCCGCTGCACCACTACCAGCGCGATGATGCCATGGCGGGCACATGCCCCCGGCGTTTGGCAGCGACAATAACCAGGGCGGCGGCGTGAACTACTACCCGAACGACCAGGTTGCGCAGGGCGCGCCTGGGCCGGTCGCGGACGTTCTCGAGCCACCGATGCCGATCCTCGGCGAAGCCTGGCTGAAGGCCTACGACACGCAGCAACAGGACAACTTCAGTCAGGCGGGCGCACTTTATCGTGTAATGGTGGACGAGCAGAAGGACATCCTCGCGCAGAACATCGCGACCGGGCTGGTGCTCGTTACCCAAAGCGCGCAGAAACGCATGCTTGGTTATTTCGCAGAAGCTGATCCTGATTACGCAGAGCGTATTGAGAAAGCGATGGCGACGGTCGAATGAGGGTTGTAGCCCCGCCTTGGCGCTCCCCAGGGTGCAGACTCGATTGCATCTCAGTGAGACTCTTCGATCGTGTCTCATCCCGAAGCGTCGCCTCAACACCGGGAGAGCGGATGGCTGCGGGCGATGCCGGGATTCGGTGCGTTTCAAAACCAGGCGCCTTTACAGTCAAGACAATAAGCCCACCTCTAAGCTGGCCCGGATTTCTATTGTCTTGCGTGAACGGCCTGTTCTGGCCAAACTGGGAGCCGTTGACGAAATCTAGTCAAGTGCTCTCTAAAGGACTGGGATTGTTGCGGCCGTTCGAACTTCAGCACCCGAGTGTATCAGCCCGCGAGCGGAAATTTAATTCGTTTTGTGCTTTCGCGCAGTGACTATGAGGCCGAGAAGGCCGGAGCCGAAGAGCCAGACGGCGGGCGGAATTGGAATCGCGGTTGAGTTCCCTAATATGAAATCGGCATAGAAGCCAGCTCCGAGATCGTCCGTTGTGAGGCTTAGCATGAACGCAATATCCAGTACTAAGTTATCGGGGTTCAATCCTACGATCCAGTCGCCGAGGTTCAAAGTCTGATCATCGAAGTATGCGAGTGCGTCATTCAAGTTAGTAAACACCTCATCAGTGACTATGGTATCTCCCATCTCAATTTGGAAGTTGAGCGTGTCGAATCCGAGTCCGAGAGCGGTCGGATCGAGCAGCCCCACTAACAGATCCTGACTGTTTCCCAACAGCGGCGTCATGTCGAGGACGAAACCCGCACGACTCGTATACGTCTGTGACGAACCCGAGCCGTTGTCCGAATACGCACCACCCAAAACAACCAATCCCAGTGTGTCGCTCGTTCCGCCGACATCAAAGTTAAGATCGACATTGGGATTGCCTGCAAGTGCTGCTTGCACATCGGCAACACTGGGAAGCGCAGTTGCGAATGCCGCTGACTGAAGTCCCGTGACAAGCGCTGAGTCGGGGACCGGTTCACTCACCGCGGTGCGTGACTCAGCGACGCTGGTGCCTGCCACCGGCGCCGTCGCAAAGGCACTTACCTGCCATACTATACCGCCAGCGGCTTCGAACCCGCCGCTGGACTGTGCCAAAGTGGATGCCGTACCGAGAGCACCATTACTCTCCGCATGAGCGACTGCTGAACCGTGAAGATTACCCTGCCGACCGTGGCCACCAACAGCCTCAGCACTGGCGATTGCTGGGGCACCGCTCGTAGTCGCGGCAAGCGCGGTCGCACTGGCTCGCCCGCCAGCGCCACCACTCGCTCCACCTTGGCCAGATCCGCCGATCCCCCCAGTCGCGCTTGCCTCGGCCTGGGCTGATCCTGCATCGTTGATTGCGCTACTGATGGCGGTGCCTGTGGCGCCGTTGCCCGAAGTACCACTTGCGGATGTTAGATTCCCTCCACTACCGCCAGATGCTTCAGTGCGAACAAGCAGAGATGCTGAACTCTTAGATCGGCTTAAGGAACTAAACGCGCTACCCGCGATGCCAACTGTCCCATCACCTGCCCCAGCACCACCGCTGCCGCCACGTGCCCCCTGGGACAGAAGTAGATCACCTGCTGTAAAGCCATCGACAACATCAGTGAGGGAAACACTCGCTCCATCGCCACCATTCGCAGCGGTAATATTGGGAAATGCCTCGCCCCGTCCACCCGAGCCACCGATGGCTAAACCCGCAACATCCACGCTTCCTCCGCCGTTCGAGGTGGCCAGTACTGCCCCCAGCGTTGCAGCGCCGCCATCTCCTGCATTTCCACCATTTTGGACAGCCCCGCCGCTCCCGCCCAGGGCTTGTGCTTGGGCGGCTACATCGGCAAAGCCTGTCAAATTGATTGAAGCATCCGCAGCTCCACCTGGCCCCCCAGCAATAGCATTGCCTAGAAACCCGTTGCCGCCATTACCACCCGATGCTGTACTGGAAGCGCCGAGAATACCGCCTCCGGAGTTATCTGCGGTCAGCGATGAGCTGGTGCTA
>Ga0111152_1074_pt1 | contig 11754 bp, 13 predicted proteins | sample DeeMarSeWOR28_12_FD_80254 | JGI IMG/M metagenome (GOLD analysis project Ga0111152, IMG submission 80254) | Gammaproteobacteria bacterium SG8_30
CGGGGGGGACGTAGTCCGGTGCGAAGGGATCGACGTCGAGCTCCGCGTAGGCCGTCCCGCGCAGATCGCCGAAGTTGCGCTCCTGGAGCCCCGGGTCGAGCGCGAGCGGCAGGCCGGTCGCCGCGCCCACCGCCTCGGCGGTCATGCGCGCCCGGGCGAGATCGCTGCTGACGATCGCAGCCAGCGGGCGGCTCGCCAGGCGCGCGGCCAGGCGTCGGGCCTGGGCCAGGCCGACCTCGGACAGTGGCGTCTCGGGCGTCTGGAACACGCGCGAGGCGTTCCCGGCCGTCTCGCCGTGGCGGACCAGCAGGATCATCGAGGAGCCTGGCGGCTGGCTAGGCCAGCTGGCGGCTGAACTGGGCCATGTCGAAGTAGTCGCGCCAGGCGGTGATCTTGCCGTCCCGCGCGACCTCGAACACGCCCATCACCGCCAGCTCGACCTGCTTGTCGCCGATCGTGAAGCGATCGACCCGCTCCGTGAGCACGCTGCGACCGCTCACCGCCAGCGCGCGCAGCTCGAACTCGGCCCGGGAGGCCGGGCCCAGGAACTGTGCGAGCACCTTCTCGATCGCCTCGGGACCGGTGACCGGGTCGATGGGAATGTTGTGGTACACGGCATCGGCGCTGAAGAAGCCGGACAGCTCCTTCACGTCCAACCGCGTGACCGCCTCGCAGAAGCTTCGCACGACCTGTTCGGGGCTCATGCGGGCGATTCTACTGCGCCGGCGGGCCGGGCGTCACCCGCGAGCCGTCGCGGGAGGGATTCGCGGTAAGAAGGGTGGGATGGGGCGACGCCCGTCTACGTGAGGGCATCGGCCACGCGATCGACCTGACGGCCGCCGAACGTCGCGTGCTGCGCACCGGTCGGGCCTTCGTCTGCCGCAGCCCATTCGGCGCGCCGACGCGGCAGTGTCCCGCGCTCGCGGCGAGCGGGTCCCGAGGCGGACACCCCGGCTACCGGCTACGCGTCCATCAGCTCCTTGAGCAGCGCCAGGCTCTCGCGCTCCTCCGGCGAGATCTGGCCGTCCGCGGAGATCACACCGTCGATCGCGGCCAGGAACAGCTGGCGGTGGGCGCGGGGGATGCGGGTCGGGTCGACCGACTCCGGCGGCGGTGGCGTGCGCAGCCACTCGCGCACCTGCGCCTCCTCTTCCGCATCGAAGTCCAGCCGCGAGAGCAGTCGGCTCACGAAGCTGCGTTCGGCCGGATGCACCGACAGGTCCGCCCAGGCGAAGGTGCAGACGAACTTCATCAGCTCGAGCCAGGTCGCGCGATCGATGCGGTTCGACACGTCGGGGATTCTCCACCAGCCGACCCGGGTACCGCAAGCGTCGCATTCCGGTCGAATGCCGGTCGCCTGCGCATGCGTGATGCTCTGCAAGTTCGTTCACCCCGCGTACTGCGTGTTCTCATCGTCACTGCGCGGCTGACGCGGCGAACCCCGCTGCGCAGACGACTTCGCACCATCACGCGTGCGCAGGCGATCACGCAGACGATTGTCTCCGAACGCGGAAGGCGCGCAGCGCCACCCCGGACATTCGGCTTGGCACATCGCTTGCTCATGTGATCGGGCACACGGAACGAGCCAAGCGGTCGCGTGGGTAGACACATCCGCGCTCTCGCCAACGACTCTACTTCGTGTGAGTGACTGTCTGAACAACCGATAACAACGGAGAACAATGATGAAGCTCTGGCAGACGACGAAGCGTCTCGTTCGCGAGGACGAGGGCATGGAAATGGTGGAGTGGGCGATCGTGGGCGTCGTGTTTGCGGTGGCCGCGGCTCTGCTCTGGGGCACGCTGAAGGACGACATCGGCCTGGCCCTGGACAACATCGGCTCCACCATCCGCCCGTAGTCGATCGGAGACCCGGCGTGAAGCAAGCCATGGAAGAGACGATGGGTACCCAGGTCGGAACGGGCTTCGAGCTCACCGGCCTGATTGCGGCGGTTCGCCGGGAGCTCCTCCCGACGTTCGTCGCGGCGCTCGTCGTTGCGTGCTTCACGTTCTCCGCCGGAGAGACGCCGCTGCCCGCCTTCGGGTGGGCAGCGGCTTTTCTCTTCCTCTGCGTCCACCAGGACGTGCGCGATCTGCGCATCCCGAACTGGCTGACGCTGTCCGGACTCGCCACGGCTCTCGCGCTGGCGACCTTCGACAGCGGCTTCCAGGGCGCCCTCTGGGCGCTCACCGGTGCAGCGACCGCCCTGGGGCTGCTCTTTCTGCCCTTTGCGCTGCGCTGGCTGGGTGCCGGCGACGTGAAGGCGGTGATGGTGCTCGGCGCCTTCTGGGGTGCCGCAAACCTCCTGCCGGCACTCTGGTGGATGATCATCGCAGGCGGCGTGATGGCGGTGGGCGTGATCGCCCTGCAGGGAGGTCTGCTCGACCTGCTGCGCCGCTGGGCGCTGTCGGCGAAGCACTCCTTCCTCTTCCGGCGCGTCGTCTACTTCGCGCCCGATTCGGAATCTCCCGCAGCCAAGGGCCTGCCCTTCGCGGTCGCGATGGGGCTCGGCGCTGCGGCGCAACAACTCTGGGGTTCGGCATGGATGTGATGACTCGACTGCAGAACCGACGCCGCGCCGGGATGGCGATGGTCGAAATGGTGTTCGTCCTCCCGGTCCTGCTGCTGCTGCTCTTCGGCATCGTCGAATTCGGTGTCCTCTTCGGGCAGTGGCAGACGCTGACCAACGCTGCGCGCGAGGGCGCGCGCGAGGCGGTCGTCTTCCGCGTGGGCTGCGTGGCCGCGGACGTCGAGGCGGACGTCCAGGCGCGCGTGGCGAACTACGCGGCCGCGGCGGGAATCACGGTCGGAGGCGGAGACATCGCCGTGGCCGGCCAGTGCGGCGACCCCGATACGAACTCCCAGGTCACCGTGACGCACACCTACACCTTCACGGTCGTTCCGGGATTCGTGGCGACCATGGCCCCGACCATCGACCTGGTCGGGACCTCGACGATGCGCAACGAGGGCAGCGGCTGATCCGCAGGCCGCCCTCACCCACCCGAAAAAAACTCTACCGACTCTTCGAAGAACATTCGAAACGAGAAAGGAATAGCGAGGCCAGCGATGCACAACCGACGAGCACTTCTCTTCTTCGCCTTCGCGGTCGTCCTGGGGACGGCGGCCGCCTTCCTGGCGCAGCGCACCCTGGAGAACCAGGCCCAGTCCCAGACCCCTGTGCCCGTCGCCAAGGTCGAGACCGTGGACATCGTCCTGGCCCGCACCGACGTGACCGTGGGCTCGGCGCTGACCACCCAGCAGCTCCGGACCGTCGAGTGGCCGAAGGAGTTCGCGCCGCGCGGCGCCTTCCACGACGAGAAGGAGCTGGTCGGTCGCGTGCTGCGCCGCGCCCTCGCCGATGGCGAGCCGATCCTCGAGCCGTCGCTGCTGCCGCAAGGCGCCGAGGCCGGCCTGGTCTCGGTGATCGACGCCGAGTCGCGCGCGGTCTCCGTGAAGGTCGACCCGATCATCGGCGTCGCCGGCTTCGTGAACCCCGGCACCCGCGTCGACGTGCTCGCGACCCTGCGCAACCTCGCGACCCGGGACAAGGTCCCGTACACGAAGGTCGTCCTCCAGGACGTGCGCGTGCTGGCGATCGACCAGCAGATGGAAGAGGCCCAGAACGGTGAGCCCGAGCTGGTGAGCGTGGTGACCCTCGAGGTCACGCCGCTCGAGGCCGAGAAGCTCGCCTACAGCGCCCACGAGGGGCGCCTCCAGCTCGCGCTGCGCGGCCCCGGCGATCACGAGGTCGTGAAGACGATCGGCGTGAGCGCAGGCGACATGCTGGCGCGCCCGCGCGCCCGCGCCATCCGCAAGGCCGGCGTCCAGATCGTCAAGGGCTCGGACGTCAGCGTCAAGTCCTACTAGCCGATCCGATCGATTCGATTCCCACTCTTGAAAAGCAACCCACTCTTGAAAAGCCCCCTGGAGGATCTCATGAACTGCGAACGCCCTTGCAGGGCCGACGATCGGCGAGGAGAGCTGCTCCCCGCGTTTCGAGCGGCCTGGATCGGCGCTGCGAGCGCTGCCCTGCTCGCCTTCGCGCTGGCGCCGGCGGCCGTGGCCATCGAGACGGCCACATTCCCGGCACCGGACGCGACCCTGGCCCAGCCCGAGCCGAAGCGGCTGATCCCGTCGGCCACCGACGCGACCGTCCACCTCTCGGAGAGCGGCGAGGACGTGCTCTCCGTGATCGAGATGGAGCTGGGCAAGTCGGTCTACCTGAAGACCCAGGCGCGCGTGAAGCGCGTGTCGGTCGGTCACCCGGACACCCTCGACGTGGTCGTGCTGGGATCCAACGAGATCCAGCTGGTGCCGAAGCTGACCGGCCTCACCAACGTGGTGCTGTGGACCGACGCCGGCCGCCCGATTGCGGCGATCGACGTGCAGATCGGCGCCGCCTACTCGCAGCTCGAGAACCAGCTGCGACGGGCGCTCTCCGAGCCCGGCATCCAGGTGACGAGCGCCGGCAGCGCGATCGTGCTCAAGGGAACGGTCGGCAACGAGGCCGCGGCCGCCGAGGCCGCGAACATGGCCCGGGCCTATCTCGGAGACGACGCCAAGGACCGCTTCGTCAACCTGCTCCGGGTCGGCGGCTACCACCAGGTGCAGCTGAAGGTCGTGGTCGCGGAGATGAGCCGCACGGTGACCCGCAAGTTCGGCACGAACTTCAGCACGCTGATCGAGAAGGACGGCCGCGACTTCCTGCTCGACACCTTCATCGGTGGGCTGACCCAGCTCGACGACCAGGGCCAGACCATCCTCAACTCCGTGAACATCGCCGGCTCGATGACCAACATCGGCGGGCTCAAGTTCCTGGCGATCTTCATGGACGCCCTGGACGAGCGCGGCCTGTCGAAGGTCCTCGCGGAGCCCACTCTGGTGGCCCGCAGCGGTGAGACGGCGCACTTCCTGGTGGGCGGCGAGGTCCCGATCCCGATCACCCAGGGTGGCGCCACCGCCGGCTCGATCACGATCGAGTTCAAGGAGTTCGGCATCGGTCTCGGCTTCACGCCGACCGTGCTGGGCGACGACCGCATCCACGTGATGGTCAAGCCGGAGGTCTCCGAGCCCGATCTGACCCTCGGTACCGAGGTGAGCGGCACGATCGTGCCGGCGTTCCGCACGCGCCGTGCGGAGACCGCGGTCGAGCTGGCCGATGGCCAGAGCTTCGCGATCGCGGGCCTGCTGTCGGACAGCGTGCGGGGCATCTCCGGGAAGTACCCGGTGCTCGGCTCGATCCCGGTGATCGGCGCCCTCTTCCGCAGCTCCGAGTGGCAGCGCGAGGAGACCGAGCTCGTGATCCTGGTGACCCCGCAGCTCGTGAAGCCCCTGGGCCCCGGCCCGCACCCGCTTCCCACCAACAACTACATCGAGCCGAACATGGCCGAGTTCTACCTGCTCGGCCGCCTCGAGGGGCTGCCGCCCGCCGAGGAGACCGATGAGCGGTCGAGCGGCCTGATCGGCGACGTCGGGTACCGCGTGTCCTCCGACTCGTACTGGAGCCAGAACTGATGCGACGCCTCAACACGATCCTGATCATCCTCGCCTTCGCCACCGCCGGTGTCGGTTGCGCCTCGAACGTCGACCGGCACTGGGGCGAGTCCGTGCGCGCCAATACGGAGGCACAGGTCGCGAACCCGGTCGCCGCGCTGCGCAACGCCGACAAGGACGTGGCTGCACTCGATGGCCAGAGCGCGGACAACGCCGACCAGGTGCTTCGCAAGCACGAGTCTCGCAAGGGCGGCGAGAGCAGGCTGCCGGACATCATCCAGATCGGAGGCGGCCGGTAGTCGAGGAGCATGCGCCGGCGGAGGCGCCCGGCCCACCCGGGTCGGGCGCCCGCGCAGCCGGGCCGAGGCCTCACTCAAGGGAGCTGAAGACATGCAGAGCATCACCACCCGCAGACGCCGAGAACGAGGGGTCGCCATGCTGACCACTCTGGTCGCCCTGACCGCGCTGATCGCGGCGGCGGCCCTCGCGATCGATGCCGGCATGATCCTCGTGGCCCGGACCCAGGCCCAGAACGTGTCGGACGCAGCGGCCCTGGCCGCGGCGCGGGACCTGATCGACAAGACGGGTCCGACCGTCACGCTCGGAGCCGCAGAGGCGGCCGGTCTGGCGATCGGCGCAGCCAATGGCGCCGTCGTCAATGCCTCGGTCACGCTCGAGCCCGGCGACCTGGTCTACGGCAACTGGGACCTCGAGACCGAGACCTTCGACCCGGGCGTCGACCTCACGGATCCGTACGTGGTCACCGCGGTCCAGGTGACCTCGCGGCTGGCCGAGGCCAGCCCCAACAACCCGATCCCGGCCTTCATGGCGAAGATCCTCGGCATCAACTCCTTCGACGTCGGCGCCAGCGCGATCGCCTACCTGGGCTTCGCGGGAAGCTTCGGTCCGGGCGCGTTCGACCTGCCCATCGCGATCGACTGCTGCAAGCTGAAGGGCGAGAACTGCGAGGCCGACTACTGCGCGACGATCGCGACGCCGCCGAACGAGTGCGAGCTGGTCGAGAACCCGGCGTTCGCAGGCGAGACGGCGAGCTGTCTCGAGTTCCACAACACCTCCGAGCAGAACGCCTGCTGGACCAACTTCGACTCGGACATCAACAGCGTCAACACGTCCGACCTGAACGACATGGTGGAGACCGGCAACACGTTCGAGGTCGACGGCCCGATCCACGTCGACAACGGCGACAAGACTCCGGTGATCAAGGAGATCCAGGACCGCTTCTTCGGCAACGCCCCGTACGGGGACCCCGCAGGTGCCGACGCGGACCATCCCGACGGAGACTTCTACCCGGGCGGCATCCCCGGCGTGCCGGACTCGTGGCCGGTGTGCCTGCCGGTGGTCGAGTGCCAGACCGACCTGCACTGCTCCGGTGGCGATCCGATGCAGGTGAAGGGCGGGGTCTGCTTCGAGATCCGCGAGATCACCGTCACCCCGGACAAGATCATCCGCGGCTCGTTCATGTGCCCGGGCCACCCGCGCTGGGACGATTGCGACTGCGGCACGACGGGCAGCGGCGGGCTCGACTTCAACATCCGGGCCGACCTGCCGGTGCTGGTTCAGTAAACGAATCCCGAGAACGAAGAACACGAACGGAACGGAAGGAAGGGAGACATGGACAAGCTGCGCTTCGCGATCTTCTCAGAGCTCAAGGAGTTCGCCGACGAGATCCGCAACCGACTGTCGGCGGTGCCCGGGGCCGAGGTCGCGGTGATCGTGGACGATCCGGAGGACCTCTCCGACGTCCTCAAGGCAGAGTCGCCGGACGTGCTCTACGCCGACCTGGGTCATGCCCCCCACGTGGTGCTCGACCTGATCGAGTCGCTGGGGAGCGTCACGCCGGACCTGCTCGTCAGCGGCTGCCAGGACGACAGCCAGGTGATCCTGCGCTCGATGCAGATCGGCGCGCGGGAGTTCCTGCCCCAGGCGCCGAACGAGGACGACCTGAACCGCGCGATCCAGCGCCTGCTGCGCGGGCGGCAGGTGGAGCCGGCGATCGAGCGCAGCGCGCAGGTCATCTCGGTGATGGGCGCGAAGGGCGGCGTCGGCGCCACCTGCGTGACCTCGCAGCTGGCCGCGAGCCTGCAGGAGAAGGGCGGCCGCGTGGTGATCGTCGACCTCAACTTCCCCCTCGGCGACGTGGCCCTCCACTTCGACATCGAGCCCAGCTACACGCTGGCCGACATCGCCCGCGAGGGAGACAGCCTCGACGGCACCTACCTGCGCAGCATCCTCCAGGTGCACCAGAGCGGCGTGCAGATCCTGGCCGCGCCGCCGCGCATCGAGGACTCGGAGCTGATCCAGGGCGAGCACGTCACCCGGCTGCTCGAGATCCTGCGGCGCCAGTTCGACTTCGTGCTGCTCGACGTCTCGAGGAACTGGAACGACGCGAGCGTCCGCGCCCTCGACCTGGCCGACCAGATCCTGGTCGTGACCTCGCTGGACGTTCCCACCCTCCACCACGCCCGCAAGCACATGGAGCTGCTGCGCCGCCTCGGTCACCCGACCGAGAAGATCCACGCGGTGGTGAACCGGCAGTCCTCGGGCGACGCGGTGACGGAGCGCGACCTCACCCGCTTCCTCGGCCGCAAGGCCGGCGCTGCGATCCCCAACGACTACGCCAACACCGTCGAGAGCGTGAACCAGGGCAAGCCCCTGGGCGAGATCGCTCCTCGGGCTGCACTCACGCAGGCGTTCCGGGATCTGGCGCACCAGGTGCACGTGTGGTGCGGCCTGGCAGAGAACGAGACGACTCGATCCACGAAGCTGACGGACCGGTTCCGTCGCATCTTCGAGAAGTAGGAGATCCACTTCATGGCACTGCTGGACCGATTGCACCGCTTCGAGGCGCCGAAGTCCGAGGCTTCCGCAGCGAGCGGCGAGAAGGCCCCGGCCGAGAGGAAGACCGAGAGGACGGTCGAGAGCGCCGAGAGCAAGATCGAGAAGGACGTGACGAGCCGGCACCAGGAGCTCAAGTTCCGCGTGCACAACCGGCTCTTCGATCTGCTCGACCTCGCAAAGCTGACCAAGCTCTCCGAGGAGCGTATCCGCGCGGACATCGCCGTCGCGACGCGGCGCGTGCTCGAGGAGGAGAAGGTGCTGCTGACGCTCGAAGAGCGCGAGCAGCTGGTCGAGGAGATGCAGCACGAGGTGCTCGGGCTCGGCCCGATCGAGCCGCTGCTCCAGGACCCGACGGTCTGCGACATCCTCGTCAACGGGCACGACGACGTCTACGTCGAGCGCAACGGCAAGCTCTTCAAGACGTCGGCGCGTTTCAAGGACGACGCCCACCTGATGCGGATCATCGAGAAGATCGTGTCCGCGGTAGGCCGGCGCGTCGACGAGACCACACCGATGGTGGACGCACGGCTGGCCGACGGCTCGCGTGTGAACGCGATCATTCCGCCGCTGGCGCTGGACGGCCCGTCGGTCTCGATCCGGCGCTTCGGCACGGACCCGCTGACCGCCGACGACCTGATCGCGCACGGCGCGGTGACCCCCGAGGTGGTGAAGCTGCTCGAGGCGATCGTCCGGGCCAAGCTCAACGTGCTGATCTCGGGCGGCACCGGCGCCGGCAAGACGACCCTGCTCAACGTCATGTCGGGCTTCATCCCGACGGACGAGCGGATCGTCACGATCGAGGACTCGGCGGAGCTCCAGCTCAAGCAGGAGCACGTCGTGCGGCTCGAGACCCGGCCCGCGAACATCGAGGGCAAGGGCCTGATCAGCCAGCGCCACCTGGTGATCAACAGTCTGCGCATGCGGCCCGACCGCATCGTGGTGGGCGAGGTGCGCGGGGGCGAGGCCCTCGACATGCTCCAGGCGATGAACACCGGCCACGACGGCTCTCTGACGACCGTCCACGCCAACTCGCCCCGGGACGCGCTCTCGCGCCTCGAGACGATGATCGCGATGTCGGGTCTCGAGATTCCGCAGAAGGCGGTGCGCGCGCAGGTGGCCGCGGCGATCAACGTGGTCGTCCAGCTGGTGCGCATGCCCGACGGCTCGCGACGACTGTCGAGCCTCCAGGAGCTCACCGGCATGGAGGGCGAGGTCGTCACGATGCAGGAGATCTTCAAGCTCGAGCGCTACCGGGGAGACGAGGAAGGGCAGATCCTGTCGAGGGTCGTGCCGACCGGCATCCGACCGCGCTTCGCGGAGCGGCTGCGCTTCGCGGGCATCGAGCTCCCCTCCGACCTCTTCGATCCCCGCGACCGCTAGGCGAGGTACCCCATGTCTCCGATCCTCTATGCCTTCATCTTCCTGGCCGTCGTGCTGGCGGCGGAGGCGTTCTTCCAGCTCGCGCGCGGTCGCCGCGCGTCGCGCAAGACCGCGAAGCGGCTCGAGCGCCTGGCGCTGAGCCTCGAGGGACCGCGCACGCGGCCCGAGGAGACCTCTCTGCGCGAGGAGCTGACGAGCGGTCTCGCCCACCAGATCCTGGCGGCGATCCCGGGTCGGGAGGAGATCTCGATCCAGCTCTACCGGGCGGGCGTGCCGATGACGGTCCAGCGCTTCCTGCTGGTGTCGGTCGGCATGGCGCTGGCCGGGCTGGCGGTGGGCTTCGCGCTGGCGCCGGGCTCGCTCAAGGCGTTCCTGTTCCTGGGTGCGGGCCTGCTGCCCTGGATGCAGGTGCGGCACCGGACGGCCGCGCGCATGGCGGTCTTCGAGCAGCAGCTGCCGGACGCCCTCGACCTGCTGGTGCGTTCGCTGCGCGCCGGCCACTCGCTGAACAGCGGCCTGCAGATGGTGGGCGAGGAGCTCTCGGAGCCGATCGGCCCCGAGTTCCGCTACGTCGCCAACGAGATCGCGCTGGGCAAGGAGACCAAGCGGGCGCTCGACAACCTGCTCTACCGGGTGCCGAGCGGAGACCTGCCCTTCTTCGTCACGGCGATCTCGATCCAGCAGGAGACCGGCAGCAACCTGGCCGAGGTGCTCGAGAACCTGTCGACGGTGATCCGCGAGCGCTTCAAGGTCTACGGCAAGGTCCGGGCGATCACCGCCATGGGCCGCATGTCGGCCAACATCCTGGCGGTCTGGCCGCTGATCATGATCGGCGCGATCTACCTGGTGAACCCGAGCTACATCGAGCCGCTCTGGACCGAAGAGGCCGGACGCACCCTGGTGCTCATTGCCACCATCATGATCTTCATCGGCTACGTCATCTGTCGCCGGATGGCCGAGATCAAGGTCTGAGGAGAACGTCATGAACTTCCTCGTCATCGGACTCGCGGTCGTGGCCGCCGTCACCCTGGCGGCCGGCATGGCCGCCCTGCCCGCGCGCAACTCCACGCGCCGACGCCTGGCGCGGCTCGCGGACGGCTCGCGCGTGGCGATCCCCCAGATGTCCGGCGAAGGCCTGCTCGCCGAGGATCGGGGCGGCTGGCTGCTCAAGCTGCTGAAGCCGGTCTCGCGCAGCAGCGACAAGCAGCGGGAGGAGTCGGACTCCCACACCTACAACCGCCAGCGCCTGATCGAGGCCGGCTACCGGCGCCCCTCGGCGATGGTGATCTACACGGGCCTGCGCCACACGCTGGCCGTGATGCTGCCGCTGATCTTCTTCGCGATGAGCCCGGCGTGGAACCTCACGCACTTCCAGCTGATCGTGCTGCTCTGCATGGCGGCGGCGGTCGGCCTGGTAGGACCCTCCTACGTGCTGGATCGCAAGCGCGCTGCGCGCAAGATGGAGATGGTGCTGGGCCTGCCCGACGCGCTGGACCTGATGGTCGTCTGCGTCGAGGCCGGCCTCGGCGTCAACATGAGCCTGAAGCGCATCGCCAAGGAGTTCGCGCGCACGCACGTCACGCTGGCCGCCGAGTTCGAGCTGGTGACCCTCGAGGTCCGCGCCGGCAAGAGCACCACCCAGGCGCTGCGCTCACTGGCCGAGCGCACCGGCGTGGACGAGATCCACGCGCTGGTGGCGATGCTGGTGCAGACCGAGCGCTTCGGCACGAGCCTGGCCGACACGCTGCGGGTACACGCGGAGAGCCTGCGCGTGCAGCGCATGCAGCGCGCCGAGGAGATGGCCGGCAAGGCCCCGCTGAAGATGCTCTTCCCCACGCTGCTGATCTTCGCCGCGACGCTGATGGTCACGATCGGCCCCGGCTTCATGCAGCTCACGGCGGTCTTCCGCGAGCGCTAGCCAGGGCGAGGATACGGGCTCCACGGCGTGCGCGGCGGAGCTCGCGCTCCAGCGCGCAGCTCCCTGGACGAAGCACCCGCTGAGGCCTTTCCCGATCGGACGTCGCG
>Ga0111152_1105_pt1 | contig 11636 bp, 8 predicted proteins | sample DeeMarSeWOR28_12_FD_80254 | JGI IMG/M metagenome (GOLD analysis project Ga0111152, IMG submission 80254) | Gammaproteobacteria bacterium SG8_30
GACAGAATTGAATTCTGTCCCCGGTTTTTTGTTTGCAGCGTGTTTTTAACAGTAATTTTACTTTGCGTTCTTTGCGTTCTTTGCGTTCTTTGCGTTCTTTGCGCCTTTGCGGTGATATTTTTCGCTTTTCTCCGCGTCCTCTGCGTCTCTGCGGTGAACCCGTAATTTTTTGGAGCCGCCCTAGTTCGCTTCCAGTTTCAGCAGTTCCTCCAGGATATCGACCATCAGCTTCTGGCCCTTCTCGCCCATATCCTCAGTGAGCTTGTCGGCATCGCGTTCGCCCTCCACCAGCGGCCGGATGCGGCCGGCCAGGATGCCCATGTCGCCGCCGGCCTGCAGCATCTGCTTGGCCATGCCGGCGATGATCTGCAGGGCGTGCGCATTGCCGTTGCGCGAGGCGTGCACCAGGCTGGCGATGCCGGGCGCGGCCATGCCGGAATCGAAGTCCGCCGCGAGATCGGGCAGGGTGCTGGGGTCCTGGATGCCGCGCAGGATGGACTCGGCAATGCTGCGGTCCTCGTCGTCCAGTCCCAGCAGCAGGGACTCGTTGCAGTGCATGACTACACGGTGAATCAGCCCGGCATGGGACTGCAGGATTTGCTCGTTGGTTTCGGTCATGTATGTGATTTTCCTGGTTTCAGATCACCCCGGAGGACACTGCGCCGGGATTGTTGCTGGTTTCGTGCCAGCGATTGACGATAGCACAGAACAGATCGGCCGTGCGCTCGGTGTCGTAGACGGCGGAGTGGGCCTTGTCGCTGTCCCAGTCCATGCCGGCCGCCTGCACCGCGCGAGCCAGCACCGTCTGCCCATAGGCCAGTGCGGCGAGTGTGACCGTGTCGAAGGTGCTGAACTGGTGGAAGGGGTTGCGCTTGATGCCGGTGCGTTCGGCCGCGGCGTTCACGAATGACAGGTCGAAGGCGGCATTGTGGCCGACCAGGATGGCGCGGTTGCAGCCGCTCGACTTGACCGCCTTGCGCACGGGGCGAAACACCTGGTCTAGCGCATCGCGCTCGGGCCTTGCCATGCGAAACGGGTGCCAGGGATCGATGCCTGTGAATTCCAGCGAGGCCTGGTCGAGGTTGGCGCCGGGGAACGGCTCCACGTGGCAGGCGATCGTCTCGGTGCGGTGGATGTAGCCCTCGGCGTCGATGTCCAGCAGCACGGCCGCGATCTCCAGCAGGGCATCGCGCTTCGGGTTGAAGCCGGCGGTTTCCACGTCGACGACCACCGGCAGGAAGCCGCGGAAGCGCCTGGCAATGGGGGACTTGCTCTCGGTATCTGACATGTATTCAGCATACCCAATCGGCCTGTCGATGGCGATTGCCGCCAGGGCAGTTGAGCAGCGGTATGTGCAGCAGGCCTGCATGGAGCTAGACTGCAATCACATTTGTCTTGCCATGGGGGCAGTATGCGCATGCAACAGCAGGTGATTCATCGCTTTGCAGGTCTGATCATTCTCCTGGTTCTTGCCGGCGTGTCGGTCGCCATATCCGGTACTGCCGGCAGGCAGCATGGCCTGCTGTGGGAGGTCCATGGCGAGGGTGCCGATCCCAGCTACCTGTTCGGCACGATTCACTCCGAGGACCCTGAAGTCCTGCGACTCGCCAGTCCGGTGCGCCAGGCCTTCGAGGAAGCCGACAGCGTCGTGCTCGAGGTGCTGTTGAACATGGAGGCCATGATCTATTCCAGCACCGTCATGCTGCTGACTGACGGCCGCCTGCTCTCCGACATTATCGGCCGGCCGCTGTTCGAGGAAACGGCCCGTGCCATCGTTTCGCGGGGCATCCCCGAGGTGGTGCTCGAGCGTATGAAGCCCTGGGCGGCGGCAACCACCCTGTCCGTTCCGGTGCCCGAGACCGGCATGGTGCTCGACCTGATGCTCTACCAGGAGGCGCAGCAGGCCGGCAAGTCGCTGCACGGTCTGGAGACCATCCGCGAGCAGCTCGATGTCTTCGATACCATGCCCGAGGGCGACCAGGTGGCCCTGCTGCAGGATGCCGTCGACAACCTGGACCTGATCGACGAGATGAATGCCGCGCTGCTGGCGGCATGGAAGCGGCGTGACCTGGCGGCGATGATGGCGATTTCCGATGCGGCGATCGAGAGCGGTGACCAGCGCATTGCGCGCGACTTCGAGCAGCGATTGATCATCGAGCGCAACCACCTGATGGCGGATCGCCTGGAGGCGCACCTGCAGCGCGGTGGCGCCTTCATAGCCGTAGGTGCGCTGCACCTGCCGGGTGAGGACGGGCTGATCCGCCTGCTGGGGCAGCGGGGCTACTCGCTGCGCATGATCCACTGACCCCCCGAGGGTTGCGTGCGTACGCCACCGCGCGGCTGCGGTTCACACGGGGTCGACAGGGGCTATACTACTCAAATGCATGTGTAAGCGCTCGACCCCGTATCCCCCGCACACCTGAGAATAAAACAGGCGCCCGGTGAAGCACTACACGACGATATTCATTGTCTTTACGCTGGTTCTGATCGGCTTTTTCCTGTACCTCTATGTCGACCGGAACCACCAGGGCTACCTTGACAGCCAGCAGGCCCTCATGGAGCACTCGACGCGGCCGAAGAGGAGGGCGACATTATCAGCAGCCTGTCGCGTGCCCCTGACAACGAGGTACTGCGGCAAGAGTTCGCCGGGCGGGTCAGGCGGCATTTCCCCGATTTCTTTGCCTACACCATCACCGACGGCCGGGGCGAGGTGATGCTCGATGACCTCGAGGGCAAGGTCGCTCGCCTGTGCCAGACCGATATCCACCACTTCGCCTCCGGCGATGACCAGCAGGTGTTCATTCATCCCAACCCGCTCGGCTATCACTTCGACATCATGGCGAAATGGCAAAGCCGGAACGGCGAGCATGGCGTGTTCTTCGTCAGCCTGAACCCGGCCGTGCTGGCGCGCATCCTGGAGAACAGCCAGCTGCACGATCACCGGCTCATCCTGTTGCATCGTGACAGGCCCGGGCTGATCGAGGTGGCCGCCGAGGGTACGCGCGCCGATCTGCAGGGCAAGGTCAGCCTGGAACCCGGCGAAATGGACCGCGTCGGTTTCGCCGTCGACGTGCAGGGCACCCTGTGGACCCTGGTCGATCTGCCGGAGGCCGGCCTGTTTGCCGCGCACAGGGATCTGCTGGAGGACCGCGCCAAATCGATATTCCTGGTGTTCCTGCTGTTCAGCGCCGTCATGGCCGTGCTCATCGGGCGATCCGACCGGCGGCGCAACCGTGCCGAGCATGCCGTGCGCGAGTCCCGCAACCAGCTGGAGAAACGCGTTACCAACCGGACGCGGCAGCTGAAGGATATCAACAGCCAGCTGGAGTCGGAGATCCGGGAGCGCCAGCGGGTGGGCAGGGCGCTGCAACACGAGGTGGACGAGCGCCGGCAGACCGAGGAGGTGTTGCGCGCCCTGCACGAGATTACCTCGGCACACGACCTGCCGTTCGATGACAAGGTCAGGGCGTTGCTTGAAACGGGCTGTGGCCAGTTCAGGCTGCCGGTCGGCATACTCGCGCACATCGAGGGTGAGCGCTACGAGGTTATCCAGGTCATCTCGCCCGATGCATCCATCGAGGCGGGCGCGGTATTCGAGCTCGGCAATACCTACTGCCGGGAAACGCTGCAAGCCGAAGGGCCGGTCGGTTTCGAGCATGCGGCGGCCTCCGAGTGGAAGACCCATCCCTGTTACCGGGAATACCGGCTGGAGACCTACCTCGGGATACCCGTGGTCGCCGGCGGCAGGGTCTACGGGACGCTCAACTTCTCCAGCCAGGATCCGCGCCCGGAACGTTTCACCCCCACCGACATCGAGATTCTGCGGCTGATGGGCCAGTGGCTCGGCAGCGAGATCTACCGCCAGCAGACCGAGCAGGCACTCACCCGGGAGCGCAACCGGGCGCAGCGCTACCTCGATGTGGCCGGTGTCGTCATGCTGGTCGTGGACGCCGACCAGCGGGTCAGCCTGATCAACCGCAAGGGCTGCGAGTTGCTGGGCGGCAGCGAGGCGGAGATCCTCGGCAAGAACTGGTTCGACAACTTCCTTCCGGCCGATGCCCGGGAGGAGGTCAGGGCGATGTTCGCCAGGCTGATGTCGCGTGAGATGGATCTTCCCGAGTACTACCGCAACCCGGTGGTGACGCTTGACGGCGAGCAGCGGCTGATCGCCTGGCACAATACCCTGCTGGAGGACGAGGCAGGCAACGTTATCGCCACCCTGAGTTCCGGCGAGGACATTACCCGGCAGGAGCAGTCGCGGCAGCAGCTCACCGAGCGCGAGGAGCAGCTGCGCCTGACGCTGGAGAACGCCCCCATCGGCATCCTGTCGGCCGGCCTGGACGGTCGGCTGATCCGTGTCAATCCGGCGCTGTGCAGGAGCCTCGGCTATTCAGGCGCGGAGCTGGCCAGGCTGAGCATCGAGGACATCACCCACCCCGATGACTGGAACGAGACCCGGGCCCGGTTCGAGGCGCTGGTCCGCGGCGAGGCCGACAGCTACGAGCTGGAGAAACGCTATGTTCGCCGCGACGGGGCCACCATCGTCGTGCGGGCCCATGCGGTGCTGGTGCGCGATGCCGCCGGCCAGCCACTGATGGTGGTCGGCGAGGTCGAGGACATTACCCAGCGCCAGCGCACCGAGAAGCTGTTCCAGCTGGTCGTGGAGTCGGCGCCGAATGCCATTGTCATGGTGGACCAGGATGGCCGCATCGTGCTGGTGAACTCGCAGACGGAAAGGTACTTCGGTTACCCGCGCGAGGAACTGCTCGGCGAGCCGGTCGAGATGCTCATCCCGGAACGGTTGCGGGAGCAGCATCCCGACTACGTCAGGGGCTTCAAGACGGAGCACCGGTCCCGGCCCATGGGCCTCGGGCGCAGCCTGTTCGGCCTGCGCAAGGATGGCAGCGAGTTTCCCGTCGAGGTTGGCCTCAGCCCGGTGGAAACCGACCAGGGCCAGCTCATCCTGAGCGCGATTGTCGACATCTCCGAGCGGGTGCGCATCGACCGGGAGCTGCAGCGCATGCGCACCTATCTCAAGAACATCATCGACTCCATGCCCTCGGTGCTGGTGGGCGTGGACCGGCAGGGGCTCGTGACGGAGTGGAACCAGGGCGCCGAGAAGGCCACCGGCGTGCCGGCCGAGCGGGCCACCGGCCAGCCGTTCAGCGACCTGTTCCCCGCGTTCGAATCCAGGCTGGAGGATATCCATGCCGCCATCCGCAACCAGACCCCGATACGCTCGGAGCGGCTGGTGACGGAGGAGGAGGGCGAACCCAGGTACTCCGATGTCATGATCTACCCGCTGCTTTCAAACGGCTCTGCCGGGGCGGTGATCCGCATCGATGACGTCACCAGCCGGGTGCGCATCGAGCAGATCATGGTACAGACGGAAAAAATGATGTCCGTGGGCGGCCTGGCGGCCGGCATGGCGCACGAGATCAACAATCCCCTGAGCGGTGTGCTGCAGGGCAGCCAGAACATCCAGCGCCGGATCTCGCCGGACCTGGAGGCCAACCGCCGCACCGCCGAGGCGCTCGGCATCGACCTGGGGCTGGTCTACCGCTACCTGGACGAGCGCGGCATCCTCGGCTTCGTGGATGCCATCCAGCAGTCGGCCAGCCGCGCCAGCCGCATCGTGGCCGACATGCTGGCCTACAGTCGCGGCGCCGGGGCCGAATTTCATCCCGCCTCCGTCACCGACATGCTGGAGACCGTGGTGCGGCTCGCCTCGAGTGACTATGATCTGAAGAAAAAGTACGATTTCAGGCAGATCGAGATCGAGCGGGACTATGATCCTGAATTCGAGACCCTGGTTTGCGACCACACGGAAATAGAACAGGTGCTGCTCAACCTGATAAAGAATGCCGCACAGGCCATGGCCGAGGGCGACACGCCGCCCCCGCACCGCATCACGCTGCGCACCCGCCGGGATGGCGAGTACGGCTGCATCGAGGTGCAGGACAACGGCCCGGGCATGGACGAGGAGACGCAGCGGCGGGTTTTCGAACCGTTCTTTACCACCAAGGCAGTGGGGGCCGGTACCGGGCTTGGACTGTCCGTGTCCTATTTCATTGTCACCGAGCAGCACAAGGGCGTGATGGAAGTCGACTCGACGCCCGGCGAGGGGGCGTGTTTCAGGTTGTGCCTGCCGCTCGCGGCGGCAGGGGCCACGCAGTGAAGCGCCTGCCGGCCAGGCTGCGCCCTGTGTCCCACGGAATGCCGACGGGCAGCGGGGTGCGCACATGAGCAACCCGACCACGGCACCGGCCAAGATCCTCACCATCGAGGACGAACCGCCGATCCGCAACAGCATCGTCGCCTACCTCGAGGACAGCGGCTTCACCATGCTGGAGGCCAACGACGGCCCCAGCGGCCTCGAGATCTTCCGGCACGAGCACCCGGACGTGGTGCTGTGCGACCTGCGCCTGCCGGGCATGGACGGCCTGGAGGTCCTGTCCACCATCACCGCCGAGTCGCCGGAGACCCCGGTGATCATCGTCTCCGGCGTCAGTCTGCTCAACTACGCCGTGCAGGCCCTGAAACGCGGCGCATGGGACTATGTCACCAAGCCGATACAGGACATGGCGGTGCTGGAGAGCGCCGTGCGGCGGGTGATCGAGCATGCCGAACTCCAGCGCCAGAACCGGGAGTACCGCAAGCACCTGGAGACACTGAACCGGGAACTGCGCCAGACGCTGAAGTATCTCGAGCAGGATGAAAAGGCCGGCCGCAGGATCCAGTTCCAGCTGCTACCCGAGGACAACCGCACTTTCGGCGGTTATACCTTCCGGCGTCGCCTGTATCCGTCCACCTACCTCAGCGGCGATTTCGTCGACTACTTTCCCATCGACGACCGGCACGTCGGCTTCTACATGGCGGATGTTTCCGGTCACGGTGCCGCCTCGGCCTTCGTGACCGTGATGCTCAATACCCTGGTGATCAAGTACAGGGATGCGCTCTACCTCGCGGGGGACGACACCGTGCTGAATCCGCAACTGACGCTGCAGCGCCTGAACGGGGACATCTGCCGGCAGAGCCTGGAGAAGCACCTCACCATTTTCTACGGTGTCATCGACCTGGAGGAGGGCACCCTGCGCTACAGCAATGCCGGCCAGTTCCCCTACCCGGTGCTGCACGATGCCAGTGGCGCCAGGACGCTGGAATGTCCGGGGCGACCGATCGGCCTGTTCAACGAGGTGGAGTTCAAGGCCCGGCAATGCGAGCTGCCGCCGCAGGGCGACCTGCTGCTGGTATCCGACGGCATCCTGGAGCTGATGCCCGAGGCCGTCCTGCTGGAGAGGTTGAACGCACTGCTGCCGGCAATGGAGGCGATGAACCTGGACAGGCTCGCAGAGGAACTGGGTGTGCTGCCCGACAGGCAGCTGCCGGATGACATCGCGTTGCTGGCGTTCAGCAGGGGGCGTGGCAATGGATAACGGCCGCGTGCTGCATGCCAGCCATGATGATATCCACGTGCTGCGGTTCATTGGCAGCATCCGCTACACGCTGAGTCCCTCCATCGAGCGTTTCCTCGATAAACTCTTCGATGCCGGGCAGCCGTCGGGTTTGGTCATCGATCTCACGGAAACGGACAGCATCGACAGCACCAACCTGGGGCTGCTCGTGGGTATCGCCAGGCGCATGCAGGCGCCCGAGCCGCGCCGCGTCACCATCGTGTCCAACCGCGAGGATATCAACGCCATACTGCTCAGCATGGCCCTGGACGAGGTGTTCGATATCGTCGAGCACACCGGCCTGCAAACCGGTGACACAGAGGAGGTGCCGCAGGAGGCCAGCGACCGGCAGGCCCTGTCACGGACACTGATCGCCGCTCACCGCGCCCTGATGGAAATCAACGAACGCAACCGGGAGATGTTCCGGGATGTGGTCGCCTCGCTGGAGAAGGACCGTACCGGCCCTTGAGGCCTGCCCCGTATCGCGGCTGCGACCCAACCCTGTAAGCGGACAGCATTGCAAGGGGACAGAATTTAAATTCTGTTCCCGGGTGGAGCCTCATGGGTTAGGGTGGATGCCAGCTGATCCCTGTGCATTCGTGGTTGGTTCACATTGTAATACCGGGCCCATCGCGGCTGAAGCCGCTCCTACCAAAACCCTGCCTGGGGACAGAATTTCAATTCTGTCCCCGGACTGTCCCCGGTTCCGGGGCGCTGCCTTGCCGGTGGTTCCTGTTCATTACTGCATGTTTGTGGCGGTTTTGTAATTGACATGCGACAGGAGGCTGGCGAGCTTGGGATTGTCCGAGACGACGAATGCAAAGTTGCTCCACTGCTCGTCTGTAAATGTTGTCATGACAAGGTTGCGGCAGGACAGCTTTATTTTCAGTAACTCTCGCTGCAATTCGTGAATTTCCGACTGCATGGTGTAAAGCCGGCTGTCCGGTGTATCCGGCGTTAGTGCCTCAATACGGAACTGGAACTTCCGTTCGACAATCTCGTTCATGATGTTTACGACGTTTGTGTAGTTGTGTTTCCGCCAGTCACGAAACGCGCTTATCTGTTCATCTGTTAGCTGGAGTGTGTCCTGGTTTTTCATGATAACGGGGAGCAGGGTCGGCAGGAGGCCGGTATTTTCGAGGAGCAGTACTTTCTCCATGACTTCCTTCCAGTCATCGGGTGTCAGGGGGTGATCACTGTCGTGTTTTGCCATGACAGCAGAGGAAATCAGAAGTAACACAAACAGTATGGCGGAATGTTTCATGGGCTTTTCCTCCTTGCTAACGCCACAGGGCTGGCTAACTGCCGAGTGTACGGGGCCAAACAATCATCACCCGTGACAGACCATGGTTCATGCCACAGGCTGGTGTTGGGTGGTCCTGGGAAATCCGGACAGGTTCAGGGTCCGGTCATCTCGGGTCTGTCAGCGGATATCCTGCCGATGCCCGTGCTGGAATGCCTGCAAAATTCTGCAGTATTGCCGGGCGGATGTGGCCCGTTGGCCCGTGGTGAGGCAGTATGCCGCCAATGAGGCGGGCTTGTTTCCGTGGCGCGGGGTCGGGGCGCCTGTTGGAAACACAACAAGCAGGGCCGTGTTACAGGGGCTCTGACTATAAGCGAAAATTAGCAACCGCTTATCTGCTTGTCAAGGTTGGCCGACCAGTTGCCCGGGGACATTATCAACAAGCCTGACGACTTACTTTCTGCTGGTGCCGAGCATGCGATTGGCCGTGGAAACTGCATCGACCAGTTCGAACGCAATCTCCCGCAAAGGGCGGCGCTGATCACGGGCAAGCCGTCGCAGATGCTCGAAGGCGGCATCGTCGGCCAGCCGCATGCGCTCCATGACAATCCCGGTGGCGGTGCTGATGAGCCGGTTTTTCTCCACGCCTTCCTGCAGGTTGGTGCCCTGCTTGATCAGTGCGCTGACTTCGGCGAATCGTACCAGCGCCGTGTCGATGCTGGGGGACAATTGAGTGGCATTGACCGGTTTAACAAGGTAGCCCACAATCCCCAGCCCGATCGCGCCTTTTACCGCTGAGACCTCGCTGTTTGCAGAGAGTATGAGTATCGGTCGGTAGGATTCCTGCAGCATAATGCGGGCGACCTCCACGCCAGTCATGTCCGGCATTCGATAGTCGAGGATGACCAGGTCGGGCCTGCCTTTCCGGTAGTGATCCAGTGCCTTTTGGCCATTCTCAGCCGTTTCGACGCAATAGCCGATCTCGGTCAGGCCTTTCGCAAGTGTATTCAGCACGATCGGGTCATCATCCACAAGCAGGATGCGTGTTCGGGAGCGATTTATCTCATCCATGGAAACCCCTCATGGTGTCCGGTTGTCGAGCAGGTGTAGAGGTGGACACAGATGAAGGACGATTTTCATCTGGCGCACAGCCAGATTCTACACAGCCGCTGAGTGCAAAAACCATGGCTTTGTACAAAGTAATTTGACAGGCTCACAGCCCCCAGCATAATGAACGACTTGTCTTATATGTCCGCGACGCAGGCGCAGGGTGAAAAGGAATTTATTGAAATTCGGTGTTGAGCGCTGCTCGAATGTATTCCCCGGACCCGATTACAGGTATCCAGGCCCGTTGCGGGGCGGGGCAAAGCGTCATTTCCTGACGGCATTGGTGTTCGCGGCCGTTGCCCCCGTTTTCGCCGACCCGGCGGACCAGTTGCTGTCAGAAGATGAATTCCTGGGTATACGGGCCTCGGGTGCCCGGGATGTTGCAGACCTGTTTCGCCTTGTGCCCGGCATGCAGGTGGGCTATCAGTACGGCCACCGGCCAGTGGTCACCTACCACGGTCTGAGCGACCAGGGTTCACGCAGAATGCAGGTGCTGGTTGACGGGCGCTCCATCTACAGCCCGTTTTTTGGCGGTGTGTTCTGGATCGACCAGCCGCTGGCGATCGAGGACATCGAGCGGATTGAGGTGATTCGCAGCCCGAATTCGGCGTCCTACGGTGCGAACTCCTTTCTCGGCACCATCAGCATCATTACCCAGCATGCCGCCCAGGCAGAAGGTACCTTGCTCAGCCTGCGAGCCGGCAGCGACGAAATCAGGGACGGGGTTGCGCGCCATGGCTGGAGCCACGGGGAACAGGATTTCCGGGTGACGCTGCGTTACGACGAGGATGACGGTTTCGATAACCGGAACGACGGCCGGGAGGTGGCGCAGGCGACGTTCCGAGGAGACCTGCGTTTCGGGGCGCGCGATACCCTGGATTTGCAACTCGGATTCAATTCAGGTGAGTGGGACCTGGGAGAGCCGGGCGAGATCGAGCCGCCCCATGACAGAGACTCCACCACCCATTATCAGCAATTGCGCTGGCGGCGTGCATTGGCCGGTGATGAGGAGCTTTCGGTTCACTTCTACCATAACTACTGGGAAGCGAAGAATAATTTTCGCACCCCGCCGCTGGACTTCTCCTGGTTCAAGGATCTCGGGGTTATCCGTGTCCCCGTGGACTACGACGTGGAAGATGACCGCTATGACCTGGAATTGCAGCATACCTTCAGTCCTGCCGGCGACTGGCGTATCGTCTGGGGCGCCGGCGCCCGGCTGGACCGCGTCAGGTCGGAAGGCTATTTCAACAAGTCGGGCTGGATAAACAACGAGGTATACCGCCTTTTCGGCGAGGCGGCCTGGCGTATCAGGCCGGACCTCACGATCAATGCCGGCGGTACCCTGGAACATAATGACATCAATGGCACGGACCTCTCGCCGCGCCTGTCGGTCAACTATCGCCTGACACCGCAGCACAGCCTGCGCGCGGCAGTTTCAAGGGCCGTTCGCAGTCCACGCATCCTGGAAGAGCAGGCAGACCTGACCACCAGCTACGACGGGGTGCTGGTTGACAACATATGGACATCCGAGGGCGGGCTGGACGCCGAAACGATTACCTCGTTCGAGATCGGCTACCTTGGTGAAATACCTCAATGGGGCCTGTCCTGGAATATCCGTGTCTACAAGGATGACCTGGATGATCTTATTACCTCTCCCTTTGTTTCCACGATCAACGGCAAGCCGCTCGATGACTGGAACCAGGTAACCCAGAATTTCAAGAACACCGCATCGGTTGACCTCAAGGGTGGCGAGATAGAAGTCGAGTATTCGCCCAACCGCAGGACGAGACTTATGTTGAGCCATGCGGTAATGGACGCCTCGGCAAGCGACC
>Ga0111152_1081_pt1 | contig 11549 bp, 10 predicted proteins | sample DeeMarSeWOR28_12_FD_80254 | JGI IMG/M metagenome (GOLD analysis project Ga0111152, IMG submission 80254) | Gammaproteobacteria bacterium SG8_30
GGCGTCGATGTCCCGCCCCGTCAGCGCGAGGTCCCGGGCTACCCCTTCGCCCACGATGCGCGGCAGGCGCTGCAGCACGCCGACGTCGGCGACCATCGCCACGCGCGTCTCCCGTACGGAGAACGTCGCATCCGCGCTCGCGATGCGCAGGTCACAGGCCGTCGCGAGGTCCAGGCCGGCCCCGAGGCAGGCGCCGTGAACGGCGGCTATGACTGGCTTGCAGGTGCGAGCGAGGCAACTCGCCGTGTGCTGGTAGCGACGGATGTCGTCCAGCAGGGCGCGGCGCTTGCCGACCGGCGACTCCCCCTTGCCCGAGATCGACCCGCCGCCGGCCAGGGCTGGTGCGTGGTCGACGAGGTCGATCCCCGCGCAGAAGGCCTTGCCCCTGCCGGCGAGCACGATGACCCTGACGGTTTCGTCGGCATCAAGTGCGGCGACTGCCGCCGGGATCTCGTCCCACAGCGGGCGATGCAGTGCGTTCAGCTTGTCCGGGCGGGCGAGCCACAGGAACGCGACTCCTTCCCGGGTCTCGACCTCGAGGTGCGGACTCACGCCGTGCCTCCCACCCGACGTGCCGATGCCGGCATCCCGGGTGCGGCCGTCAGGCGGCCGGCTGCGGCGAGGGAATCTGCGCGATCAGCAGCCGCATCCGCCGCCGCTGCATGCGCAGCCGGTAGCGGATCTCGCGCGCCTGGGTGCGGAAGCTCGCTTCCTCCCAGCGCTGCGCCATGCGCTGCCGGGTATTGGCGTACCACTCGTCGCGCAGCCGCGACCACTCGGCCAGCGTCGCCTGGAAGGACTCGTATTCGCGCGCCACGCGCTCGCGCAGCGCGTCGACCTGCGGCAACTGCAGGCCCCTGATGCGCTTACGGTCGAGCGCCGCTTGCGCACGCTTGAACTGCATGGCGAGCCGGGCCCGCTCGATGGTCACGTCCGGCACCTTCTGCAGCTTGCGGGTGAGCCCGACCCAGGAGAGAGAGCAGATCAGCCACTTGGTCGGGTCCCACTGCCACCAGCGGACCGCGTTGCGATAGTCGCGATCGAAGATGTGGTGGAAGTTGTGGTAGCCCTCGCCGTAGGTGAGGAACGCCAGCACCGGGTTGTCGCGCGCGGTGTTGTTGTCGTTGTAGGGCTGCGTGCCCCAGATGTGGGCCAGCGAGTTGATGAAGAACGTGAAGTGGTGGTTGAGCACGAGGCGTAGCACGCCGGCGAGCAGGAACACGCCCCACAAATCACCCGCCATCCAGCCGATGGCGAGCGGGAAGCCGACGTTGGTCACCAGCACGATCGGGACGTAGAAACGGTGCTGGAAACGGACCAGCGGGTCGGCCTGCAGGTCCTTGCCGTTGCTGAAGTCCTGCTTGCCGCTCTCGTAGAAGCGCAGCATCCAGCCGATGTGCGAGAACCAGAAGCCGCGTTTCGCCGAGTAGGGGTCGGCGTCGTTGTCGTCGACGAAGCGGTGGTGGCGGCGGTGGTCCGTGGCCCAGATGAGAATGCTGTTCTGCAGCGCCATGGCGCCGAAGATCATGAACACGAGGCGGACCGACCAGTGGGCCTCGTAGGTGCGGTGCGCCCAGAGGCGGTGGTAGCCGGCGGTGATGGAGAAGCCGTTCGCCGCCAGGAAGACGAAGAAGAAGACCCAGGCCGTGGCGCTGTAGCCGTGGACGATGCCGTACCACGGCACGACGGTGACGGCGACCGCGAAGGTCGTGGCGAACAGGATGGCCGTCACCCAGTTGACGGGCGGCTTGGCCGCGACAGTCGAATCCGACATCGGTTCGGGATCTCCGGAAAAATTGCTCGGGTATTGTGACGCAGGCTGGCCGCCCGCGTGCCGGAATTGCACCCGGGGAAAATACTTATGCCCGATCAAGGGCTTGCGCGGGCGTGCGGGGGTCTCAGAACACGCCGGGCAGCCAGGACTGGGCTGCGGAGGGCCGCGCCGGAACCGGATAGCGCAGGGACGGCTCCCCGAAGCCGGGCTTCTGCAGGCCAGCGGGACCGGCGAGCGATCCGGCCGGGCACGCGCCCGTGGCGCTGCCGAGCCAGGCGAGCGCCGCCCGGGTGGAAGCCTCGCCCGGGTCCCCCATGGGGAGATCGATGTCGTCCCCCGCGGCGCAGGCATGAAGCAGCGTGGCCGCAAGGCCGGTGTAGTAGTCGCTCTCGTCGTCCCGGTTGGCGGTGCGGAAGGTGACGAGGCGCAGGCGCGTGTCGCACCCGCTCAGGTCGAAGGCCGATTGGCCCACGGGCTTGCCGAAGGTGTCTGTGCCGAAGATGGCGACGTTGGCCGGGTCGATCCAGGGCTTGAGGCCATTGACGGTCAGTTCGCTGGCGGAGGCGGTGGCATCCGTCGTGATGAAGGCGATCTTGACGGGCGACACCGATTCGGGCTCGACGCTGAACCGCTGCGTCTCGTCGTTGGCCGGCGCCCGTGCCGGGTTGAAGCGCAGCCGGTAGAACACGTCGCCTGCAAAGAGCCGGCCACCGAACAGGTCGCCCACGAGGTCCGCGACCGAGAGCAGGCCGCCACCGTTGTAGCGCAGGTCGAAGATGAAGTAGTTGATGCCGTCGAATGTCTGGAAGGCGTCGCGCAAGGGCGTGTTGGCCGAGGAGATGTAGCTGCGGAGGTTGACGTACCCGACGCGTTCGCCGGGGTTGTTCGGCAGCGTCAACTCTGCGACGCCACCATCCGGAATCGGCTGGATGGTCACCACGCGCTTGGTCAGCGTCGCCTCGAGGGTCGCCCCGTCCTTGAGGAAGCGGAAGCGGCGCTCGACGCCTTCCTCCGACGGCCCGAAGGCCTCGTCGAAGCCGGGATCTACCGCGATGATCGCGGATACGGGGACGAAACCCGAGCCGGAATCGACGGCCAGCAGCTCGGCGCCGCGCTCGAGGCCTGCCTCGGCGGCAGGACTCGACTCGTAGACGTCGATGAAGTACGCGCGCCCGGCCGCCTCGTCCACGCTGAAGCGGAATCCGAAGCCGATGAACTGGCCCTCGAGCAGAAAAGACTCGTCGGCCTGCCGGGTCGTCACGTAGCTGAAGTAACGGTCGATGCCCTGCGCGCGTGCCTGCGCGGTGAGCGCGTCGAGCAACTCCTGGGCCGTGTCGTAGTCGTCGAGGTTGACCTGCGCCGGCAGCAGTTCCGGGAAGAGGTACCAGTCGCGCGCGACGTCGAGGACGAACTCCTTCTCGCGCTGGACTGAGCAGGTGCCGCCACCCGGTACGAAACCGCCACCGCCCCCGCCACCGCAGGCGGTGAGGGTGAGCAGGGCCGTGGCCAGGATCAGCAGGGGGCGTGTGCAGGTCATGTGCAAGCTTTGCGCCGCACCGGGCGGCCTTGAATCAGGGAAAAGTGCAAGGCCTCCGACCGGGGCGGGAAGCGGTCGGCCAGGCCACCCGCAGTCACGGTTTCGCCTTGCCGCCGAACAGCTCCTCAAGCCGGCCCCGGGCGTCGTCGCCGGCATCCTGCCCGGCGGCGTCGCCCGATGGACCTCCGAACAGGGCCTCCAGATCCGATTTCGCGCGGTCCGCCTCGCCGGATTCGGCATGGAAGGCATCCGGTCGCGGTCTGAAGTAGTCGCAGAAGTTGGCGCGGGTCTTGTCCTTGACTTCCTCGGCCACCGGCTCGCGGCAGCTCTTCGCCACGGCGGTGTCGTAGAACTCGCACAGCCGGCAGACGTGCAGATCCGCGCCGCAGGCCTTGCACTCGTCCTGGCGCCTGAGCGGCAGGCTCAGCGCGGCCAGGGACGCACCGCACTTCCAGCACACCAGGCCCTCTATGCGCTCGAACATGGGCGGTACTGTCCTCCGTTCGGGGAAGGGACGACTCTCGTCGCTGGCCTGCAGTTCCTTGCCGGGGGAGAATGTCGCCACCGGGACCGAAGATCAAGGAGTCGACATCGTGAGCCAGCCGCAGCCGGGGACGCGTCCGGGATACCTCGTCGTGCAAGGCGTGGTCACCGACCGCGAGGGCTTCAAGGCCTACAGCGCGGCATTGCCGCCGATCTATGCGAAGTACGGGGGGCAATATCTGGCGATGGTGCCCGCGCCGCTCGTCGAGGTGGCCGAGGGCGATCCCGAGAACCGCAGCGTCGTGGTGGCGAGGTTCCCGTCGAAGGAGGCCGCCCGGGCCTTCTGGAATTCCCCGGAGTACGCGGAGGCGAAGAAACTCCGGGCGGGGAAGGGCACCTTCTACGTGATGGTGCTGGAGGGGTTGCCCGAGTAGTGAGCGACGGGACGGCCGTGGGCAGTTCGCGGACGTACGGTTGCCCATGTGGCGAGGGGGAGGAAGTCGCCAGTGGACCTAAATGACGCCGACACACGGGCGCTGCGGCAGGCCGGACTCTTTGCGCTGCAGTCTGGAGATCCGGCGACGGCACGCAGCCGGCTCGAGGGCGCCGTGGCGGCGGGGCAGGCGGACGTCGTCGTGTGGGTCGCGCTCGCCATGGCCTGCCGCGCCCTCGACGACCAGCAGGCCATGCTCGCGGCACTGGACCACGCACTGGACACCGATCCTTACAACCTGCACGCCCTGATCATGAAGGGCGACTACCTGGCGTCGACCGGTGCCGGCCGCGCCGCCGTGCAGCTTTACGACGTGGCGGTCACGCTTGCATCCCGCGCCAAAGAGCTGCCGCCGGGGCTTGCAGACGTCGTTCGCCGCGCCGGCAGCGAACGCGACCGCATCAACGCGGATATCGAGGCGCACATACTCAGGCGGCTCGAGGAGGCTGGATACGACGAAGCCTCCTCGAGCCGCCGCTTCACACAGTCGATCGAGTTGTTGACCGGTCGCAGGCAACGGTACGTGCAGGAGCCACGCGCGTACTACTTTCCGGAGCTTCCGCAGATCCAGTTCTTCTCCCGAGAGTGGTTTCCCTGGCTGGAGGAGATCGAGGCGGCTACCGACGACATCGCTGCGGAGTTGTCGCCACTGCTCGGGGACGAGAGGGGCTTCGTGCCCTACGTGCAGCGTGATCCGGCGGTACCGGCGCTTGATCGCCACTCCTTGCTGGACAGTCGCGACTGGAGCGCGTTCTTCCTGTGGCGCGACGGTGCCCTCGTTCGCGAGAACGCCGAACGTTGCCCCTGCACGATCGCGGCACTCGAGCGGGCGCCGCTCGCCCGCATTCCGGGGCGAGCCCCGATGGCGCTGTTTTCCGTGCTCAGGCCGGGTACGAGGATCGAGCCGCACACGGGGTTCATCAACACGCGGCTGATCTGCCATCTGCCGCTGCTGGTTCCACCAGACTGCGGGCTGCGAGTGGGCAACGAGGTGCGTCACTGGGAGCGTGGCAAGGCGCTCGTTTTCGATGACACCATCGAGCACGAGGCATGGAACTCGAGCGATCGGACCCGGGTCGTGCTGATCTTCGACATCTGGCGGCCCGAGCTCAGCGGCGAAGAGCGTGCCCTGGTCACCTCGCTCATGGAAGCCGTCGATAGCTACGGTGAAAGTCCACCCCCACGCTGGGAAGGCTGAAGGGACACGGTCTCGGGTCCGAGCGGGTGAGTCTCACCCCTCGACTTGCGCAGTCCACGGTGGCGCGCCCGCGATCAGGTCACGACCGCGCTGCAGGTCGGCGACCAGCGGGAAGTCGCAGTCCGACTCGAACGCGGCGCGCTGGCTGTCACGCGGGTTGGTCTCCCGCAACGCCGTGGAGCGAGTCCATCAGGGCTTGAAAATCAGAAGTTTGGCCCTATTTCACACATACGCGGGACAGCGGCCTTCAAGGGTGGTCAAGAGGGCTGCTGTCTGCTACTTTGAATCAAGGTGCGCACCCATCGCGTGCGCTGAAATTGCGGCGCCATCTTTGTTGCCGCCCACCGTCGGTGCCGACGGTGACCGGGGCCACGCCCTGCATCGCCCTCTGCGCTCGGCCCGACCGTAACGCACACAAGGAGGTTGCCATGGGAACGACTCCCGAGGCCCGCTACACCCCCTACACGCTGGGGAACATGGACGCTATACCGCAGCTCTCGAGGCTGTCGGAGCGACGTCGCCTCGCCATGCGGGCCGTGGCTCATGTGCTGCCCTTCCGCACCAACCGCTACGTCGTCGACGAGCTGATCGACTGGGACAACGTCCCGGACGACCCGATGTTCCAGCTCACCTTCCCCCAGCCGGGCATGCTCGAGCCGAGCGATCTCGCCCACGTCATGACCCTGTTGCGCGAAGGCGCGGCGCGCGCCGACATCCGTGGGGTCGCCGACCGCATCCGGCTCAAGCTGAACCCGCATCCCGCGGGGCAGTTGGAGCAGAACGTCCCGGATCTGGATGGCGAACCGTTGCCCGGCCTCCAGCACAAGTACCGCGAGACGCTGCTGTTCTTCCCCGGCCGTGGCCAGACCTGCCACGCCTATTGCACCTACTGCTTCCGCTGGGCCCAGTTCGTCGGCATGGAGGGGCTGAAGTTCTCGCAGCGCGAGACCGAGACCTTCCACGAGTACCTGCGCCGCCACACCGAGGTCAGCGACGTGCTGTTCACGGGCGGTGACCCGATGGTCATGCGGGCCTGGCACCTGCGCGCCTACATCGAGCCGCTGCTCGGAGAGGGCTTCGAGCACATCCGTCACATCCGCATCGGGACCAAGTCCCTGGGCTTCCATCCCTACAAGTTCGTGACCGACCCGGACGCGGACGAGATGATGCGGCTGTTCGAGGACGTGGCGAAAGCCGGCAAGCACCTCGCCTTCATGGCGCACTTCACCCATCCGCGCGAGCTCGAGACGCCCATCGTGCAGCGCGCCATCGAACGCATCCGCGCGACCGGCGCGGTCATCCGCTCCCAGGCGCCGGTGGTGCGCCACGTCAACGACTCGGCCGACACCTGGGCCGACATGTGGCGTCGGCAGGTGGCGCTTGGCGTCATTCCCTATTACATGTTCGTCGAGCGCGACACGGGGCCGAAGAGCTACTTCGAGCTGCCGCTGGCGCGGACCCACGCGATCTATCGGGATGCCTTCCGGCAGGTGTCGGGCCTCGCTCGCACCGTGCGTGGGCCATCCATGTCCGCGACACCGGGCAAGGTGCTCGTGCTCGGCACGCAGAAGGTCCACGGCGAGAAGGTGTTCGTGCTGACTTTCCTGCGGGGACGCGACCGCGACTGGGTTGGCCGACCGTTCTTCGCCCGCTACGACGAGCGAGCCACGTGGCTCGACGACCTGCAGCCCGCCTTCGGCGAGCGGCGGTTCTTCTTCGAGCAGGTGCCCGAGGACGAGGCGCCGCGGGGACGGTCTTCCGGGTCGGGACTGAGGGCGGTCAGCGAGCCACAGCGCGCCTGACCACGATGCGCGGTCGAGGTCCGGGGCGGTAGCATGTCCGCGGTCGCTGGGAGGCCGTCGTCATGAACATCAGAAGCCTGACCATCCTCGTGCTGCTGGCCCTGCTGGGGGTGTTTGCCGTGGTCAACTGGGGCACGTTCATCTCGCCGACCGAGCTCTCGCTCGTGTTCACGCGCGTGGAGGCGCCGCTGGGGCTCATCATGCTCGGCTTTACGGCGCTGCTGACGGTCGTCTTTCTCGGCTACGTGATGTTCGTGCAGATGTCAGCCCTTTCGGCCAGTCGCAAGCACTCTGAGGAGCTGCGCCACCAGCGCGAGCTCGCCGACCGGGCCGAGGCCTCGCGCTTCACCGAGCTCCGGCAGTTCCTCGCGGGGGAACTCGAGGGTCTGCGAAAATCGCAGCTCGACTCCGAGGGCAGGCTGCGGGACGAGCTCGCGTCCACGGCCAATTCGTTGGCCGCCAGCATCGGCGAGCTGGACGAGCGCGTGGAACGGATGGCGCCCACGCCGCCCCAGCGCCAGCCCTGATCGTCAGGTAACGTTAATCCGGGCCGGTGAGCCAGGGGAAGAGGCGTCGATCCGAAGCGTTCCGGACCTGAGGTGCAGGTCCCTCTGAGGGAACGGGATCTCGATGCCGCGCTTGTCGAGCTCGGTCTCCAGTGCCCACAGGTAGTGCGCCTGGGTGCGACCGGGCGAAACGAGCAGATTGCGCGACACCCACACGATCAGCTCGAAGTCGAGGCTGCTGTTCCCGAAACTGACCAGCCAGACGTCGGGCTCGCGGCCCTCGGTGGTGACCGTGCCCTCGACGCTCTTTGCGGCGGCGATGCCCGCTTCGCGGACCAGGTCCTTGTCGGTGCCGTAGGCGACGCCGAACGGCACGTGGATTCGGCGGGACAGCTCGCCGTAGCTCCAGTTGATCACCCGGCCACCGGTCATCTCGGAGTTGGGTACGAAGATGTCCACGGAGTCGTTGGTGGTGATGCGCGTGTAGCGCATGCTGATCTCGCTGACTCGTCCCACCACGCCCGACTGCAGGTCGACGAAGTCGCCGACCTTGACGGACTTCTCGAAGAGCAGCACGAGGCCCGCGAACAGGTTGCCGAAGAAGCCCTGCAGGCCAATGCCGAGGCCGACGCCGATGGCGCCGCCCAGGATCGCAAGGCTGGTAAGGTCGAAGCCGAGCCAGGTCAGGCCGATGACGGAGGCCAATACCCAGATCAGGTAGCGGGCCACGCGGCTGAAGGCGTAGGCGCCGGCCACGGATTCCGGCCTGTCGGGGTCGGCCATGCGATGCGCGACGCGCTGCAGGCCCTTCTCGACCTGGACCGAGACCCACCAGGCGAGTATCAGGATCAGCGCGAGCGCGAGCAGGCGGGCGACGCTCACGTCCGTTTGGCCGATCTTCATGAACGGCTGGGCCACCCAGTGAGGCAACCACGCAAACGCCTGTTCCATGCCCTAGAATCTCCGTTGCCGTGACCCAGTCTAGCAGCGACCGTCGAGCGCGTACCGCTCAGACTCCGCCGGGAACGCGGCTGTAGCGAAGTGCCAGGTAGGCGAGCGCCGTCGCCACGGCGTCGCCGAGCGCCGTGTGCCGTGCCAGCGGCGGAATGCCCGCGTCCGCGAGGATGACGTCGAGGTCGATGCCCTGCCCGGGATCCTCGACGTGGTCGTTGCGCTTCAGGCGGTACAGCTGCCGCAGGTCGTAGGCGGCGACGCCGAGGCTGCGGTGGCCGTCCTCGCGCAGCGCACGGTTCAGCACCGCCTTGTCGAACTCCACGCAGTAGCCGAGGATCGCACGGTCGCCCAGCCACTCCCTGAAGCGCTCGAGTGCCTCGGAGGGCTGAAGTCCCGTGGCGAGGTCTATGGCCCGCAGGCGGTGGATCCGGACCGAGCCCTCGTGGGTGGGCCCTTCGTGGCGGATCATGGCCTCGAAACGGTCGCTCAGTAGGACCCGCCGGCCGTCGATCGGCACCGCGCCGAGCGACAGCAGGTTGGCCGATTGCGCGTCCAGGCCGGTCGTCTCCACGTCCAGGGCGACGAGGGGTACGTCCTCGTGGGGCCAGCCGCGCAGACCGGCGGGAATCACGCGGTTCAGCAGCCGGCGCATCACGGCGGCCGATTACAGCCCGTGCCTGTAGCGGGACCCCAGGACCTCCTGGAATTCCCTCACGACGCGCAGGGCGTCGCGCAGCAGGTCGCGGTCGAGGCGCCGCAGCTTGCCGAAATCGATCCGGTTGTCCGGGATCGCACCCTCCTGCACGGACTCGAGTTGCTGTCCGAGCCGCAGCCTGAGCATCACCGCCAGGGCCTGCTGCAGGTCGGCGGTCAGCGCTGCGCTCATGACGCCGCGCTCGGCGAGCTCGGTCGCCCGTTCGAAGGAGTTGGTGCAGTCGAGGCCGTGCTCGACGGCGAGCACCCGCAGTCCGTGCACGACCGGGAAGATGCCGCCGCGCTTGATGTCCACCTTCGGGTCCTTGCCGAAGGGAGTCCGCATGGTCAGCGGCGTGTGGAACTCGATGGCCGGGCGCACGAAATGGTGCAGCCAGATCTGATTCTGCCCGAGCCTGGAGAGCGCCGCCCGCAGCGGCTCGAAGAGCGACATGTCGCCGGCGACGGGATGCGCGTCGATCAGGATCGCCGTGTCGAGCTGAGACTGCGGTGACACGCTGGCCACGAGCTTCTGGATGAAGGTCTCCCACTGTGGCACGGTGCCGCGCCACTCCGGGTTCGAGACCATGACGCCGCCGGGGCAGGGCGGGTAACCGAGCGCCTTGAGGCCCGCGGTGATGCGCTCGGCGTAGCCGGCGACGTCCGCGTCGGATACGCCCTCGCCCAGGATCAGCGCGTTGTCCTGGTCGGTCTTGAGGATCTGTTCGCTGCGGCCCTCGCTGCCGAGCACGAGCAGGCAGCAACGATCCTGCAACGTCCTCGGAAGGGTGATCTCGTAGAGCCGGGACAGGATGCGCGCGTTGAGTGCGCTGACCAGTTCGCCCAGCTGCCGCATGCGTGCGCCGGTGGCGTGCAATGTCCTCACGAGCGGCGTCAGTCCGCGCGCGGCGTCGGCGAGCTCCTCGAGCGAACCCGCGCGCGCGACGCGCAGGCCCACGATGTGCGAATGGCTCGAGTAATGGCTCAGCACCTCCGCGAGGCCGAGCGTCCCGAGCAGCTGGCCCTTGTGACGCACCGCGACGCGCTCGATGCGGTGGCGCGTCATGGAGACGAGCGCCTGGAAGAGGGAGGCGAGCGGTGCGACGTCGTCCCCGAGCGCGTGGCCACCGAGGGCGATCGCCTCGAGCAGATCGGTGCGCGTCACGATGCCGAGGCCCGAGGGCGTGTCGACGAAGAGGCAGTCGACGCGACGGTCGCGCATGCCTCGGGTCGCGTCGCTGATTGCGGTGCCGGCAGGTAGGATGACCGCCTCGGCGAGCACCGCCTCGCCGACCCGCGTGAGCATCAGCTCGCCGAGGTCGCTCGAGGTTTCCGTGACCGGCAGCAGGCTGGCCCTGCGCGAGAGCGACTCCAGAAAGTAGGCCGCGAAGCGGCCGTTGGATTCCACCGCGTCGCGGAAGGCATCCGCCGGGATGGTCCACAGAAGAGTGTCCTCGAGGGCCTCGTAGCGGTGTCGGGACTCCCCGGTCAGGCAGGCCATGGAGCCGAACAGGTCACCCGGGCCGTACTCGGCAAAGATCTCGGGCTCGGGCCGGTCGTCCCGCACGTCGAGTGCCGCGACGTGACCCTTCAGAATCATGTACAGGAAGTTGGACGAGGTCCCCGCCTCGAGGATGCAGGCTCCGTCGGGCTCGAAGCCGATGTCCATGCGGTGGCCGAGCGCCGCCGCCTGCTCGCGGGTCAGCAGGTCGAAGGGAGGTACCGAAAAGTCGAATTCCTTCAGGACCTCGGTGGCGGGGGAAGGAGCCGGGGACATTCCTATTTTCCTTTCTGCACCGTATCCGGTACCTAAAGCATGTCAACTTGGGGCAGAAAGGAAAATAGGAATGTCCCCTCCAAAGAAAAGGGGCGGCCTGGCGGCCGCCCCCGGATCAGGCATCGGAGCCCGTCAGGTGTGTGTGGCTGCGCCTGCGCCGCGCGGGACGCGGATGTGGTCCACGAGTTCCTGGATGTGCTCCGGCGGCGGTGCTGTCATGTGGCTGATCGCGTAGGTCACCACGATGTTGAGCAGCATGCCGATGGTGCCGATGCCCTCCGGTGAGATGCCCCACAGCCAGTTGTCGGCCGTGTTGGCCGCCGGGTTCACGA
>Ga0111152_1103_pt1 | contig 11529 bp, 7 predicted proteins | sample DeeMarSeWOR28_12_FD_80254 | JGI IMG/M metagenome (GOLD analysis project Ga0111152, IMG submission 80254) | Gammaproteobacteria bacterium SG8_30
GATTTCGGCGCCTTCGAATCGCTGCGCAACCTCAAGGAGCAGATCGTCCGCGAGGTCGAGCGCAAGGGCATGCAGGACAACATCAAGCTGGGCCCGGGTGGCATCCGCGAAATCGAGTTCATCGCCCAGGCCTTCCAGCTGGTGCGTGGCGGGCGGCAGCCGCTGCTGCAGGAACGCAATGTCCTCAGGGTGCTCGATGCGCTGGCCGTGCTCGGCTACCTGCCGGCGCATGTCTCGCTGCAGCTCACCGAGGCCTATGTGTTCCTGCGGCGCGTCGAGAACCGCCTGCAGGCGGTGGCGGATCAGCAGGTGCACGAACTGCCGGACGACGACACCGGCCGAACGCGGCTTGCCTATGCCATGGGTTTTCCGGACTGGGGAACATTTGCCGACACCCTGGCCGGCCACCGCCGCCTGGTGCAGGAACACTTCGGGCAGGTGTTCGCCGCACCGCAGTCGAAGGAGACAGCGAAGCGCAGCGAGGACGCGCCTGACCTCGAGGCGGTGTGGGCCGGCCGGCTGGAGCCGAAGGAGGCCGCTGCCGAGCTGGAACGCGCGGGCTATCTTGATGCGGAAGAGCTGGCCTCCTGGCTGGTGGGTTTCCGCAAGGGGCCGGTAACCCGCTTCCTTGGGGAGCGTGGCAGCCAGCAGCTGAACCGGCTCATGCCCATGCTGCTCGGCACGGCAGCGGGTGCGGACCGGCCCTCCGAGACGCTGCGGCGGGTCGGCGACCTGCTCGAGGCCATTGCCGGCCGAACCGCTTACCTGACCCTGCTGGTGGAAAACCCCATGGCCCTGTCGCAGCTGGTGCAGCTGTGTTCGGCCAGCACCTGGGTGGCGGCCGAGCTGGCGCATTACCCGATCCTGCTGGACGAGTTGCTAGATCCCAGGACTTTGTATGCACCGCTAGACCGGGCCGGCCTGCAGGGCGTGCTGGAGATCCGCCTGGCCGGCATCCCGGCAGATGACCTCGAGCAGCGCATGGACCGGCTGCGCCAGTTCCGCCATGCCTCGGTGCTGCATGTCGCGGCCAGCGATATCATCTCCGGCCTGCCGGTTACCGCGGTCGGCGACCACCTCACCGATATAGCCGAGGTGGTGCTGGAAAGCGTGCTGCAGCAGGCCTGGGACCACCTGGTCGCACGTCATGGCCGGCCGACCTACGTGGTCAGGGGCAAGCGCCGCGAGGCACAGTTCATCATCATCGCCTACGGCAAGCTGGGTGGCAGGGAGCTGGGCTACGGTTCCGATCTCGACCTGGTGTTCCTGCATGACAGCCAGGGCAAGAAGCAGCGCAGCACCGGCCCGCAGGTGGTCGAAAACGGCGAATTCTTTACCCGCCTGGGCCAGCGGATCATCCACCTGCTGAATACCTTCACCGCCGCCGGCATCCTCTACGAGGTAGACACCCGGCTGCGACCGAACGGCGCCTCCGGCCTGCTGGTCAGCAGCCTGGAGGCCTTTGCCGACTACCAGCGGCGCAGTGCCTGGACCTGGGAAAGCCAGGCGCTGGTACGGGCGCGGGTGGTGGCCGGCGACAGTGACCTGGCGCGCCAGTTCGAACGCGTGCGCAGCGGTGTGCTGGCGCGGCCGCGCGAGGCCGGCAATCTGTGTCACGAGGTGGTCGAGATGCGCGAGCGCATGCGGACCGAGCTCGACGACTCCAGCGGTGAGCGGTTCAATCTCAAACACGGCCGCGGCGGTATCGTTGATATTGAATTTATGGTTCAATTCGGCGTTCTGCTCTGGTCCGGCGAGCATGAGGACCTGCTCAGGGCGACCGACACCCTGCACCTGCTAGGCGTGTTCGCCGAGGCAGGCCTGCTTTCCCTGGATGATGTCGAGGCGTTGCGCGCCGCCTACTGCGGCATGCGCCGCCGTATCAATCACCTGGCGCTGCAGGAGGAGTCCCCCTTGGTCGCCAGCGACGAGCTGGCCGGGGAGCGGTCCGCGGTCGTGGCGATCTGGGACCAGTTGATGGCGGCAGGGCAGGACGGCTGACGCCTGTGTGAATCAGGAAATGTGCAGGGGCGGCTTCAGCCGCGATGGGTTTTATCACAATCGCGAATAAATTCGCTCCTACACGAGATTTTGTGGATTGCGTAGGAGCGGCTTCAGCCGCGATGGGTTTTATCACAATCGCGAATAAATTCGCTCCTGAATAAATTCGCTCCTGCACGATTGATTTGAATTTCTGGAGACTGAAGTATGTCAATGGCAGACCGTGATGGTGTCATCTGGATGGATGGCGAACTGGTTCCCTGGCGCGAGGCGCAGACCCACGTGCTGACGCACACCCTGCACTACGGCATGGGCGTGTTCGAGGGGGTGCGTGCCTACAAGGCCGACCAGGGCACCGCCATCTTCCGGCTTGCAGACCATACCCGGCGGCTGTTCGGCTCGGCTCATATCATGAACATGCCGGTGCCGTGGGATCAGGAAACGATCAACGAGGCACACCGCGCGGTGGTGCGCGAGAACGGTCTGGAGACGGCCTACATCCGGCCCATGTGCTTCTACGGTTCCGAGGGCATGGGACTGCGCGCAGACAACCTCAAGGTGCACGCCATCGTCGCGGCCTGGGAATGGGGGACGTATCTCGGCGCGGAGAACATGGAACGCGGCATCCGCATCAAGACCTCGTCGTTCACCCGGCATCACGTCAACATCACCATGTGCAAGGCCAAGGCGAACGGCAACTACATGAATTCCATGCTGGCCCTGAACGAGGCCCTGACCAGCGGCTATGACGAGGCGATGCTGCTCGACTCGGACGGTTTCGTGGCCGAGGGCAGCGGCGAGAACATCTTCATCGTGCGCAACGGCGTGCTCTACACCCCCGATCTGACCTCGGCGCTGGAAGGCATCACCCGTGATTCCATCATCCGCCTGGCGCAGCAGGAAGGCCTCGAGATCCGCGAGAAGCGCATCACGCGCGACGAGGTCTACCTGGCCGAGGAGGCCTTCTTCACCGGCACCGCCGCCGAGGTGACGCCCATCCGCGAGGTGGACAACCGCGCCATCGGCCACGGTGGTCGCGGTCCGATCACGGAGCGGCTGCAGTCGCAATACTTCGACCTCGTGCACGGCCGGCTGGAAGGCTATGCCGACTGGCTGACGGTGGTGTAGGGGAAGTGCGATTCACCGCAGAGACGCAGAGGGCGCAGAGAAAAACACATCATTAACCGCAAAGGCGCGAAGAACGCAAAGATAGAAAGGGTTCAAAGAACAAAAACATGTGAAATTCGTCGTTAGATCGTAGGTCGGGTTAGGCGCACAAGCGCCGTAACCCGACAAGCAAAATGCAGGAACGTCGGGTTACGCCCTACGGGCTAACCTGACCTACCATTCATTCAATGGATCGTGAACATTTGTAGTATTTTTCCTGCTTTGCTGTGAATTCTTTTATCGGGTTTCTCTGCGCCCTCTGCGTCTCTGCGGTGAATTATTATTAGCCTTTCTTGGGGTGCCCGGCGTCTCTGCGGTAAACAATCTACTGCAGCTCACCACCCGACTGCTGCAGCCGGTACAGCCGCGCATAGCAGCCGTCCAGCGACAGCAGTTCCTCGTGGGCGCCGGTCTCCGTGATCCGTCCCCCCTCCAGCACCACGATGCGGTCGGCGTCGACGATGGTCGACAGGCGGTGGGCGATGACCAGCGTCGTGCGGCCATGGCGCAGCGTCTCCAGGGCCGACTGCACAATCCGCTCGGACCCGATGTCCAGCGCCGAGGTCGCTTCGTCGAGCACCAGGATCGGGGCGTCCTTGATCATGGCGCGGGCAATCGCGATGCGCTGCCGCTGGCCGGCCGACAGGCGGATGCCGTTTTCACCGATGAGGGTATCGAGGCCGTCGGCTAGCCTGTCGGTGAATTCGGTGATGTGTGCCTGCTGGGCGGCTGCCTCGATGGCCTGCCGGTCCGGGGTTTGCGCCGCGCCGTAGGCGATGTTGGCCGCGATGGTGTCGTTGAACAGCATGACATGCTGGCCGACCCAGGCGATGTGCCGCCGCAGGTTTTCCAGCTGCAGTGAAAGGATGTCGATCCCGTCGATCAGGATGTCACCCCGGGCCGGCTGGTAGAAGCGCGGCAGCAGGCTGGCCAGCGTCGACTTGCCGCTGCCTGACGGCCCGACCAGCGCCACGGTTTCCCCGGCACATATGTGCAGGTCGATGCCGTGCAGGGCGGGCGCCTGGCTGCTGGCATGTGTGTAGCTTATATCCCGGAATTGGATGTCGCCGCGGACAGTCTCCAGGACTTCGCTGCCTGTATCCGGTTCCTGTGCCGCGTCCAGCAGTTCGAAGACGCTGGCCGCCGCCGCCAGTCCCGACTGCAGGTGGACATTGACCCGTGTCAGCCGCTTGATCGGTGACAGGGTCAGGGCCAGCGCCGTGATCAGCGAGACGAATTCACCGACACTGAGCTGCCCGGCCAGCGATTGCCGCGAGGCGAAATAGATCACCAGCGACAGGGCGATGACCGTGAGCATCTGCACCAGCACCACGTGCGCCTCCGAGGCCGTGGTCACCTTCATGTGGTAGCGGCGGATCAGGTTGTTGAAATTCCCGAAGCGGCCCCGTTCGTAATCACTGCCGCCGAAGATGCGGATCTCGCGGTTGCTGTTGATGCTTTCCTGCACCACCCGCGTGAGGTCGCCGACGCTGTCCTGCAGCGAATGGCTCAGCCGGCGCAGCCGGCGGCTGACCAGGCGGATGACCAGTGCCGTGAACGGCGCGATCACCAGTACCACCAGCGACAGGCGCCAGCTGATGTAGAACGACCAGGCCAGCAGGCCGACCACGGTGAGGCTGTCGCGCACCAGGGTGACGATGACCTCGGTGGCCGCCTGCATGACGCGTTGCACGTTGAAGGTGTAGCGCGAGATGATGTTGCCCGAGCTGTGGTTGTCGAACCAGCTGACCGGTAGCGACAGCAGGCGGTTGAACATGCGCGTGCGCAGGTCCATGACGACACGCGTTGCCACCCACTGCATGCCGACGGTAGCCGTGAAGCCTGCCAGGCCGCGGACCAGGAACACCAGCACCAGCAGCAGCGGCAGGAGCAGCAGGTTGGCGGTGTTGCGGGCGACGAAGGTCTCGTCCAGCAGCGGCTTGAGCAGGGCCGCCATGAGGGGCTCGGTGGCGGCGAAGACCGCGGTGCCGAGCAGCGCCAGCGCGAACATGCCGCGGTAGGGCAGTACATGCTGCAAGAGCCGGAGGTAGAGTTGCCTGCTGTTCATGCGGTTGCGGCGGTGTGCCGGTCTTTATGATTATGTGTGCCGATGGTACACAGCTTGTTGAAAGAATTGTATTTTTATACCCATCCCGTTGCTGGTGGGAGATTTATCCTGTAGGAGCGAATTCATTCGCGATCGGGTTATGGATGTTCGCTACATCAATCGCGAATGAATTCGCTCCTACAGGGGTATAATACCCGGCAGATTTCATAACAGAATCAAAGAGGATACCTGCGTGCCCAATCCGGATACTGCTGCCACAGCCGGGCAGGACAAGCTCATCCAGCCCAACGCGGAAAACCGCTACGAGGTGAGCCGGTCTGACCTGCCCCTGCACTGCCCCATGGAGGGCATGAGCCTGTGGAACTCCCACCCGCGTGTCTATCTGCCGATTGAAGAGACAGGAACGGCCAAGTGCCCTTACTGCGGCGCCGACTACACCCTGAAAGACTAGACGGCCACCCCGTTAGCTTCCGCCGCAGCCAGGCCGCACCGCGGGTCGTCTGGCGTTTCAGCGACGGCAAGCCGGGGCACGACAACCAGAGTCTCGGCCTGACCGATGCGCTGCAGCGGCATGTGCCGGTGGAGTGCTACGACGTTCCCGTAGCGGCCGGCCGGTCCTCCTGGCCGGACTGGCTGCGTGGCCGGTTTCTGCAGGGCGGGTTACTGCCGGATCCCTGGCTGCTGGTCGGGGCCGGTCATGCCACCCAGGTCCCGATGCTGGCCGCTCGCCGCGCCCGCGGCGGCAGGGCGGTGGTGCTGATGTCACCCGTCCTGCCGAGGCGCCTGTTCGATCTCTGTGTCATCCCGGAACATGACCGGCCGCGGCCCGCCGCCAACGTGCTCGAGACGCTCGGCAGTCTGAACCGGGTACAGGCCGTGGAACCGGGCCGGCATGACAGTGGCCTGCTGCTGGTCGGCGGGCCGTCGCGCCACTGCCACTGGGATTCCGGGCAGGTCATCGACCAGATATCCCGCATCATCCGCTACGCCTCACAGCGGCACTGGACGCTGGCGACCTCGCGCCGGACGCCGGCGGGTTTTGCCGAGCAGGTGCAGCGTGGTGTGTTCACCGGGACGCGCTCTATCAGGATCTTGCCCTGGCACGAGACATCGCCGGGCTGGCTGCAGGGCGCATTCCACCACGCCGACTGCGTCTGGGTGACCGAGGACAGCGTGTCGATGCTCTATGAGGCGCTGACCTCTGGCCTGCCGACCGGCGTGCTCGAACTGCCGCCGCGGCGGGCGGGCCGGGTCGGGCGCGGCGTGCGCGGACTGATCCGCGCCGGCGAGATAACACCCTTTCACGCCTGGGCCGCCGGACGCCCGTTGTGTCGGCCCGACGGGATCTTCGACGAGGCAAACCGGTGTGCAGACTGGATCTGTGCACGCTGGACCTGAACTCACCGTAGTCCAGCTGTTGCCGGCGCTGGATGGCGGCGGCGTCGAGCGCGGCACGCTGGAGGTGGCCGCCGAACTGGTCCGCCGGGGCTGCCGGTCCATTGTGCTGTCCGATGGCGGCCGGCTGCTGCCGGAACTGCTCGCCTCCGGCTCCGAGCACGTCTGCCGTCCGCTTGGGCGCAAGTCACCCGCCGTGCTGGGACAGGTGCGTCCGCTGCGGCGTTTTCTGGCCGAACAGCGCGTCGATATCCTGCATGCCCGTTCGCGCCTGCCCGCCTGGATTGGCTGGCTGGCGCTGCGGGGCATGGCACCCGCTACCCGCCCGCATTTCGTGACGACGGTGCACGGTCTTTACTCGGTCAGCGCCTACAGCGCCGTCATGACACGGGGCGAGCGCATCATCGCCGTCTCGCGGCATGCGCGCGACTATATCCTGGCCAACTACCCGGACGTGCCGGCCGGGCGGATCGTGGTGATTCCGCGGGGCATCGATCCGGCCGCTTTCCCGGCGGGTTACCGTCCTGATGAGAACTGGCTGGACGACTGGTACCGGCAGTACCCGCAGACCCGCGACCGGTTTGTCGTCACCCTGGCGGGTCGGCCGACGCGCCGCAAGGGTGTGCTGGATTTTATCGACATCATCGGTCGCCTGCGTTCGCTCGGTGTGCCGGTGCATGGCCTCCTGGTGGGCGACTTCCCGAAGCACCGTGAGGCAGGGTCACGGCGACGCATCGACGCGGCGCTGGCCACGGCCGGTGCCGGTGATGCCGTGACGCTGACCGGTTTCCGCGCTGACCTGCGGGAGATTATGGCGATTTCCGATGCGGTGCTGTCGCTTTCCCTGCAGCCGGAATCGCACGGGCGAACCGTCAGCGAGGCGCTGGCACTCGGACGATCGGTGGCCGGGTATGCGCACGGCGGCGTGTGCGAGCAGTTGTCCGGGCTGTTTCCCGAAGGGAGCGTGGCCGTGGGTGACACGGCCGGGATGGCGGACAAGCTGGCCGGCTGGTACCGCGAGCCGCCGTCACTGGAGGCTGTCAGCCCATGGCCGCTGCAGCGGACGCTGGACGATACGCTGCGGGTGTACAGGGAACTGGCTGGTGATCCCTGAGGACATTCTTGTAGGAGCGAATTCATTCGCGATTGATTTATTGAAAAATGATCCATTAATCGCGAATGAATTCGCTCCTACAACGTAATTTTTCATTGGGTTGATAAAGATAAAAGCACCGGCATGACTTCCTCCGATCGCATACTCATTATCAAGCTGGGTGCGCTGGGCGACGTGATCCTTGCCATGCCACATGTCCGGCGGATCGTCGAGGCACACCCGGATGCGCAAATCACGCTGCTGACGGCGCCCGGGTACGCCGACATCGTGGCCACCGAGCCGGGCGTGGCAGTCGTGGCCTTCAGGCGCCGCGGTTTCCTCGAGATGTCGCGCCTGCTGGCCTGGCTGCGACGGCAGCGCTTCGGCCTGGTCTACGACCTGCAGGGTTCGCTGCGCAGCCGCATCATGACGCGCGTCTCGGGTGCCGATCGGCGTGTGGGCCGCCGTGTCGATGCGGCCTATACCGATGCTCCGGCTGCAGCCGGTAAACGCCTGCACGCCTTCGATGAGCTGAACCGGTTGCTGGATTGTGCGGGCATCGAGCCGGCCACCCCGCAGTTGCAGCTCGACAGCGGTGCATCGGCCAGGGCAACGGTTGCCGACTGGCTGCAGGAGCATGCGCTGCAGGATGAACGGCTGGTGCTGCTGCATGCCGGTTCCAGCGAGCGCTGGTTGTCAAAGCGCTGGGACGAGCGACATTATCTTGAATTGGCGCGCCTGCTGGAGGCGCACCGCTGCCGGGTGGTCTGGATCGGGGGAGAGGCCGAGCGGGAACTGAACCGGCGGCTGTCAGCGGCAGCGGGGCTGGACGCGACGGGTGCCTTTGATTTCCGGCAGCTCATCGCCCTGGGGCAGCGGGCCGCCTTTGCCGTCGTCAGCGATTCCGGACCCATGCACATCCTCGCCGCGGCCGGCCTGCCCGTGTACGCCTTCTTCGGCCCGACCGACTGGCGGCGCAGTCATGCCCTCGGCCAGCAGGACAGGGTCCTGACCAACCCCGTTCCCTGCAGTCCCTGCCACCTGCCGGTCTGCCCGCCGGAGAAGCGGCATACCTGCCTTGACGGGATCACGCCCGCAGCTGTTCTAGCGCGGATGGAGAGTGACGGTGTGCTGTGAGTTGATGTAGGCCGGGTCAAAGAGCGGAGCAACGGACCCGACGGGGTCTTTATAGCGCAACGGTTATGTACGGCGAATGCCTGTCGGGTTACGCCCTTTGGGCTAACCCGACCTACAGGACACGGTATTGACACAACAATTCTGCGTCGATGATATGTGCCTGTTGTTTATGTAGGTCGGGTCAAGGAGCGTAGCGACGGACCCGACGGGGTCTGTTCATTCGCGATTATTCAAAAGGCATGAAACAGATCGCGAATGAATTCGCTCCTACGCGGCTGCAAGCAGAGCCCTGGTTAATCATAGACGGGTGCTTCACCCTCCGGGCGGGTCTTGAAACGCCGGTGTGCCCAGAGATACTGCGCCGGCTGTTGTCCGCCGGGGAAGTTCTCCAGCGGCGGCAGCAGTTCCAGCTCGTAGCCACGACTTCCCGGTAGACGACGCTGGAAAAAGGGGATGACCCGTGCGCCGCTGATGGCGGCAATGCGCGAGGTTGTCGTCAGGGTGGCGGCCGGTATACCGAAGAAGGGCACGAAGGCACTGTTGCCAGGGCCATGATCCTGGTCGGGCGCGTACCAGACGGCCCGGCCCTGCTTCAGGCTTCCCAGCAGGCCGTTCATATCGTCGCGCGGGATGGCCTTCTCGTACAGACGGGTGCGGGCCCTGCTCATGACATGTTCGATAACCGGGTGCTTGTGTTCGCGGTACAGCACATGAAACGGCACATGCCGTGCCAGCAGGCGGCCGCCGATCTCCAGGGTGGTGAAATGGGCACTGAGCAGGATGACGCCCTTGCCCTCCTGCAGGGCGGCCTGAAGGTGCTCCAGCCCGTGGATGGTCGCCAGGGGCTCGAGCATCCTCTCCCGTCCCCACCAGGCGAGGGCGAATTCCACCAGCGCGATCCCCAGCGAGTCGAAGTGCCCGGCGAGCAGCTGCCGACGCTGCTGTTCACCGAGTTCGGGAAAGCACAGTTCCAGGTTGGTCGCCGCGATTCGTCGGCGCCGTCTGCCGAGGCGCAGTGCTACCCGGCCGATGGCCCGGCCAATAGTCAACTGCCAGGCATAGGGCAGCCGCGTGATGCACCAGAGCATGCCCAGCAACAGCCACGTCGGCCAGTGACGCGGGGAGTAGCGGGCGGCGGTCGGGGTTCCGGACATGAACAGGTTTGCAGGAAATCGGCTTGCCCAGAGTGTAGCCACCCTGCGGTTAGGCAACAAACGGTGTATATGGGCGGGTGCGGCGGTATGATGGCGAAAATAAAACCGATCCTGTCCCGATGGATATCCAGATCCCCGCATTCGAGAACAGTCGCGTCCTGGTGATTGGCGACGTCATGCTGGACCGTTACTGGCACGGCGATGCCAGCCGTATCTCGCCGGAGGCCCCGGTGCCGGTGGTGCACGTTGGTGACACGGAGGAACGCCCCGGTGGCGCGGCCAACGTGGCCCTCAACACGGCTGCACTCGGTGCACAGACCCGCCTGCTGGGACTGGTCGGCCGGGATGAGGCGGCCAGCTCGCTCGAGGCGATGCTGGCCAGCGCCGGTGTTTCGCATGACCTGCACCGGGCGCATGATTGCCGGACGGTGACCAAGCTGCGGGTCATCAGTCGCCAGCAGCAGCTGATCCGGCTGGACTTCGAGGACGGTTTTGAAGCCGCTGCGGCAGCGGGGCTGTTGCTGCCCTACCGCGATGCCCTGTCAGCCTGTGACATCGTGGTGCTGTCTGACTACGGCAAGGGCACGCTCGGCCCTGCCGCGGAACTCATCGCGGCAGCACGCCAGGCGGGCAAACCGGTGCTGGTCGATCCCTGCGGCTCCGACTTCAGCGCCTACCGGGGCGCCAGCATCATCACACCGAACCTGGCCGAGTTCGAGCGCGCGGCTGGCCGCTGCGACTCGGAGGAGGAACTCGCAAGCCGGGCGAGCGAGGTGATGGCGCGGTATGAACTGGCGGCCATCCTGCTGACCCGCGGTGAACACGGCATGACGCTGTTCCGGCCGGGCGAGCCGGAGCAACACCTGCCGACGCTGGCGCGCGAGGTGTTCGACGTGACCGGTGCCGGTGACACCGTCATCGCCGTGCTGGCGGCGGCCATGGCGGCCGGTGAACCACTGGCATCGGCGATGACACTGGCCAACCTCGCCGCGGGCATTGTCGTCAGCCGCCTGGGCACGGCCAGTGTCTCGCGGCCGGAGCTGGTCAGCGCGGCCCGGGGTGCACATGCCGCCGGCAGCGGGGAGATGAACGAGGAACAGCTGCAGCTGGCGCTTGCCGGGGCGCGATCCCGGGGGGAGCGCATTGTCATGACCAACGGTTGCTTTGATATCCTGCATGCCGGGCACGTCGCCTGCCTGGACAAGGCGCGCCGGCTGGGCGACCGGCTGGTGGTCGCAGTCAACGACGACGCCTCGGTGTCGCGCCTGAAAGGGAAGGGGCGCCCGGTAAACCCCCTGGAGCGTCGCATGGCCGTGCTGGCCGCGCTGGGCTGCGTGGACTGGGTGGTGCCGTTTTCTGAAGATACCCCCGAGCGGTTGATCTGCGAGGTCAGCCCGGACGTGCTGGTCAAGGGCGGCGATTACCGTCCCGGTGAGATCGCCGGCCACGACTGCGTCGTGCGCAGCGGCGGCGAGGTGGTTGTGCTGGAGTACGAGCACGGCTGCTCGACGACG
>Ga0111152_1087_pt1 | contig 11525 bp, 7 predicted proteins | sample DeeMarSeWOR28_12_FD_80254 | JGI IMG/M metagenome (GOLD analysis project Ga0111152, IMG submission 80254) | Gammaproteobacteria bacterium SG8_30
CTCCGCAAGGCGCAGCGCCGACACGCTACCGCCGAAGCCGGAGCCGACGACGATCCAGTCGAAGTCGGTGGAGGCCGCCACGTCAGGACTCTCCCGCCGTGCCCACGAGGCTGCGCGCCTCCGGCCGTTGCCCGTCGGCGGCCGCCGGACGCTTCGTCCCCGGCAGGATCTCGAAGTCGGGCGTGAAGGTCGCGAGCATGCCCAGCAGGCGACCGAGTACGCTCGCATCCCCGGTGAGCGTCGCCTTGCCGCTCGCGACCTGCTGCTCGAACGTCGCGTGCTGCATCATCACCGTCTCCAGGTCGGAGCGGTCGATCGTGACGGTCAGGTCTGGGTCGTCGACCAGCTGCCCCTGGATGCTGGTGAGCACCGCGTTGGACAGCTCCACCGCAAACCGCTCGCCGTTGTCGGGCGTGACCAGGTTGATGGTGAACCGCTCGCCTTCGGCCTTGCGGCTGTCGAGCAGGACGGCCAGGTACTCGAGCCACAGCTCCGTGCTCATCGCGCGGATGAGGTCCGGGCTGGTGGACTTCGGCGCGGCGCCGGACGGGATGCCGGAGCGCAGCTCCAGCGCGCCGGCCAGGAAGCTGTTGCGGACGCTCGAGCTTTCCTGCTGGTAGCCGATCTGTTCCCAGACGTCGGCCAGCAGGTCCTTCGCCTCCTGGTTGTCCGGCTCCGCGTAGACGAGCTTGTCGAGGATCTCCTGGGCGTGCAGGTAGCGGCCTTCCTCGTACAGCTCCCGCCCCTTTGCCACGATTCGTGCCGCGCCGCCCATCATCTCGACGTAGAGCGGCGCGGCGTCGCGGGGCGACAGCGGGATCAGCGTAGCCGGGTTCGCGTCCCAGTACCCGAGATAGCGGTTGATGACCGCCCGGCTGTTGTGCGCTTCCGAGCCATGGTAGCTGTGAGCTGCCCACTGTCCCCGCAGGCTCGCGGGCGGCCGGTACACGTTGTGGATCTCGTTGATCGTGACGCCCTGGTTCGCGAGGTGCAGCACCTCGTTGTTGAGGTGGGCGTAGAGGTCGCGTTGCGCACGCATGACCTCCTGGATCCTGTCGTTGCCCCACCGCGGCCAGTTGTGGGCCGAGAACATGACTTCCGCGTCGCGCCCGAACCGGTAGAGAGCCTCGTTGATCTTCTTCGACCACTCCAGCGGGTCCCGGACCAGGGCGCCGCGGAGCGTATAGATGTTGTGGATGGTGCCCGTGATGTTCTCCGCGGCCCAGAACGCCTTGAACTGCGGAAACCAGGTGTTCATCTCGGCCGGCGCCTCCGTTCCGGGCGTGTTCTGGAAGACCATGGTCACGCCGTCGATCGTCAGCTCCTCGATGTCGCCCTCGATGACGCGCGTCGGCGCGATGAGCCCGAGGTTGCCCACGGCCACGTTCTTGCCGATGGCCTGGTCGACGTGGCCGAAGGGATCGTGCGGCAGCAGGATGCCGTACTGGTAGAACAGGCGCCGGGTCATCGCATTGCCGGCGTGGACGTTCTCGGCGACCGCGTGCTCCATGAAGCCGGCGGGCGCGATGATCGGCACCTTCCCGCTGCGCACGTCGGCTTCGTCCACGACGCCCCGCACGCCGCCGAAGTGGTCTGCGCATTGGCGAGCGCCAGCGCGGCGGCGGCCGTTTCCCTGGCCGTCAGCACGTCGAACACGATCCAGCCGGTGTCGCCCTTGATGAAGCTCATGTTCGCCAGGTCGAAGCCGCGCACCTGGTAGATGCGGCCCGGGACGACCTCGTAGAGGCCGTAGGCCATGTTGAGCATCGCCTGCCGCTGGAGGGAGGGATGGACGCTGTCGAAGTCCCGCCCTTCGAGCAGCCAGTCGTAGCTGCCCATGTCCCAGGCGACGTTGCCCGCCTCGGCCACGATCTGCCTGTACGGCGGTGCGGCGATGAATCCGCGCTGCGCCTCCTCGACGTCGCGCTGGTCATCGAAAGGCAGCGAGAGGCGCTGGCGCTGCCGGGCTTGCACCGTGTGCCGCGACGGAGGCTGGCCCTTCGGATGGAAGTGAGCCGCCGGCTCCTGCGCGGTGTCGCCCCGCGCGATGCCGCCGGCCAGCGCCAGGGGGCCGACCCCGAGCACGACGACCCACAGGGCGAGCACGAAGGACCTTGTGCCATTCACCAGGCAAGTGCGTCGCACATTGAGCTCCTTAGGACCCATGTGATCCGAACCGCGATTCTCCATGGGCGCGGCTCATAATTCCAATGCATATTGATCCGGCAATCGATGCGACATAGGCATCGATTGCCGGCTCAGCCGGTCGCCGGAGGAGCCTGCATGTCTCGAGCAGGTGCTATCGCCATCGGCCTCCACGGGCCCCGGTCAAGCCTCGGGGTTCCAGCCTCCGCCAAGCGCCTTGTACAGGGTGATGACGGCGTCGAGGTACAGCCGCAGGGTCTGCGACTCCGCGAGCTCGGCGGAGAACAGCGAGCGCTCGGTATCGAGCACCTCGAGGTAGCTCGTCACGCCGCCGTCGTAGCGGGCGCGGGACAGCCGGGCGGCGCTGCGCGCGGCCGCCAGCTGCCGCTGGCGTGCGGCGTGCTCGTCGCGGTAGGTCCGGACCGCCACCAGCGCGTCCTCGACCTCGGCGAAAGCCCGCTGCACCGCCTGCTCGTAGGCGAGACGCGCCTGCTCGGTGCGCGCCCGCTCGACCTCGACCTGGCTCTTGAGGCGACCCGCGTTGAACACCGGGGCGAACAGGCCGGCGCCGACACTCCAGAAGTCCGACCCGCTCGCGGTCAGGTCCGACAACTCGCCACTCTCGAACCCGAGCGCGCCCGTCAGCGACAGCGACGGCCAGCGCGCCGCCTGTGCCACGCCGATGCGGGCCGTCTGCGCGGCGAGCGAAGCCTCGGCCGCAAGCACGTCCGGCCGCCGCTGCAGCAGCTCGGAAGGCAGGCCCGCGGGAACGGCCGGCGGCATGGTCTGCCCTGCGAGCGGCAGGCCGCGGGCGATTCGGCCCGGATTGCGGCCCAGGAGCAGGCTCAAGGCGTGCTCGGTCTGCGCCACGGCACGCTCCGCGGCGGATACGGCGGCGCTCGCCACGGCGAGCTCGATCTCCGCCTGGTTCAGGTCGAGACGCGGCACCGTACCCTTGTCGAAGCGCGCCTGGATGATGGCCAGGCTGTCGCTCCGGGCCTGCTCCGTCCGCCGCGCGATCTCCAGCTGCGCGTCGAGGTCGCGCAGGAGCATGTAGGTGCTCGCGACGCTCGCGACGAGGCTGATGGTGACGCTGCGACGCGCCTCCTCCGTCGCGAGGAGCTGCGCGCGCGCAGCCTCCGTGGCCCGCCGCAGCCGCCCGAAGAGGTCGACCTCGAAGAACACGTCCGCCTGGAGGCGATAGTTGTCGACGGCGCCGTCGACGAGGTTGCCCGGGAAGACCTTGTCGCTGCCGTCGACGCGCGCCCCGCTCGCCGCCACGTCCAGCGACGGAAACTGGCTCGCGCGGGTGACCCCGACCAGGGAGCGGAACTCGTCGACCCGCGCGGCGGCGATCCCGAGGTCCTGGTTCTTCTCCAGCGCCAAGCGGATGAGCTCCGCGAGCTTCGGATCCTGGAACAGGTCCCACCAAGGCGTGTTGGCGAGGCTTTCGCCCTGCTCCACCGGCTGGACGTACACGGCCGGGGTGTCGAGCTCCGGCCGCTGGTAGTCCGGTCCCACGGCGCATCCGCCGAGCACGGCGGCGGCAGCGAGGACGGCGTTGCGCAGCGTCCTCACGCCGCGGCTCCGGTGCCGGCGGGCTTGCGGCGGCTGACGTAGCGCTCGACGAAGACGAACATCGCGGGCACGACGAGCACGCCGATGACGGTCGCGACCAACATGCCGCTGAACACCGTCATGCCCATGACCTTGCGGGCCTCGGCGCCGGCACCGGTGGCGACGAGCAGCGGCAGCACGCCCAGGATGAAGGAGAACGCGGTCATCAGGATCGGCCGGAAGCGGGAACGCGCGGCGTCGAGTGCGGCTCGCACGGCGTCCTTGCCGGCATTCATTTCCTGGCTCGCGAACTCGACGATCAGGATGGCGTTCTTGGCCGCCATGCCGATCAGCATCACCAGCCCGATCTGCGCAAACACGTTGTTGACGTAGCTCTCGCTGAACAGGCGCGCTACGAACAGGCCGCCGATGGCGCCGAACACGGCGATCGGCGTTCCGAGCATCACGGACAGCGGCAGCGACCAGCTCTCGTACTGCGCAGCAAGGATCAGGAACACGAACACCAGCGCCATGACGAACACGATCGCGCCGGTGCCCTCGGCCGCCTTCTCCTGGTAGGACATGTTGGCCCAGGCGTAGCCCATGTCGGAGGGCAGGACCTCCGCCGCCACCTCCTCGAGGGCCGCGAGAGCCTGGGCGGAGCTGTAGCCCGCCGCCGGCTGCCCGCTGAGCTCGGCCGAGCGGAACAGGTTGAAGCGGTTGGTAAACTCCGTGCCCTGGGTACGGGTCGTCGTGACCAGCGTCGACAGCGGCACCATGCCGCCCTCGGCGTTGCGCACGTAGAAGCTGCGGATGCCGTCCTCGCTGTCGCGGTACTCGGGCTCCGCCTGGACGTAGACCTTGTACAGCCGGCCGAAGCGGTTGAAGTCGTTGACGTAGGCGCCGCCGAGGAACGCGCCGATCGCCGTATTGATGTCGGTGAGCGGCACGCCGAGTTTCAAGGCCTTGGCCTTGTCGATGTCGAGGTAGACCTGCGGCACGGAGGCGCGGTACAGCGTGCCGACGCTGGCGATCTCGGGGCGCCGGGTCGCCGCCGCGATGAACTTCTGCGACTGCTCCGCCAGGTACTCCGGCGGGTTGCCGCCGAGGTCCTGCAGCATCATCGTGAAGCCCGACCCCGTGCCGAGGCCCGGGATCGCCGGCGGGCCGAAAGCAAACGCGACGGCCTCGGTGATTCGCGTTGCGAAAGCGAAATTGAGCCTGCGGACGATGTTCTTTGCGTGGTCGCGCGCCTCCGGACGATCCTCCCAGTCCTTGAGCTGCAGGAAGATGAAGCCGGCATTCGACTGGGTCGTGCCGGTCAGCATGCTGAAACCGCTCACCGTGGTGTAGCTCTCGATGGCGTCGAACTCGGCGATGATCTTCTCCACGTCGGACATCGCCTGCTCGGTGCGCTCGAGCGAGGCCGCATCCGGCAGCTGCAGCGCCGCCAGCACGTAGCCCTGGTCCTCCTCGGGCACGAACCCGCCCGGCACGGCCTTGAACAGCAGCAGCAGGCCCAGCACCAGCACCCCGACCAGGGCGCCGGCACGCACCAGGCGCTCGGTGAAGAAGCCGGTGTAGACCATGAACTTCTGCGTGGCCTGCTCGAAGCGGCGGTTGAAGGCCTGGAAAAACCGGTCGAAGGTGCTCTTCTGCTCGCCCGGCGGCTTGAGCAGCGAGGCGGCGAGCGCCGGGCTCAGCGTCAGGGCGTTGACCGAGGAGATGGCGACGGAGATGGCGATGGTGATCGCGAACTGCTGGTACAACCGGCCGGTGATGCCACCCATTGTCGCGACCGGCACGAACACCGCGATCAGCGACAGCGAGGTCGCCACGATCGGTGCCGCCACCTCCTTCATGGCGGCAACGGTGGCCTCCTTCGAGGACATGCCCTGCTCCATCTTCTGCGCGACCGACTCGACCACGACGATGGCGTCGTCCACGACGATGCCGATGGCGAGCACCAGGCCGAGCAGCGAGAGGGTATTGATGGAGAAGCCGAGCAGCGGGAAAACCGCGAAGGTGCCGATGAGCGACACCGGCACAGCCAGGGTGGGGATCAAGGTGGAGCGTGCGTTCTGCAGGAACAAGTAGACCACGAGGATGACCAGCGCCACGGCCTGGAACAGCGTGACGACGATCTCGCGGATGCCCGCCTCGATGGGGCGCGTCGTGTCGAGCGAGATGACGTAGTCGATGTCCTCGGGAAAGCGCTGCTTGAGCCGCTCCATCTCGGAAATGATCTTCCGGGCCACCTCCAGGCCGTTGGCGTCCGGCAACTGGTAGATAGTGAGCGCCGCGCTCGGCGCCTGGTTGAGGCGGGCGGAGACGACGTAGCGCTGGGTGCCGAGCTCGATGCGAGCCACGTCGCGCAGGAAGACCTGCGACCCGTCCGGGTTGGAGCGCACGACGACGTTGCCGAACTCCTCCGCGGTGACCAGGCGGCCGGGCGTCTGCACCGTGTAGGTGAAGTCCGTACCCGAGGGCGCCGGCGGGCCGCCGATCTGGCCGGCCGGGATGAGCACGTTCTGCTGCTTGAGCGCGCTGGTGATGTCGGCGACGGTGAGCCCGAGCTTGGCGAGCTGGTCCGGGCGCACCCAGACCCGCATCGCGTACTCGAAGGTCGAGCCACCGACCACGGTGGCCTGACCGACACCCTGGATCCGGGCGAGCTCGTCGAGCACGTTGATGGTGGCGTAGTTCGTGAGGAAGTCCGCGTCGTAAGTGCGGTTCGGCGAGATCAGCGAGATGAGCAGCAAGGGGAACGACAGCTGCTTCTTCACCGTCACGCCGAGGCGCTTGACCTCCTCCGGCAGCAGCGCCTGCGCCTCGGACACCCGGTTCTGGGTCAGAACGTTCGCCATGTCGAGGTCGGTGCCCACCTCGAAGGACACCTGCAGCTGCATCGAGCCGTCGCTGGCGTTCGTGGACTTCATGTAGATCATGTTTTCCACGCCGTTGACCTTCTGCTCGATCGGCGTGGCGACGGACTGCTCGACGTTGACGGCATTGGCGCCGGTGTAGCTGGCCGTGACGGATACGATGGGCGGGGTGATCTCCGGATACTGCGCGATGGGCAGCGCGCGCAGCGAGACGATGCCGACGATCACCGTGATGATCGCGATCACCATGGCGACGATGGGACGCCGGACGAAGAACTCGGCCATGAGTCAGCCTTCCGGCGGTTCCCCGGTTGCTTCGGCCGGCTTCGGCACGACCTTCATTCCGGTGCGCAGCCGCTGCAGCCCGTCGAGGGCGATCCGCTCGCCGGACTCGAGGCCGGAGTCGACGATCCAGAGCTTCTCGAGGCGCGGCCCCATCTGCACGCGGCGCAACTCCACGGTCCCGTCATCGCCCACGACCGCGAGCTGGAACAGCCCCTGGGTCTCCATCACCGCGCGCTGCGGCACGGCCAGGGAGTTCTTGCGCAGCTCGACCACGCCGCGCACGCGCGCGAACTGGCCCGGCAGGATGATGCGCTCCGGATTCGGAAAGTCGGCCTCCAGGGTGAAAGTGCCGGTACCCGGGTCGATTGCCGCATCGAAGCTGACGACGTCGCCCAGGTACTCGTGGGTGCTGCCGTCGGCAAGCAGGAGCTGCAGCGTGGACCGGTCGTCGTCGCGCTCGTCTATCGCCTGCATCCTCGCGGCGAACTCCCGCCGGAAGCGCAAGTACTCGCGCTCGTTGACGGCGAACCTCACGCGGATCGGGTCGATGCGGGACACGACGTTCAGCACGACCGGGTTGGGCGATCTGCCGACGTACTCGCCGACCCTGGCCTGGGTGATGCCGATCAGTCCGTCGACGGGCGCCGAGATGCGTGTGTAGCCGAGCTGGAGCCTTGCCTGCTCGACCTGTGCCTCGGCGGCCTGCACCGATCCCTGCGCGGCCTCGTACTGTGCGACGGCGCCGTCGAGGTCCTGCTGGCTGACGGCGTCCATCGCCGCGAGCGGACGAATGCGCTCCAGGTCGCTCTGCGCCTTGGCGAGCCGCGTGCGCGCCTCGGCGAGCCGTCCCTGGGCCTCGACCACGCGGGCCTCGTAGGGCTGCGGATCGATGACGTACAGCAGCTGGCCCTTCTCGACCGGCCGGCCCTCGAGGAAGTGCATCTCCTCCAGCACGCCGTCCACGCGCGCACGGATGGGAATGTCCACCGAGCCGAGCGTCTGGCCGACCATCTCCAGGTAGATCGGGTAGTCGGCGGGGCGCGCCTCGAGGACCGTCACCTCGAGCGGCGGTAGCGTGGGCGCCTCCCGGCCGCAGCCGCCCAGCGCCAGGCAGCAACCGGCCAGCAACGCAGCCAACCGGGGCAGCGCCCGGTACGAGTCGAGTCGAGCCATGTCTGCGGCAGCCCCCCTTCCAGGCTGGATCTCGCCCGGCCCCCTCGACCGGGCTCGCGCCGTCCGGAACCCAGCCCTAGGTCTTCGACGCGTCGAAGATGCTCTGGATGCTGGCGTCGAGCGCCTTGTCGAACTCCGCCTGCGACTGCTGCGCCGTGAGGCCCTCGGTCAGGGCGCGGGAGAAGCTCGCTACCATGTCGTGCTGGCGCGCGAGCCGCGCATTGGCTTCCTCGCGCGAGTAGCCGCCGGACAGCGCCACGACCTTGAGCACGCGTGGGTGCGCGATGCAGTCTGCGTACAGATTGTCCTTCTCGGGCAGCGTCAGCTTCAGCATGACGAGCTGGCCCTCGGGCAGCCGATCGAGGTGCGCCATGATCTCGGCGTGCAGCAGGTCCTCGGCGGCCGCCTTGTCCGGGCACTTGATGTCGACCTCGGGCTCGATGATCGGCACCAGCCCGGCGGCGATGATGCGGGCCGCGATCTCGAACTGCTGGTCGACGACCGCCTTGATCCCTTGCGGGTTCGCCTGCTTGATCACCGAGCGCATCTTGGTGCCGAAGATCCGCTTGGCCTTCGCGCGGGCGAGCAGCTCGTCGAGCTTCGGCATCGGCTTCATCAGCTGGACGCCGTTCGACTCATCGGCGAGACCCTTGTCGACCTTCAGGATCGGCACGACGCGCTTGACCTCCCACAGGTAGTCGGCGGTCGGCCGGCCCTCGATGTCGCGGTCCATGGTCTTCTCGAACAGGATCGCGGCGAGGATGCGGTCGCCGTTGAAGGAGGGGCTCGTGATGATGCGCGTGCGCATGGCGTGCACGAGGTCGAACATCGCGGCCTCGCCGGAGTACTCGCTCTCCGCGATGCCGTACAGGCGCAGCGCCTTGGGGGTGCTGCCGCCGCTCTGGTCCAGCGCCGCGATGAAGCCCGGCTCGTTGCGGAATTTCGCCTTCTGCTGCTCGAAGTTGCTCATGAACGCTCTCGCTGTGGATCAGCCTCGGATGAGCCCATTGTAGGCGATGGACAGGCCCGCGGGTTCCTCCGGAAACCGCGAAGCGTTACGGCTTCGTGACACCGCCGGCGCCCGGCCCCGGCCGGACAGTCACTTCGGCCTGGCCGGCGCCTTCCGGCGGGGTGCCGCCTTCCGGGCCCTGCCGGCGACGCCGGCGCGCTTCGCAGCGCGCCTCGGCCGGGCGGCCTCGCGCGCAGCGAGCGCCAGCCTGCGCACGCGGCGGATGTCGGCGTCCGTGAACGGCCCGTTGACGCCCGAGATGGCGGCGAGCCTCATGCCGTGCTTGAGGCCCATCCGGTAGATCTCCCGGACCCGCTCCCACTCGATGTTGCGGCCGACGGTGAAGTTCTCGAAGCGTCCTTCCAGCGCGAGCACGATGGTCTCCGCGAGGCAGGCATAGACCACGCCCCTGGGCAGGCCGATGTTCCGCATCTTCACCTTGCCCGGGAGCCGGATCTCCCCCGACTCGATCACGAGCACGTCCGGCCGCTTCGCGACCTCTTCCGGTGGGAGGTCCAGGGGTCGCGCGACGTCCGTGATCACGCAGCCGGGCTTGACCTGCGTGATGTCGAGCACCTTCTTGCCCGCGCCTGAGGTCGCGGTGACGATCATGTCCGCCTCGCCGACCTCGCGGCCGGCGTGCGAGGACAGGTGCAGCTTCGCGTCCGGCGTCTCCTTGAGGATCGATTCCTTGAGCGCGAGCAGCTTGGCGGTCTCGGGCGAGACCATGTAGAGCTCCTCGGCCACCATCGCGAGCATCCGGGCACAGACGGAGCCGATCGACCCGGTCGCCCCCACCACCATGGCCTTGAACCTCGCCTTGCGGCCGTCCTTCGGACGTCGCACGAGACCCAGGCGCAGCATGGCGTCGTGTGCTGCCCACAGCGCGCCCGAGGCGCTGTAGCTGTTGCCGGTGGTGATGGGCAGCGGCGCGCGACGTGCGACCGTCGCACCCGCATCGCCCACGACCTTGGTGAAGGCGCCGAGGCCCATGATCTGCGCGCCGAGCCGCTGTGCGATGCGCGCGGCGTCGAGCAGCCGGCGGTAGGTGAACTCGGGTTTGTGGCGCATGATCTCCTTCGGCGTGCCCCCGACCGAGATCAGCCAGCCCTCCGCCTCGACGCCGTTCGGCGACCTGATGCCGGTCATCTTCGAGTACACGAAGGGCGGCGCGTAGGCCATGGTCTTCTCGAGCGCGTCCATGAACACCGGCGGCGACACCCGCGAGAGCAGCTCGATCGGCTCGACCTTCTTGAAGTACTCCTGCGACAGCGGATGGATCACGAACGCGAAGCGGTTGACCCGCTTGAAGCCGCAGGGATAGAGGATGCGCGGCTCCAGGCCCGTGCCTGCGATGATCTCGAGGTAGTCGTCCTCGGGGATGTCGCCGGGCGCCTTGCCCGAGGCCGCGATGATCATCGCGTCGAGCACGGCGGGACCGACGACGCGCCCGGCGAGCAGCGGCGCGCCGTCCACCACCATGTGCACGCCCTTCTGCCGGAACCTGGCGAGCCGGCGGTCACTGACCGCGGAGGTGATGATCGTCTTGCCGGCGAGCTCCTCCCGGCCGAACCGGTCGAACTCGTGCACCGGCGCCACGACGACGGTGGCGTCGCCCAGCGCCCGGGCCAGCAGGAAGTGCGTCCAGCGATCGCCGAGGCCACCGGGCAGCACGGCCTCGGGCAGGTGCTCCGGCACGTAGTGCGCCCCGGTCGCGTACAACTCGAGGCCCTCGAGCGAGTCGATCAGCGTGGGTGCGCCGAGCTGCAGCAGGGGGTCTGCGAACTGCAGGTTCGGCGTGTACTCGGCCATGGTGCGCGCGAGCTTGTAGTCGTCGCGACCGGAGAAGAACAGGATCCGGGCGTTGGTGAAGTATCCGCCGAGCCGCTGCTGGACGTCGCGCAGCGCCCACTCCTGGAGGATCTCGCGCAGGCGTGCACCGGTGGTGGCCGGCGCGCCGTCCGCGCGCGCGTCGGCGGCTTCGGCGGGGACGTCGTCGGGGGAGAAACCGAGCCCGACCGCGTCCGCCTGCGCCCGCCAGTGCTCCAGCAGCCGGGCCGCGCGGGCCTTGCTGCCGCCGGCCCCGACCCGGCGCACGGCGAGGCGTTCGCCCAGGAACCGGGTCCGGAACTCGAAGTCCTCGGCCCTGCCGCCGAGGCTGATGCCGACGACGCTCTTCACGGGATCACCTGCTCAACACATAGTCGCTCCGGCGCACGCCGTCATCGGCGAATTTACGGAGACGCCGTGCTCGCGTGCGGCGAACCGCGCTATCGCGGGCCATGCCTTTGAAGCAAGCTAGCAGACGTTCAAGGACACGGGACCAACGCGATGACGGACTCGATGGGCGACTCGCTGCGCTCGGTCGGCTGGTCTGCCGCCATGAAGGCGGCGGGCGTCGTGACCGGGATGCTGTCCATACCGCAGCCGCTGCTGCTGGTCGGTCCCGGCTCGAGTCGCCGGCTCGGCGA
>Ga0111152_1113_pt1 | contig 11129 bp, 8 predicted proteins | sample DeeMarSeWOR28_12_FD_80254 | JGI IMG/M metagenome (GOLD analysis project Ga0111152, IMG submission 80254) | Gammaproteobacteria bacterium SG8_30
TCGAGATACGCGTCCGTCGCCAAGCCGGTAGCGGGACACGAAGTCCCAGATCATGCGGCTGGCATCCGGCCCGATGTCGTCGTTGAAGGCATAGGCGGAGTCACCCCCGCTCCACGCATGGCTAAGGCCTTCGATCAGAACCGTTCGCAGCAACACCGTGCCGCCGCGGGCGTAGGTGCTCGACTGGCACAAGCGACCCGCTCGTCGCCCGCTCGACTGCGACAGCACGAGCGAGCTGCTTGGCTGCCCGAGCAGCGCAGCGTCGATGGCGCGGTACTGCTCGCTCAGCTGCTGGAGATGCACCGGGTTGACGGTCTCGTCGTCCGCGCCCTGGATGACCAGAGTTGGAATCTGTGCACATTGGCTGGTCGGCAGCGCCGCGAGTTCGCTGGCTATCGCGTCAGCGGAGACGGCCGAACCCCGCTTCATGACCGAAACGGCGCCGACGGCGTCGTTGGCGGCGCGGTACATGAGGCCGGAATGCATGGCGCAGGCCGCCAGCAGCCAGGAGCAACGCAGACTGAGCACACGAGCCATGGCCGCGCCCGCAGACATGCCGGCAACATAGATGCGTTGGCGATCGATCGCGTAGCTCTCACACAGCTCGAGGACCAGGCCGCTGATCAGCGTCGCTTCGCCGTCGCCTTCCTGCGTGTGATGGCGAAACCAGGACCAGCAGCGCAGCGCATTGCGCCGCGCACTCTGCTCCGGATACACGACGAAGAATCCCTCTCGTTCGGCGAGCCTATTCATGCGTGTGCCTGCCGCGAACTGCTCGGCATCCTGGCGGCAGCCATGCAGCATGACCAGCAGCGGCAGCGGGCCGGTGGCGCTGGAGTGCTTCGGGACGTAGATGCGATATGCGAGTGTCGTCGGCTGGCCGAGCAGCGAGCGGGTCAGCGCATGTGGTCGACGGTAGTGGGCCTCGCCGAAATACGGGCCAGTGACCGTGCCGGGCAGCAGGCGTTGGCCCACCAGGCGGCGCAGGCCGGCCACGCCCTGACGCAGGCGATGCAGCATGGTGGCTACAGCGAGTGGGCGGTTAGAGGAAGGTAACCGTCAGCGAGTGCCGGAGATCAGCTGCGCGAGCTCATGTTCTTCAATTCTTCGACTCTGACGCTGACGCGTTCCAGGCTGCGCCGCTGCATATCGGTGAGCGGTTGGATGTCCAGGCCGCCCGGACTGAAGCTCTTCAGCAGGTGCATCGGATCGAGTTTGCCGATGTCCATGCTGGCGAAGACCATGGAGGGATTGGTCGACTCGGCCATGCGTGCTACTCCTCGCTTTCTGCCGATTGGAACGAGTCCGTGTGTTTGCCACTCATCCTATTGGCTCGGCGGAAGCCGACCACCGTGCTGACCGTCGCCATTCGCCGACGTCCACGGTTGGCCTCGGGGTCCTGGTTCCAGCGTCTCCTGGAAGTGTCGACGAGCGGGCGGTAACCAACATTCTTGGCGGAGTCGCCCAGGAAGTGCGCAAGGGGCCTCTGCTTTCGCTCGCGCCGCTCGACTGACTGACCCAGAGCATTATTGAGCTTCGCCAGGTCGTCCAGAAAATCGCGGTCAGGTCATCGCGCGAAAGCGGCCCATTGGCGAAGGCTCATGCTGTCGGTCGCGGTCTGGTTCAGAACGACGCAGGGTGGCCCCCGAACCGCAGCCCGTCTGGCAGCGGAAACTGCGGTTGAAACGGGGTTCTTGGCGGACGACCAGGCGGGCACGTTCCCGCTGGGCGGCGGTGGCGGCGGCGTACAGTCCGGGGCAACTACGGCCGCGCCGCGACCGCACGGGTGCAGGACAGATCCCGCAGGTGACCGTCGCCCAGGTCGTAGACCCAGCCATGGATGGCCAGCGGGTTGGCCCGGCGCCACGCCGACTGGATGATCGGCGTCCGCGACAGGCCTTCGACCTGCGCCGCGACGGTCAGCTCGCACAGCCGCCTGTGCCTGGCCTCGTTGTCCGCTATGCCGCTGAGCACTTCGCGGTTCGCCTCGGCGACGTCGCGGATGGGCTGCAGCCAGTGGTCGATGATGCCGTGCCGGCCGCCGTCCATGGCGGCACGCAAGCCGCCGCAGCCATAATGTCCACAGATGATGACGTGCCGCACCCGCAGTGTCTCCACTGCGTATTCGACGACGGACAGGAGGTTCAGGTCACCACGGTGCACGAGGTTGGCGACGTTGCAGTGGACAAACACCTCGCCCGGTTGCAGGCCCGTGATGACGTTCGCCGGAACACGGCTGTCCGAGCATCCGATCCACAGATACTCGGGATGCTGCAGACCTGACAGGCGACGGAAGTAGTCGGGCTCCTCGCTCACCCTGGCCGCGGCCCAGCGTCGATTGGAGGCAAGCAGGTCACTCAACACCGGCAGTTCCTCCCCGGGACCCCTCTGCGCCCCGTCGCCGCAAGGGAATCAGCCTCGGGCCGGAGTGCCCGGCTGGCCAGACGAGACCGTCAGCAACCGAGCCAGCGCAGCAGTACAGTAAATGGTCCTGCGGCATGGAATCGGTTCCCCGGTGGGCTGCCTACGGACCCGGTTGCCTGATAACTTCTGTGCAGCTGGGCTATTCAATTATTCGTTGGAGCGTTCGTCAACTTCATGGTCAGCGCCTGTACTTCAATGCGCATTCGGCAAGGCGAACTTTGCGACCGCGCCTACCTGGAGGAGCTTCAACGGCGTGCGTCGCTCGCCAACCCTGGTGACACCCCGCACTTGCTCGAGCAGCCGGAGGTCATTGCACTCCCCGAATGGCAACTGTCGTCCGGACGTGTATTGGTCGCCGAGTCCGCCTCGGTCATGCTTGGATTCGCAGTCTTGCTGGCCCCACTCGAGGGTTCTGCAGAGCTCACCGGCGTCTTTGTGGAGCCCGGCTGCTGGCGCAAGGGCATCGGCCTGCGCCTCGTGCAGGCCTGCATGTCGCGGGCTCGGTCCGAGGCTGCGCGGCGCATTTCGGTAGTCGTCAATCCGCATGCAGCGGATTTCTACAGGGCTTGCGGATTCGCGCCGACCGGCACGACAAGAACGCAGTTCGGACTGGCGTTTCTGATGTCGCTGCCGCTATGAATTGCGAGGCATCATCTCGATTCAAGTGCCGTGTACGGTCTAGCCCGTCGATCAGTCCGTCCCACTCCAGGCGGCTCCGCTGGCCTCCGCGGGCACGTGACCGGCAGCACTCGGAGCTGCTTCTGAGCCGAGCCGGCCGGCCGCTCCTGGCCGGTCGCGACCGGTACGGCCCGGGATCGCTCCCGCAGCGCGCCTGCCGGCAGATCCTGACCCGGAAGCAGACTCTTAGCGGGAGCTAGCGCTACCCGTCGCGGGCCAGGTCAGAACGACGCGTAGGCGACATCATGGTGTGTCGCAGCAGTCTTGGCGGTTTCCGACCGGGGACCGGCGTACTGCCATGGTGAAGCCATCCTCGCATCCCAGGAAAGGCCGAGGATCGGGCATGCGGACCAGGTCGCGGGAACTATCCCGGGCGTCCAACCCATCTAACTGCACGTCGACCCTGCGGAAGCGCAACGAGGGACGCATGATGGGCAGCGAAGAGGTTGTTCCCGAGACGAGGGGCGTCACGGTGGAGTTGCTCGCGACGGTTGACCTTGGCCCGGAAATCGCCGGCATGGAGGGCCGCCAACTCCGGATGCGCCTGGTGACCATCGAGCCGGGAGGCGTCTTTGGCCCCGTCCACGACCACAAATGCAGGCCCGGGACGGTCTACATCCTGCAGGGAACGATCACTGACCATCGCAACGGTGTGTCTACCGACTATGGCCCAGGCGTGGGCTGGCCCGAGGACAGGAACACCAGACATTGGCTTGAGAACAAAGGGACAATCGAGGCGGTGGAGATCTCGGTTGACATCGTCAAACAAGAATAGGGCGAAGCCCTGAATCCGTCTCAGTCGGAACCCAATCGGGAATAGACCGCGCCCGGCGGGCCCGCAGCGGAACGTCGCGGGCACTTGTTTCGAGGCCCCTGTTCCAATCCGGACCGCTGGAGACCCAGCCGTTCCATGCAGCCCATGAACACCCAAGCCCCTGTCGTCAAGGTTCCAGAGATCACGCTCGGCTTCTGGGTCGTCAAGATTGCGGCGACTACTCTTGGGGAAACGGCGGGCGACGCGGTTTCCATGTCATTGGGCCTCGGTTACCTGGCGGCCACCGGCCTCTTTGCAGCATTCCTCGTTGCCGCCGTCATCGCGCAGATCAGGGCACGTCGTTTCAACGCGTGGCTCTACTGGACTGCCATCATCGCAACAACGACTGTCGGAACGACGCTTGCCGACTTCGCCGACCGATCGCTCGGGATCGGCTATTCGGGTGGCACGTTGATCCTGTTGGCCTTGCTGCTTGCCACACTGTTCTTCTGGTACAGGACACTGGGCACGGTGTCCATCTCATCCGTGAGTTCCGCGCGCTCGGAGTTCTTCTACTGGGCCACGGTCACGTTCTCGCAGACGCTCGGCACCGCACTGGGCGACTGGACCGCGGATACAGCAGGACTTGGGTACACGGGTGGGATTGCGGTCTTCGTGGGTCTCCTCACGATCACTGCGCTGGCCTATCGGTGGACCCGCATCTCACACACCTTGCTGTTCTGGGCAGCGTTCGTGCTGACCCGTCCGCTCGGTGCGGTCCTCGGGGATCTCCTGGACAAGCCCATCAGCGACGGAGGCCTTGAACTGAGTCGCATCGGTGCCTCTGCGGCGCTCATGGTCTTCATCCTGGCGTGCGTCGCGCTGCTCCCGCAGCGTGCAGCCAGCACGCAGCACTGAGTTCAGGCTGGCGAGCCGCCCGTCGGTGGCGGCCGCTCCTGGCCGCCCGCCGCCGCGCCGACTGGACCGCGGGATGTGAAGACGCACACGGGTTGAGGGCTCCTCGCGGGGCGCTCGAAGGACATGGGTCCGTACGCCGCGACTGGCTCGTCCAGGAACGTGGCAGCGTGCCTGGGCCGCCGATCAACCGAGAACGAGAAGATGTCCGGCCGCGAGTAGTGCCCACAGACATCGAGCGACCTGCGCGCTCGGTGTGCAGCGCCCAGGTCGATTTCCGCGTAGAGGATGCCCTTCTTGCGGTGGAGCGGCCCGGCGTGTATTGCACCCATCGGCTTGACCACGACGGCGTTGCCGTCGTTGACCCACTCGTCGGGATCGAACAGCAGGTCCCGACCGGGAAAGTCGGCCGGGATGTCGGATCCCTGCAGCGCGGTTGCCGTACCGATGACCCAGCAGCCCGCCTCCTTCGCGATGTGCCGCATCGTTGCCAGCCAGCTCTCGCCCACATCCCAGGTCGGTGCAACGTAGACGTCCACGCCTTGCGCGTACAGCGCATATCGAGCCAAAGGCATGTAGTTTTCCCAGCAGATCAATGCTCCGAGCCGGCCGGCCGGCGTATCCACGACCCGCAGTCCCGTCCCATCCCCCATGCCCCAGACCATCCGCTCCGGGTTGGTCGGCATCAGCTTTCGATGGCGGTTGAGGATGCTGCCGTCGTGACCGATCACGACGATCGTGTTGAAGATCGTCGTACCGCTGAACTCCTTGTCGAGCTCGTTCAGGCCCAACACGACCGTTGCACCGTGGCGGGCAGCCGCCTCCCTGACCGACTGAAGGTCTTCTCCCGAGAGATCGACCGCGCTCTCGCGAAGCCGGGCGTGGATCTCGCTCGCAAGCGTCATGTCGGCACCAGGCCGGAGACGCCAGATCCACGTGGGATAGCCCGGTGCCTGTACCACCGCGACCTTGACAGCCATGCCGCACCTCCGAGACCGCTGCACAGGGGGACCCTAACCCAGGACCGCGCCAGATGGGACTGGCAGGCACTGCCGGGCGCCGACGGGACATCTGCCGGCGGGGAGACCTGACTTGCTGCGTTGCACGACAACCTCGGTCCTGGATCGGCAACTGCCGGTTCAGTCGGGCCGTAGGCGCTCTCTGGCCGACTCTGGTAGCGGGCGGTTGCGAGCTGCCGGTCGAGTGACCGGAAGACCAAGGCGTGCGAATCCGTAGCCATTAAGTCAACCGCTTCAGTAATAGGGGGGTTTCCCCCACCTTCAAATGGGACCTAGACCTACTCCAAGAATCACCTCGCGACCTGTCCAATGGGTCCCGGCTCGCTCGAGAACACGAAATTCTGTTCACGAATGAGCTGTCTGGGAAGTGCCAACAACGACCAAGGACACAAGAGGGGACAGCCGTGACGATACTCAACCAGTCCGCTTCAAGGAATGGGCGGATACGAACCACCGCAAGACGCGCAGGGGCGCTCGCGCTCGGGCACATGCTCGTCACGATCGCATACGCGGACGCCGTGTTCCCGGTCGTCACGCCCGACGATGCCAGGACCCACGGCCTCGAGTCGTTGAGAACAATCGTCGAGAGCGAGGGCGTGCCCTTGCCCTCGAATCTGAACAAGTGGGTCGCCGACATGGAAGCCGCACGCCAGCTGGGCAAGGCGTTCTTCCACGACATGGCGATCGGCTCCGACGGCATCCAGGCCTGCGTGACCTGCCACTTCAAGGCCGGCGCGGACACGCGGTCAAAAAACCAGATGAACCCGGACCTGTTGAGGGTGAAGAACGCCCGCAACGGCGACGTCGAGGGCTACTGGAAGGCCCCGGACGATCCGGACAGCTGGTTCGAGGTCGGCGGGCCGAACTACCAGCTGAAGCGATCCGACTTTCCGTTCGTCAAGGATGTCGGCTCCGGCGACAACGTCGCAAGCAGCAATGGCATCGTGTCCCCCGCGTCGGGAAACAGCAACGACGTCAGCTCGTCGCAGGGCATCGTCCTTCACTGGCTCGACGGAGTGGACCGCGGCGCGCTCGTAGACCGCGGTACCGTGATTTCGGACGACATCTTCAACGTCAACGGCGCCAACACGCGGCGCGTCGAGCCGCGGAACACGCCGACGATGATCAACGCGGTGTTCAACTTCACCAACTTCTGGGACGGACGCGCCAATAACCGCTTCAACGGGGAGAACCCGTTCGGCCAGCAGGATCAGAGGGCGCGCATCTTCAAGAGCCAGGGCGCATCCGTCGTGGTCGAGACGGTGAAGATGGAGAACGCCAGTCTGGCCTCCCAGGCGGTGGGACCGCCGCTGAGTCACTTCGAGATGTCGTTCGGCAAGAGTCACTTCGAGATGTCGTTCGGCAATGGCGGCGATAACTTCCGCATCATGCCGCTGATCGGTCGCAAGGTGTTCAGCCGCTACGTACTGGAGAGCCAGTACGTGCATCCTGAAGACAGTCTGCTTGGCAGCTTGACCGACCGCAACGGCAAGATACACGTCACCTACGAGGAGCTGATCAAGCGGGCCTTCAAGTCCATGTACTGGGACTCCGAGACTTGTGTCTCCATGCCCGACCCGGAACTGTACCGCGCCAAGGGCAACCAGTTCGCCGTCAGCCACGGTCGGGTGGAGAGCTACGAGCCGCCCTGCGACCCGGATGCCTTCACGGTGAGCGAGGCCAACTTTGCCTTCTTCTACGGCGTGTCGGTCATGCTGTACGAGGCGACGCTGGTCTCCGACGACAGCCCGTTCGACCAGTGGATGCGGGGCGAGCGTACGCGCAAGTTCGGCGACAAGGAACTCAAGGGGCTGAACGTCTTCGTCAACAAGGGCAAGTGCATCAACTGTCATGGCGGGCCGGAGATGACGAACGCCTCGGTGCGCAACGCCCAGAACGGCAACAACGTCGTCGAGCCGATGGTGATGGGTGACGGCAGCGCGGCCTTCTACGACAACGGCTTCTACAACATCGGCGTCACGCCGACCACCGACGACCTGGGCCGCGGCGGCAACGACCCGTTCGGACCGTTGCCACTCGCCTTCTCGCGTCAGTTCGCGTTCGAGATGCTGGACATTGCGGAGATTCCGTTCCCGATCATCGGGTCGCCCGTCCGGAACCTGCACTGCGACCCGAACAACCGGGACCTCGATCTCGATCCGTCGACCTGCGACAGCGGCATTCTCGGCTTCACGGATCCGCAGCACGGCTTCTTCGAGGTCTGCGCGGACGTCAACCGGGACAGCAAGTGCGGTCCTGGAGACACGCTCAAGCTCAAGCGCGTCGCGGTGGATGGGGCCTTCAAGACCCCGGGCCTTCGCAACATCGCCGAGACGGCGCCCTACTTCCACAATGGCGGCGTGGCGACGCTGGCCGAGGCCTCGATCCGGACATCGAGTTCCGGCACGGGCTCCAGCTGCTGCCCGAGGAGGAAGAGGCGCTGGTGGCATTCCTGATCTCGCTCACCGACGAGCGGGTGGTGAAGCGCTCGGCGCCGTTCGATCATCCGGAGTTCACGCTCCCGGTGGGCCACGACGGCTCTGACTACGAGGTCTACGGCGACGGGCTGGGTGTGGCGAAGGAGACGCCCATCACGATCGCGGCAGTCGGCCGGAAAGGTGGCGAGCCACTGGCGGACTTCCTGGACATTGGCCACGACGGTCAGTTCGTCGCCAACCCGGTCAAGGGCGGCGTCTGCTCCGTGACCCCCGACACCGGTGGTGGTGGCGGCGGCGGCGGCAAGGGCCGCGGCAAGAAGAAGTAGGCAAAGAGCGCATACGCAGACTGCAAGTCAGCGCATCTTGGGGCGGGGCTCTCCGGAGTCCCGCCCTTTCTCGTGCCTGCAACAGACGACAGTCGGAGCCGGGTGCCGAAGGCGCAAACTGACGTACACATGGCCCATCCCGGCACCGCATTCCGGGGGACTTGGGGGGCCTGAGTGATCCGGACTCGCGGTTGCCCTCGCGCGTGTAGATGTCGCCGCTGCTCTGCACGAGGAAGCTCCGGCAGGGCAGACTGTGTGAAAGCGCGCCAGATCGTGGGATGATCGTCGCTGACCGTGCGGGGGCGGATTCTGCACCACGACGTTAGATCGGCTGCCGGTTGCCTCACCCGCTACCGGATAGCCCCGGTCGACCGGTGCCGGACGCCATGAGCAAGCCCCGGTCGACTGTCCGGTGATACCGTGAGGTTTACGTCTCCGATGGGTCCGGTCCGCTTTCACAGGCCGGGGGCATCGCTTCGGACGGACGTCCTCCTCGGCGCACTGATCCTGGCTTTTACTGCCGCGCCGACGCAGCTGCGGGTTGCCGATGTCGGAGCCCTGCACAGCGCCCTGACGCTCCAGCTGCACCCGTTCGATGCGGTCGTAAACGTGCTTGGCTACGTTCCGCTCGGGTTCGCCCTGGCGACTCGTCGCGTGACGCGCGCGCTGTTGGCCGCATTCTCACTGTCCCTTTTCGCAGAAGCGGTGCAGCTCTTCTCGACGGGCAGGGACCCGGCTCTGGCCGATGTCGTCACGAACGTCGCCGGCGCAGGCGTTGGCCTGGCGCTGGCAAGAATCTGGCGCCCTCTGCCGCACCTGGTGACGATCCCGCCGCCTGCCGGTCTGGCGGCCGCCGTGCTGGCCGTCGTATACGTCGGCCTCGGCGCTTCTGTCACCGTCGACGCCATGCTGGAAACGGCTGACGGCTGGATAGAGGCGCCGCCGTGGATGACGACGAATCCCCGCGGAAGGCTCGCGAGCGGGGTTCTCGAAGGGCACTGGACATTCGAGACGATCGATCGCGGCGTCGTCCGGGACGTCTCGGGACACGGACTCCGCGCGGCGGTGGTCAATTCGCCGGTGCTCGTGCCGGGCAGGCGCGACTCCGCGGTCCTTCTGAACGGTCGACAGTGGCTGGACCTCGGCAACCCCGTGTCCTTGCGGTTGACCGGAAGCATGACGCTGAGCGCCTGGGTCAGGCCACAGGCATTCCCATCCGACGATGCGGCGATCATCTCGAGTCTCACCGACCGGGAGCTGGGCTATCAACTGGACCTGACGATCGACCAGGGGCCGCGAACGATGAGCTTCAAGATCTCGGACGGCGCCAGTCAACTCGTGGCGAGATACGGCAGGACGCCCATCGTCACCGACAGGTGGTACCACGTGGCCGGCGTGTATGACGCCGAATCGCGAACGGTCGACGTGTACCTGGATGGCCGGCGCGACAATGGCTGCTTGCAGGGTGCCGTTTCGGGGCGGCCGCGGCCCACGGGCAGGCACGTATTCATCGGCAGGCGGGCGGGCAGCAGGGGCTACGAGTTCATCGGGGCCATTGACGAAGCAGAGATCGAGTCTCGTGCGCTGTCCGGCTCGGAAGTGGCACTCAGGGCCGGTGTAGCGGGTCCCGGTGGCGAGTGGCATCGTGAGCGCGCGGTGGAGTCGCCGCCCCGCGGTCCGGGCGAAGAGCCCTGCGTACAGGAGATCGAGCCGCACCCGCCGAGAGTCGCCGGCATGCTCATCTCGCTGGGAGTGGCCATCGGACTGGCTTGTGCGAGCCTCTGGCAGGGACTGCGCCTTCGCCTGGCGATCTTCGTCTTCTGTCTGCTGGCGCTGGTGGTCGACATGCTCGTGGCAGTCCCGAAGTTGGCCCTTCAGCCCGTGTGGCTGGCCGTGCTATACGTGTTCACAGGTGGAGCAGCGGTTGTGCTCGCAGAACGGGAAGCGCGTGGAGGCAGCTCGGATTGACGATGCAGCGACCGGTCTGCGTCATCACGGGTGCGACGTCCGGCATCGGACGCGCCGCGGCCCTGGAGCTGGCGGGTCGAGGCGCACACGTTGTGATGCTCGGGCGCAGGAACACCGTCGGAGACGCCCTCGCGCGGAGGGCGCGGGAGCGAGGCGGCGGCGACCGGTCGACGTTCATCCGTACGGATCTGTCCGATTTCGGGCAGGTTCGGAGTGCGGCGCGCGAGATCACCTCGGCGCGCGAGATCACCTTGCGGTTCGATCGTCTCGATGTCCTCATCAACAATGCCGGGGCTCGCAACGATCGATATCTCGCATCGGTGGACGGACTCGAGCAGACATTTGCCGCCAACCACCTCGGGCACTTCCTGCTCACCTGCCTGCTCCTTGAGCGGCTCCTGAGCGCGCCGGCCGCGCGTATCCTGACCATGTCTTCGGGTGCCCATTCCGGTGCGGTCGCCGGCGACGATTGGGAGCAACGGCCGGCAACCTACGATCGCAGGCAGGCCTACGCTCGGTCGAAGCTGGCCAACGTGATGTTCGCCTATGCCCTGGCGGCGCGCCTGCGGGGCAGCGCGGCCACGTCCAACGCGCTGGAGCCCGGTGG
>Ga0111152_1112_pt1 | contig 11060 bp, 7 predicted proteins | sample DeeMarSeWOR28_12_FD_80254 | JGI IMG/M metagenome (GOLD analysis project Ga0111152, IMG submission 80254) | Gammaproteobacteria bacterium SG8_30
AGACTGCTTGAACGATCTTCCCTTCTGCGGTGTGACCGTGTCGACGGACAATCTCGCGTCATTACGAGTATGTGAATGTATCCCGAAAGCCGTCACTCCACCAAACGGGTTCGAATCATTCGCCGACCCTCGGAATGAGCACTTGGCAGACTGCGGCAGGTGCAACACGGGATGTCGGCTTCCGGGCAGAAGCCGAAGTCGTGCCGCGACCACAGGGGCTCATACCCCGCAAGATTTTTGGCGATGGTCGATGGGTTGGCCTTACGCGATCGCTCTGACTATTCAGGATTAAACGCAGAGTCCGAGCGCAGAATCACCAAGCCGAGCCAGATGAACCAGATTATCTGTGACAGTCCAAAAACCTCGGTAAATAGTTCTTCAGGATAAATGGTAGCTATTCCCGCAATCCCAACGAAACACCCAAGGTAGTTGAGCATCCGCGATAAAACCACGGATTTCAGCGCTGCAAGACTCACCGACAGGACCCACAGGCCACCCACTATCTCGTTGCCACCTCCGAGACTGTTAGCGACTACCGAGACCGTTCTCCACAAGGAGAAAGCCGTGTCGGGACTCTCATCCAGCAGGCGGACCGACTGATCCAGGCCGACGGTATAGATCATCCCACTGGCAATAACCAAGCCGACCCAGACCACGCCAAAGATCGAAGCAAGGGAAGCCACTGGCGGGCTGGCGTTCTTCAGTATCTCGTGCACGCCGACAACCAGGATCGCCAGAAGAACTCCGAACAGCACATAAATCGAAAAATAGACGACCGACACTTCCAGCTGGTGATCCGATAGAAAGCGCATTTTCTCTTCCGGGGCGCCGCTTACCGGATAAGAGAAAAAGGCACCGAAATAGACGAAGGCGGCGATATAAATGAGCCCGAGTAGGATCGCCGAAAAGCCCGAAGGCAGGCGTAAAGCAGACATTAGTGCCAACCTCATTGCTTGCTTGATTAAGGCAGCAGCCTATACCGCGCCTCTGTAGAGCGTCTATTGGAAATTAGAGATTGATTACAGACAGATGATCTTCGCGACCCATGACATCTTCGCGACCCATGACATGCCACCGCATACATGATCCGGTATTCACCAAGGCAACGATTGTGAGGAACAGGTCCCCCACAAGCCGGATCGGCGATTGTCTGTCCAGGGTCGGAAGCATACCCTCAGATTCGACCGATATTAAACTGGCCTAATGCATGGCCGAGTGGTCGCTTCCGGCCAATCCAGTTGTTCTCGAACTTAACGCTCGCCTCGGTCAAAGTGGTTGGGAACCTCAATGCCGTGATCCGGGAAACGACCAACGGCGGGCCGGAGCCTCGGCCCAAGCTCGATAATGCGAAGCTTCCCCGCCCATAGAATATCTTTCGGGCATGGGTCAAACGGATAACGCCGTCGTATTCGAGCTGAATGCGGATTCGGCGTCGCCGACCGGCCTGTGAATCAGCGTGGCAGCAAATTGAATCGATACAGCGAAGGGTCTTCTGACAATCCCAGGTTTTTCGGCATTGAACGCGGCGCTTTGCAGATCAATCCGTTTCGATCAGTAAAGCGGAACTCTTGTTTAATGGGTCGCACCAATCCACATCAGCTGAGTCTGATTCCAGCTGCTGGCGCATTGCCTCAATGGTTTCCCAACCCACGCGTCTGCCTTCAAACCCGGATGGGCGGCAATTTGATAGATTTCTGGCAATACCAGTTTCGATGAGTACGGCGTCCTGCATGAGATCGCAGTACTTGCTCGCCATTAGAATTTCGTTGATAGCGCTTTCCGGTTCGTCGATCTTCTCGAAGCGCAGCGCTCTCCACAGGTGAAGCCGCGTCACTTCGCGTCTCGAACCGACTGTTGACAGCCATGATTCGGATGCCTCAAGAGCTCTACGCCAATACGCGATCGCCGAGGCGCGATCTCCGGTGTTGTTATACAGGATGGCGATTCTGTCCAGTGTGTCGGCGTCGGATGGTTCGTCAGCCAGCTTGCGGAATTCCTTTGCCAAGACACGGTCTGCCGCCCCCCTAGCCTCATCAGTGCGACCAAGTTCATAGAGAAGAAATGCTCGAATGTTGAGATACTCCTCTCCCCCATTTCGCGAGGTCCTTTGCAGATAGTCGATGATATCCAGCGCCTGTTGGTGCAATCCTACCTTTGGGAACTCATATTTCCCCGCAAGTTTCAGGCTGCTGCGAAAGTCTCCTGGGTTTCCTGCAAGCTGTGTCAGCATGATGCCGGCGACCAGGGTGCCGATCAATGTCAGCGGTACGGTGCTGGCTTGTAACGATGCGATTCGTTTTGAGCGGTCCTGTGACAGTCTTTCTGAAGCGACCACGAAAGGAAGAACAAGCATGCATGCCACCAACATGAGACCAAGCATGCTCCAGCCGAGCATGTGTCCCTTGTCCAGGTAGAAATCGATTCCGTGCATTGCCTGCCCCGTGATGAGATCGTTGAGCACGGACAGGCTATCGCCTCGGTAAGCGGTCTTTATGAGGTATGGTAGAACCAGCAAAAACGCGATAATCCATAGAAGGAAACCGAGAGAAACGATGCTGAAAAAACGTCTCAGAATTCCTAAACGGGAACCGATTGTCGGGAGAGCTGCAATGGCGTGATCGGCAGCCATGGCGACGATCGATAGACCGAGAAAAAGCTCGCCCAGCTCCCAGGCGTCGACCAGGGTAGCCCAGGCCAAGAAATATCCGGTTGCAAGGAAGAGAGGTGAGAGATACAGGTTTGGCAGCGGGAGACCGAGACGCTTGACAAGACATGCGATTCGCGTTGTTCGAGCCGCGGCTAAAGGAACCAGAAACCCGAGCAGAATGCACAGAACACCCAGCGTCCGATAGGTCGTCACGGTATTGGGGTTGAGCCAGTCGATGTTATGGAGCGTTGTCTCGTTCTGGAGATTTATCCGAGCTAAGACCTCGGGCGTTTCGAGGCCGAGAATCCGCTGACCCCAACTGATTTCCTCCATGCCGACGAAGAAACACGCTAAAGCAAGTAGCAAATACCAGTACCGGCCACGTGACACCCGGTGCGCCCGGTAGCAAATCGCAAACAGTGCAGCGGCGATCAGAAATGCCGCGCTGGTCGAAAATTCTCCCCAATTATCTTCATCGATAAGCCGGACATAGGTTACCGGCATCACGAAGTACACGATCGGGACCAGCGCGATCAGAAAAAGTTGCAGTAATACAGACCAACGTCTCTGCATCATGCAAGAAAGGCTACGTAGTCGGGGGACAAGCTACGGTGATCGAACTCTCAGAAATGTATCGAAGAAGAACTCATCGGGCGCTGTGAGAAAGCGGCGTTGGCATGAGCCTGGCATCGCAACAAAAGCGAACGCGGAGCCTGAAGAACCCACCTTGACCGCTGTTATGCAAGTACAGTTATCGGTGCACTGTAGATAAGACGTTGGAGTAGATGAGTGGAATAATGCGGGACATCTCGAGCTCGTTTGGCCAAGTGAATAAGCCCTGACCGCAATGGGCGCGGTAATCCTTGGGATAGAGTGCCGAAGAAAGCGAAGCCGTTTCATGGCCAAGTACTAGAAAGTCCGCTGCAAATACGCACCTTTATCGAAATGACGATCTGGTCGGTAGTTCAAGTCCCGACGAGGAGCCACATTCCAGAGGCCCGTCTGCGGCTTAGGAGACGTCGTCTGGTGGGGGCGGTTTTCATGCCAGGACCCGGCAAGATTTACATCGCCGGGCAAGGACGACGGTTCTGACCACGGACTTGCCAAGCTGACAACCAGGAAACTGAACATCTGCAAACCTGGCTCCTTACCCTCCGGGATGTCAGACCTTGAGGGTTTCAGCTGCCCCCAAACCTCTGTAATCATCTAGACCGACGCTGGGCGGCTGCTTGCGGCCATGAGCGCACCTCAGCGCATCAGGTAGGCTGTGTGCATTAACAAATGAAAAACAATGGAGGGCAGTGAGTGTCATCCAACACCTCCCAACCGGGATTCCAACTCTACTACTGGCCGATTCCTTTCAGAGGCTGTTTTGTAAGTTATCTCTTCGCCTATCGGGACGTTCCGTTGCTCCAGGAAGCGTCTTATGAAGAGAACATAAGCTTGATGAGCCGGCATCCCGGCGAGCAAGACGTTCCCTTTATGGGTCCGCCGGTGATCCGTGATCTTGAATCAGGTCGCACTCTCAGCCAGATGCCGGCCATTGTTTTCTATGTTTCCCGCGAACTCGATTTTATGCCTGAAGATCCTTTCGATGTGGCGATGTGCATGAAGATCCTTATGGACTGCAACGACGTGCTGGTGGAGATCTGCCGAAACAACGGCTCGACCATGTGGGATCGCAAGGAATGGGTTCAGTTCAGATCGCAGCGCTTGCCCCGCTGGATGCAGATTTTCGAGGAGTCTCTGAAGCGTGGCCATATCGGCAAGGAGCCCGTCAGTTTCGCTGACATTGGCGTTTTCGCGTTGTTCGGCAATATGACCCGATGTCTTCCGGAACTCGAGGCCGATCTTCTCCGGCACGCTCCCGGCATTCATCGCCTGTGTCAGAGAATTGGATCCCAGCCGTCACTCGCGAGGTATGTCGCGGACGAAGAGCAACACTACGGCAAACTGTACTGTGGCGGCCAGATCGAAAAATCGATTCGAAAGATGATAGAGACGGATGCGGTATGACGATTGGCGCACCGAGACCATGATCTGGGCAAGGTCTGGTATATCTCTCGCCGGAAGCCGACTGCTTTCGCTTCCGCGAAATGGAGTGGACTAGGTGTCCGGACAAGCGCCTGCCAACAGCCACAAGCAGACCGCGCGAACGCAGCAGCCCGCCTCTCCTGGCCGGGTCTTCTTTTCGGGCAATTCCCACGCGCGCTGCGGCGCCATTCTTTCTATTAATCAATAAATTGGTCAGTCGAGGTGCAGACGCACGGATTACCGTGCGGCAGCCCGTAACTATCCGCTATAAACTCAGGGTGTGGCGCTGTCGTCCGCGACCGGAGGATCACGTCCTTGTCCAAATCGCGATCCCGGGCCAACCGTCTCTTCGATGAGCTGAAGCGGCGAAAGGTACTCCAGGCCGCTGCTGGCTATGCAGTGGTGTCCTGGATATTGCTGCAAGTCGGTGAGGTCACCTTCGAACCTCTGGGCATACCGCCCTGGGGCTTGACGGCGCTCATCGTGCTGGTCATCGCGGGATTCCCAGTGGTCATGGAGGATCCGCAGGACGGCCTGGCAGCGGGATCAGAGCCGGCAGCGGACACCCGGATTTCTCCGGCGGGCGCCGACAAGACCTCCATCGCCGTACTCCCCTTCGAGGATATGAGCCAGGCCCACGACCAGGCTTATCTGTGTGACGGCATCGCAGAGGAAATCCTCAACCGGCTGTCCCAGATCCGGAATCTGCACGTCGCCTCGCGCACGTCCTCGTTTCGATTTCGGGGAAAGCCGATTGGCGCGAGCGAGATCGGGCAGGCGCTCAGTGTCGCCACCGTGCTGGAGGGCAGCGTCCGCAAGGCCGGTAATCGTCTTCGCATCACCACCCAGCTGATCGACACCGCGAACAACTTCCACCTCTGGTCAAACAGCTACGATCGCGACCTCGAGCACATTTTTGAAATCGAAACCGAGATCGCAGCCCGCGTGGCCGAAGCCCTTGAAGTCAAACTCGGAACCCGAAGCAAGCAGGAGTGCAGCACCACGGCGAACGCCAGGGCCTACGAGTATTACCTCAAGGGCCAACACTACTTCCGCCGCTGGGGCACGAGAAACATGGCCTTCGCCGTGCAGATGTTCGAGAAGGCCGTGGCAACAGACCCTGGATATGCGCGCGCCTGGGCCGCCCTGGCGGATAGTTACGCCATGATCTGCATGTACTGGGACGCCAGCGAGGCGAACCTGACTGCGGCCGAAAGGGCCAGCACATTTCGTCCGCGGCGACAGCACAGCGGCGATTGCGGAGTTCGAGACCGCCCTCAACCTCGATCCCGAGCTTTTCGACGCGTGGTATTTCTACGGCCGGGTGTGCTTCCAGCAGGGAGAGCTGCAGCACGCCACCGAGCTTTTCGAGAGGGCCGAGCGGATCGATCCGGAGGATTTTCAGGCACCAATCCTGCTGCGCCAGATCTACCGTACGCTGGGCCGGGACGAAGAGGCACTCGCCGCGGCGCGTCGGGGCACAGAGCGGGCCGAGCGCAGACTCGAGCTCAATCCCGACGACACTCGCGCCCTGAACCTGGCCCTGGGCGGCCTCGTGGAGCTCGCCGAGAAGGAAAAGGTGATCGAGTTCGCCGAACGCTCACTGGCCATCGATGGCGACAACCCGGACACGCTGTACAACGTCGCCTGCGGCTTTGCCCGAATTGGCGAACCGGAACGGTCGCTGGACTGCCTGGAGCGAGCCAGCATGCGCGGGATGGCGATTGCCAAGTGGGCCGAAAACGATTCGGATCTGGATTCCCTGCGTGCCCTGCCCCGTTTCCGGGAAGTGATGGAAAAGCTCAGGCGCCAGGAATCGAACGGCGGCCCGTAAAAGGCGCATGCATGCCTTCGAGCGGCCCGCGAGACAGGCGCTGGCGTAACGTTCAGATCAACTCCCCAGGTCCGTAAAGACACCAACAGCAAGTTCCGCCCATATGTACAGGAGTGCTGCGATGAACATGCCGCCGATGAAAGCTCGGTGCCTGCGCGGCGCCCTCCTCGCCGCCAGTACCCAGGAGCTCCCCGCGACAAACAAAAGAAATCCCATGACGACGAAGTCCCTCACGTCCCAGATGACCTCGGCGGTCAACCGCATTGCGACCAGGGGGACCAGCAGTAGCCCAGCGGCGGTAAGCGCGATCCAGAAAAAGATCCTGTTCTGAAAAATCAGCTCGTTATCTCTTTGCTTCAACGGTCGTCTCGCTTGCCACCTGACTCAATTGGCAGGACGTAGCATTGAACCACATTGCAGCCATGGCGCCGGAACGCCCGGGCAGGCTGATTCCGGCAGGAAGGCAGCCGGTACCGAAGCGCTAGAGCAATACCTTCTCGATTCCTCCGGACCGCGCCTGCTCGACGAAGCGCTGTTGCCATCCCTCGTCCAGCATACGGTTCGCAAGTTCGACCACGATGTAATCGGTGTCCAGACCCGTGTCGTCGGCGTAGCGCGACAGCCCCTGCTGGCATGCCGGGCAGGAGGTCAGCAGCTTGACGTTGCCGTCTCGCGCGCGGCGACTGCCGGTGAGCTCCTGAATACCGAGCTTTAACTCGGCCTCCTTGCGGAATCGGACCTGGGTGGCGATGTCCGGCCGGGAAACCGCGAAGGTGCCCGCCTCTCCGCAGCAGCGGTCGGAAAGCAGCACTTCCTGCCCCATCAGAGCGCCGGCCACCTTGACCGGGCTATGCTGCTTCATCGGCGTATGGCAGGGATCGTGGTACAGGTACTGCACCCCCTCCACGCCGTCCAGGCTCAGACCCTTCTCCATCAGGTACTCGTGGATATCGAGCAGCCGGCAGCCGGGAAAGATCTGCTCGAATTCGTACTTCACGAGCTGATCCATGCAGGTGCCGCAGGAGACGATGACCGTGCGGATGTCCATGTAGTTCAGCGTGTTGGCTACCCGATGAAACAACACCCGGTTCTCGGTGTTGATCTGCCGGCCCTTCTCCGCGTCCCCACCCGCGCTCTGGGGGTAACCGCAGCACAGATAACCGGGCGTCAGGACCGTCTCTGCCCCCACCTCGTAAAGCATGGCGAGTGTCGCCAGACCGATCTGGCTGAACAACCGCTCGGAGCCGCAGCCTGGAAAATAGAACACCGCATCCGACTGGTCAGTCACCTTGGCGGGGTCGCGCAGGATCGGAACGATCCGGTCGTCCTCCAGCCCGAGCATTGCCCGCGTGGTACGAGCGGGAAGCCCGGCAGGCAGCGGTTTTTTCACGAAATGAATCACCTGGGCGGGGACGGATGGGTTGCCCGTGGTCGAGGTCGGGCGACGCCCCTCGCGAATCATCGCCGTGTTCTTCAGCAGCCGATGGGCCCAGCGCTGCGCGCGAAAGCCCCATCCGATCGCCGTCTTCCGCATCAGCTTGATAGTGGCGGGATCCGTGACGTTCAGGAAGGCCATGGAAAACCAGGTGCCCGGGCTGAAACGCTTGTGCCCCCGGTCGCGAAGAATGGTCCGCATGCGGATGGTGACTTCACCGAAGTTGATATTCACCGGGCAGGGAGAGAGGCACCGGTGGCAGACCGTGCAGTGATCGGCCACGTCGTTCATCTTGGTGAAATGACGCAGTGAGATGCCGCGCCGGGTCTGTTCCTCGTACAGGAACGCCTCGATGATCAGCCCGGTCGCGAGAATCTTGTTGCGCGGCGAATAGAGGAGGTTGGCACCGGGTACGTGGGTGGTGCACACCGGCTTGCACTTGCCGCAGCGCAGGCAATCCTTGATCTCGTCGTTCAGGGTGCCGAGGTCGCTCTCCTCGAGGATCAGGGCCTCCTGCTGCACCAGCCGCAGCGACGGCGTATAGGCATCATGCAGACCGGAGCCGGGCATGAGCTTGCCGCGGTTGAACACCCCGCGGGGATCGACCTTCTGCTTGTACTCGGTGAAGGCCTCCGTCTGCCGCGGATCGCAGTACTGCATCTTGGTGATGCCGACGCCGTGCTCGCCGGAGATGACGCCGCCCAGGGATTTCGCCAGGGCCATGACCTGGTCCACGATGCGCTCGGCCTCGTGCATCATGGCGTAGTCGTTGGAGTTGACGGGAATATTGGTATGGACGTTGCCGTCGCCTGCATGCATGTGCAGGGCGACGAACAGGCGGCTCGACAGCACCCGGGCGTGGATGGCGTCAATCTCGCTGCGCACCGGTTCCATTTCGCTGCCGCCGAAAAACTCCTTGATCGGGCGCTCTACCTCGCGCCTGTAGGAGATTCGCAGCGAACGCCTCAATAACAGACTGAGCAGGGTATCGCCGTCCCGCAGCTGCGCGGTGGCGGACTCGTCGAGCAGGTCACGATGCGCATCCGCGGGATCGTCCAGATGCTCGAGCAATGCCGTCCACCGGGTGCGGACCGCGCGCAGATGGTCGAGGGCCGCATCCACTTTTGTCCGCATGCTCCTGGTCCACTCGGCGGTCGCCTCGTACTCGGAGACCCGGTGGAGACCCGCGACTTCGTCCCGGAGATACGGGATCAGCTCGTCCACCATGCGCAGCTTGTTACGCATGGACTGGACGATATTGATGCGCTCCACCCCCTCGCTGTATTCCGCCAGGCGCTCTAGGGGAATGACGACGTCTTCGTTCAGCTTGAAGGCATTGGTGTGGGCAGCGATGGCGGCGGTGCGGGCGCGTTCCTGCCAGAAACTTTTCCTCGCCTCGGCGCTGACAGCGATGAAGCCCTCTCCGTTGCGGGCGTTGGCGAGCCGAACGATCCTCGAGGCGGCGGCCGCGACAGCTGCCTCGTCCTCGCCGGCCAGGTCGGCCAGCAGGACCATCTTGGGGCGCTCGCCACGCGCGCCCTTGGGCGTGTAATCGACCGCCCGGATATAGCGTTCGTCGAGATGCTCCAGGCCCGAAAGCAGCACCTCCGGATCACGCTCCAGCACATCCCGCGTCTCGACGATCGCGGGCACCGCCTCGTGCAGGTCGTCGCCGTAGAACTCCAGGCACACGGTTCGCATGTGGGCAGGCATGCGGTGGAGGATGAAAACGCCGGAGGTGATCAGGCCGTCGCAGCCCTCCTTCTGGATACCGGGCAGCCCGCCCAGCACCTTGTTTGTCACGTCCTTGCCGAGCCCCGGCTTGCGGAACGACGCCCCCGGCATCCGCAGGATCTCCGGCTCGCCGATACTCGTGACGCCGTCCGCCTCGAGCCGGCTGATACGAAACTCGACTGTCTCCTGATCGTGGATCTTGCCGAGGTTGTGATTGAGCCGCTCCACATTGATCCATTTTCCATCAGGCGTAACCAGCCGCCAGGAGACCAGGTTGTCCAGCGCGGTGCCCCAGAGCACGGCCTTCTTGCCGCCCGCGTTCATCGCGATGTTGCCGCCGATGGTCGAGGCGTCCTGGGAGGTCGGATCCACGGCGAACACGCGACCGTGCTGGGCCGCCAGCTCCGAGACACGTCGCGTCACCACGCCGGCGCCGGCCCGCACCGTCGCCACCGGCGTCGCCACACCCGGCAATTCGCGGGTCTCGACCGGTCCGAGACCTTCCAGCTTCTCTGTGTTGATGACGGCGCTCATGGCGTCCAGGGGCACCGCGCCGCCGTTGTAACCGGTGCCGCCGCCCCGCGGGATCACGGTCAGGCCGAGTCCGATGCACTCGCCCACCAGACCCGGCATCTCGTCCTCGTCGTCCGGCGTCAGCACGACGAAAGGAAGCTCGACCCGCCAGTCGGTGGCGTCGGTCACGTGCGATACCCGGGCCAGCCCGCCGAAGTCGATGTTGTCCCGACGCGTGTGGCGCGAGAATCGTCGCAGCGCCCGGCGACGCAGCTCCCGAGTCTTCGGAAAACCGGCCTCGAACCTGGCCACGGCCTGGCGCGCGCTGTCAGCTAACCGCAGGGCGAGGTCGTTACCCTCGGCTCGCGCGACGACCTGATCCAGTCGATGGTGCATGGCATCGACCAGGGAACCGAGACGCCTGCGGTTGTTCATCAGGTCGTCCTGGATATAGGGGTTGCGGCTGACCACCCAGAGATCGCCCAGCACCTCGAACAGCATGCGTGCCGAGCGACCGGTGCGCCGGGTCCCGCGCAGCTCGTTCAGCACGTCCCACATGTCCTCGCCCATGAAGCGGATCACGATCTCCCGATCGGAGAACGAGGTGTAGTTGTAGGGGATCTCGCGGATACGCTCGGTCATCAGCTGATCGCCTCCCTGGCCCGACCGGAGGAAGCCGGCAATGAGCCTCGTCCCGTCCGCGATGACGGCGCCGATGTAAGCGACCCGGCTGAAAAACAGCGCGCGTATTGCGGGGACGTTGTCTCCATGCCCTCTCCGATGAATGGACTGACCACAGTCTGTGTAGCCCAGATCCATGGAAGGCGCATTGAGGGAGGTCAGTTTCAGGGAAGGTTTCCGGA
>Ga0111152_1109_pt1 | contig 10878 bp, 10 predicted proteins | sample DeeMarSeWOR28_12_FD_80254 | JGI IMG/M metagenome (GOLD analysis project Ga0111152, IMG submission 80254) | Gammaproteobacteria bacterium SG8_30
ACCCGTTGCAGCAGTTCGCTGAGGCGGTTTTTCGCCTCGAATGCGCCGATTTGGAGTGCCCGCTTCATGGCGGTGAAAGCTCCGTTCCGGAAGATCTAGCTTGAGCTAGCTTAAACCGACGGCCCTTCGCATTAAAGGGGGCACGCCGGATGGGGTAGTCATCCTTGCGTTGGTCCCTGGCGGCTCGACGGCCTGCGATCCATGCAATCCCGGGCCGGCAGGGCGCCGACTGCCGCTTATGTGAAGCTGCGGCTGCGCTTGTGGCGCTGCAGGTCCAGTTTGGCCGAGCCCCGTCACATTGGCCGGGAAACTGCGACGCGGGTCACTTCACATAGCTCTGCCGAAAGGAGGATAGTTCGCCGGAGATTCAGTCAAGGGCAAAGCCACCGAAAGGGGGCGACGCAAAGTCTCCGGTCTACAGGGCCTCCGGGCCCCACGATAGCGGGACCGCCGGAATCCGGATCAGTCGCGGACTGCCTCGGGTTGCTTTGCCCATCGAATCGCAGGGCGAGTGCCACGAGGAACACCATGGCAGCAGAGCCTTCGAGCGTCTCGGCGCGAGCCTGTGCTCCCTTGCGCTCGGCCTGCTCCTCGTCGTCGGCGCTGCGCCCTCCTGGTCGGCCGGAGAAAGCGACCGGCAGCAAATGAAAGGCCTCGACGAGCAGGTCCAGGAGATCAAGTCCGACGTGCTCAGCATCGCCTCCGAGCTGAGCCTGCTCGAGGAAAAGCTGCTCTACCCCTCCGGCAGCATCAACGGCCAGCTGGTCGCGCACTACATCTACAGCTTCAAGGAGCTGGACGCGCTGCGCTCCGGCGGCGTGCAGCGCCTGTACGTCGGCAACCTGCCTACCGGCGACCACCAGCTCGAGGTGCAGGTCGAGGGCAAGCAGGAGGGCGGCGAGGAATACGCCCGCACCGAGCAGTTCACTTTCCACAAGGGCGTGGAGCCCAAGCTGGTGGGCCTGACCATCGCCGGGCAAGCCCCGATCACCGTCGGAGACTGGTGAGGCATGACTCGAGCGCCTTTCCGGCTGCTCGGCGTTGCACTGGCTGCGGCACTCGCGGCAGGTCCGGCCGCGGGCGATGAGCTCCGCGACCTCTATTTCGGCGAGGCGCTGTTCGAGGCGAACCAGGGCAAGTTCTTCGAGGCGCTGCAGCGGCTCGACACGGAGCTCGCCCAGTACCATGGGCTCGACGAGCCCGAGCTGGACACGCTCAACTACCACATCAACGGCGCCGAGTTCTCGGTCGGCGACTTCGAGCTCAACTACCGCATGCACCACCGCGCGGGGCGCGCGATCAGGCGGGTGCTCGAGGCGGACGTCGACGAGGCCGTGCGCAACGAGGCCGCCTTCCGGCTGGCGCGCATCCACTTCCAGAAGGACCAGCTGGATGAGGCGCTGCAGGCCCTCGGCCGGATCCAGGGCGAGGTGCCCAAGGCGATCCAGGACGACGTCGAGTTCCTGCGCGCCAACGTCTACCTGGCCACCGGGCGGCCGAGCGAGGCGGTCACGGTGCTCGAGGACCTCAAGGCCGGCGAGGACCTCGCCGGGTTCGTGGCCTACAACCTGGGTATTGCGCTGCTGCAGGACGGGCAACTCACCGCGGCCGTCGAGCAGCTCGACGAGGCCGGGCGGATCGATGCGCCGGATGCCCCTGCCCAGGCGATCCGCGACAAGGCGAACCTGGTACTCGGCACGCTGCTCTACGAGACCGGAGACTTCGACCGGGCCGAGCGCACGCTCGACCGCGTGCGCCTCGAGGGGCCGTTCTCGAACCAGGCGTTGCTGCGCGCCGGCTGGTCCGAGGCTTCTGCCGAGCGCTTCGACCGCGCGCTCGTGCCCTGGAACCTGCTGGCCGAGCGCGAGCAGACCGACGCGGCGGTACAGGAGGCCCTGCTCGCCGTGCCCCAGGCCTATGCGAGCCTGAATGCCCACGGTCGCGCCGCCGTGCTCTTCGGCCGCGCGCTCGAATCCTACAGCGTGCAGATCGAGCGCGTGGACGCCTCCGTCGACAGCATCCGCGACGGTCGCTTCCTCGAGGCGCTGGTGCGCGAGGAGATCCAGCAGGACAAGAACTGGGTCATCCGCCTGCGCACGTTGCCGGAGGCGCCCGAGACCTTCTACCTGATGCAGCTGATGGCCTCGCACGACTTCCAGACGGCGCTGCAGAACTACCTCGACCTCGAGGACCTGCGCTCGAAGCTCGTCTCCTGGCAGTCGAGCTTCGACGCCTTCGAGGACATCATCCGGCTGCGCGGCGAGTTCTACGACCCGCAGCTTCCCGAGGTCGATGCCCAGTTCCGCGAGCTGGATGCGCAAATGCGCGCACGCCTGGAGCAGCGCCGGCACCTGGCCGACCGGCTGCAGGGGCTCCTGACCGCGCCGCGCCCGGAGCTTCTCGCGACCGAAGAGGAGCGGGTGACGAGCGAGCGTCTGGCCGCGCTGCGCGAGCAGCTGGAGCTCGACCCGAGCCCGACCGCGCAGGCGCTGCTGCCGCGAGTGGCGCGCCTGCAGGGCGCCATCACGTGGCGCTTGAGGACCGAGTACCACGAGCGCCTGACCGTCGCTCACACCCACCTGCACGAGCTGAACGAGCACATCGAGGCGCTCGATCGCCAGTACCAGGCTTTCGTGCGCACGCGGCAGGCGGCGACCCACAGCTACGTCGGATACGACACCCAGATCGGCCGGCTGCGCAAGCGGGTGGATGCCGCCCTCCAGCGAGTCGACCTCGTCATGGCGCGCCAGGGGCACCTGATCGAGACGGTGGCGATCAACCAGCTCAAGGCCCGCCGCGAGCGGCTGGTGTCGCTGCAGACGCAGGCCCGCTACGCGGTGGCCGACAGCTACGACCGCGCCATGGGCGTGGAGCAGATCGGGGAGGTGCGTTGATGCGCCCGGGCCTCCTCGCCGCTGCCCTGAGCGCCGTCTTCGCCGCCGGCTGTGCGAGCGGCCCGGCGCCGAAGCAGACGCTGTCCGAGCTTCGCAAGGTCGAGCCTGACGTGCAGGACGTGCACGTCGAGCAGGGCCTCGATAAGGCAATGGAGGCCTACCGCCGCTTCCTGAACGAGACGCCCGAGACCGAGCTCACGCCGGAGGCGATGCGGCGGCTCGCCGACCTGCAGATCGAGAAGGAGTTCGGCATCCGGGCGGGCGACGGCAAGCCGCGCGAGATGGCGGCACCGCAACGGGCGCAGGAGCCGGCCGAGCCGGCCGGGGCGCCCTCGGACGGACCGATGCTCGCGGTCAGTGGAACAGCAGGCGACGTCGAGACCGACCTCGAGTTCGAAGCGCGCACGACGGCCGCGCAGGGCCTCTCGGCCGGCGAGGGCGGAACGGAATCGAGCGTGCAGATGGCAGACGGTGCAGCCGTGCCGACCGGGCCGCTCGAGGCCATCGCCCTCTACGAGCAGCTGCTGACGGAATATCCCGGCTACGAGCACAACGACCAGGTGCTCTACCAGATGGCGCGGGCCTACGACGAGCTCGGGCGCACCGAAGACGCCATGGCGACCATGGACCGCCTCATCGTCGAGTACCCGTATTCCGGGCGCTACGACGAAGTGCAGTTCCGCCGCGGCGAGTTCTTCTTCACGCGTCGCAAGTACCGCGACGCCGAGTCGGCCTACGCGGCCGTTATCAGTCTTGGGCCCTCGTCCTCCTACCACGAGCTCGCTCTGTACAAGCTCGGCTGGACCTTCTACAAGCAGGAGTTCTACGAGGAGGCGCTGCACCAATACACGGCGCTGCTCGACTACAAGGTGTCGATCGGCTACGACTTCGACCACCACCAGTCCGAGGACGACGAGCGCCGCGTCACCGACACCTTCCGGGTCATCAGCCTCAGCTTCAGCAACCTGGGCGGCTCCGACGTCGTGCAGGAGTACTTCGGCGAGTTCGGGCACCGCGACTACGAGGACCGCATCTACGGCAACCTCGGCGAGTACTACCTCGAGAAGCTGCGTTACGACGACGCGGCCAAGACCTACCGCGCCTTCGAGGACCTGTATCCCTTCCACCGCGAGTCGCCGCGCTTCGGCATGCGCGTGGTTGAGGTGTTCACCAAGGGAGAGTTCCCGCAGCTCGTGCTCGAGTCGAAGAAGGAGTTCGCGGCCCGCTACGGACTCAAGGCCGACTACTGGCGGCATTTCGACCCCGCGGAGTCGCCGGAGGTGCTGGGCTTCCTGAAGACCAACCTCCGCGACCTGGCGAACCACTACCACGCGCAGTACCAGGACGAGGCGCTCGCCGACGAGAAGCCCGCCCACTACGGCGAGGCGCTGCAGTGGTACCGGGAGTTCCTGAGCTCGTTCCCGACGGATGCGGACTCGCCGGCGATGAACTATCAGCTCGCCGACCTGCTGCTCGAGAACGCGGACTTCGGGCAGGCGGCGCTCGAGTACGAGCGCACCGCCTACGACTACCCGACGCACGGACAGTCCTCGGCAGCCGGTTATGCGGCGATCTACTCGCACCGCGAGAACCTCAAGGTCGCGGCGGAGGCCCAGCAGGACGTCGTCAGGCGCCAGGCGGTCGAGAGCTCGATCCGCTTCGCCGACACCTTCCCGGACCACGACCAGGCGGCGGCGGTGCTCGGCGCGGCCGCCGATGACCTCTACGGGATGAAGGACCTCGCCCGTGCCCGGATCGCCGCGCAGCGGGTGGTGGACAACTATCCGGCCGCGGAGCTGCCGATCCGCCGCTCGGCCTGGATCGTGGTGGCGCACGCCTCCTTCGATCTGGAGGAGTACCCGCAGTCGGAGCATGCCTATGGCGAGGTGCTGGGGCTGACCCCGCAGGACGACGAGACGCGAGCCGCCTTCGTCGACAACTACGCCGCCTCCATCTACAAGCAGGGCGAAATCGCCAACGAGGCCGGCGACTACCGCACGGCCGCCGGCCACTTCCTGCGCATCCGCGACCTGGCCCCGGCCTCGACCATCCGGGCCGCGGCTGAGTATGACGCCGGCGCCGCCCTCGTCAGGCTCGAGGACTGGACCGCCGCGGCGAAGGTGTTCGACGAGTTCCGCAGCGCCCACCCGGACCACGCGAGAACGGCGAGCTCGGCATGGCGGCGAGCGAATACGGACGCGTGGCCTCGGAGTCGGACGATCCCGCATTGCGTGCGGAGGCGCTGCTGGTGGCTGGTGGGCTGCACGAGCAGGCTGGCGAGGCGCAGGATGCACTGCGGTCCTATGAGCAGTACGTCGACGAGTTCGAGAGGCCGGTCGAGACCGCCGTCGTGACCCGCGCAAAGATCGCTGCGATCCACAAGGCGGCGAACGACGAGGCCAGTTACTACGACGAGCTCGAGGAGATCGTGCGCGTCGATGCGGGCGCAGGCGCGGACCGCACCGGTCGCACGCGGACCATCGCCGGCCGCTCCGCGCTGGTGCTGGCCGAGCGTCTCTACGGCGAATTCGTGGCAGTCAGGCTCTCGCAGCCTTTCGACGTCAGCCTGCAGCGCAAGCAGACCCTCATGGACGCGCTGATCGCCGCGCTGGGCGGGCTGGTCGACTATGAGCTGGCCGACGTCACCGCCGCCGCGACCTTCTACATCGCCGAAACCTACATGCAGTTCAGTCGTTCGCTCATGGAGTCGGAACGGCCGGCGGACCTCGCGCCCGCCGACCTCGCCGACTACGAGCTCGCCCTCGAGGAGGAGGCCTTCCCCTTCGAGGAGCAGGCCATCGAGGTGCACCAGAAGAACCTCGAGCTGCTACAGGCAGGGGTGTTCAACGCCTGGACCGAGAAGAGCCTTGGTCATCTGGCCGCGCTGGTGCCGGGGCGCTACGCCCGCGACGAGCTGAGCGCGGGCTTCCTGCCCTCGATCGAGACCTATGCCTATCGTTCGCCGGCGGCGGACGTGCCGGCGGTCGTGGCCGAGGACGCCGCCTCCCCGGTGGTCGCGGCCGAGCTGACCATTCGCCCCGAGCCGGCGCCCGCCGTCGCGCCGGGCGGCGAGACGCAGGCCGAGACGCAGGCCGAGATGCCCGCCGAGACGGAGCGTCAGGTGGAGGCTCCATGATGCGCCCGGCACGGATCGTTCGCAGCCTCTCGACGGCCGCTGTCCTGTTGCTGCTCGGACTGCTGGTCGCGGCGGGGACCGCCCGGGGTGCGGCCTCGACGAACCGCAAGGCGGAGCTGCCCGAGCCCACCCGCGTGGAGGTCGAGGCGCAGCCCGGCGGCTTCGTCATGACCCAGAAGGTGAAGGTCAGCGCGGCCGTGCAGTCCGATTACGACGCTGCGGTGCGGATGGTCGAGCAGGAACGCTACGACTCCGGCATCGCCACGTTGCAGCAGGTCACCGAGCAGGCTCCGCAGGCGACCGCGGCGCACATCAACCTCGGGATCGCCTACGCCCGCCGCGGCGAGCTCGACCTGGCCGAAGATAGCCTGCGGCGGGCCCTCGAGCTGAATCCGCGCCACCCGGTGGCCTACAACGAGCTTGGCCTCGTGCAACGCCGCAAGGGCGAGTTCGCAGCCGCCCGGCGGAGCTACGAGTCGGCGCTCAGCGTGTTCCCCGACTTCCACTATGCGCACCGCAACCTGGGCGTGCTGTGCGACCTGTATCTCGGCGCGCCGGGCTGCGCGCTCGAGCACTACGAGGCCTATGCACGCGCTGTGCCGGGCGACGAGGAGGTCACGAAGTGGATCGCGGAGTTGCGCAACCGGACCGCGCAAGGGGGGAACCCATGACCGCAAGATGGATCGTTGCCGCGCTGCTGGTGCTGCCTTCCGTCGCGATCGCCGACGAGGCGCCGTCGGAAGAGCAGCCGGAGCGCGTGGCCAAGGCCGAGGCGCCGGCACAAAGCGGCCCACGGAGCATCTCGGGAATGTCCATCCTGGGCAACCAGGAGGCGCCCAAGTCGCTCGTCATCGTTCCGTGGAAGAGCTCGGAGCTGGGCGAGTCGATCGCCGTCGAGTCGATGCTCGACGATTCCAGGCGACCGGTGGACAAGGACGTTTTCACGCGGGAGCTCGGCTACTACGAGATCAGTACGGAATGAGGCTTTGGCGGGCCGTCGGCCCGCAAGGCGGCGCGAGCCGCCCGGTTGGAGAGGCTTAGGTACAGGAGGGTTTGAAGATGGACGGTTTCTATTCGGTGGTGAGGTTCTTCGTGACCGGGGGTGCGTTCATGTACCCGATCCTGATCGTGTTCGCGGTCGGCGCCGCGATCGCGGTCGAACGTTACCTGACGCTGGTGCAGATCCGGCGCAAGAACGAGGCAACCTGGGACAAGCTGCAGCCGACGCTCGCAGAGGGCAAGTTCGACGAGGCCCGCGAACTCGCCAACAGCGACGACTCGACCGTCTCGCGCCTGCTCAGCATGGGGCTCGCACGGCAGGGCGCGGTGCGCCGTCGCGAGGACATCGAGATCGCGATGGAAGAGAGCATGATGGAGATCATCCCGCAGCTCGAGAAGCGCACGGCCTACATCGCGCTGGCGGCTTCCGTGGCCACGCTGCTCGGCCTGCTCGGCACGATCGTCGGCCTGATCCAGGCCTTCACGGCGGTCGCGAACGCGAACCCGGCCGAGAAGGCGGACCTGCTGTCCGCGAGCATCTCGGTCGCCATGAACACGACTGCCTTCGGGCTGATAGCCGCGATCCCGCTGCTCGTGCTGCACTCGGTGCTCACTGCGAAGACGGGCGAGATCGTCGACGGCCTCGAGATGGCCTCGGTCAAGGCACTCAACGTCATCACGGCGATGGCCAAGCGCCAGGTCGCGGTGTAGCAGCCATGGCAAGGAGGGCACACCACTACAGGCGCACTCGACACGAGGCGTCCGAGCTCGACATGACCACCTTCATGAACCTGATGGTGGTGCTGGTGCCGTTCCTGCTGATCACCGCGGTGTTCTCGCGGATCACGATCGTCGAGCTCGACCTGCCGAGCACCCAGGACTCGTCCTCGGAAGGTCCCGCCTTCCGGCTCGAGGTCGTGGTGCGTGACGAAGGCCTGGAGATCATGGACGGCCACCAGGTAATCGCGGCAATCCCGAACGTCGACGGCGGCTATGACCTGCAAACCCTCTCCGAGTACCTCGTGGCGGTGAAGCAGCAGTATCCGGACAAGCAGGACGCATCCGTGCTGCTCGAGCCTCACATCGCCTACGACCACCTGATCCAGGTCATGGACACCGTGCGGACGATCGAGACGGAGGACCCGGCCGGGCAGCTCGCCCGTGCCGAACTGTTCACGGCGATATCCATCGGAGACGCGCCATGAAAAGCTCACGCCGCATCAGGCGGATGTCCCGCAACCGGCGCGCCATCCCGAAGCTGAACCTCACGTCGCTGATGGACGTGTTCACGATCCTGGTCTTCTTCCTGCTGGTCAATTCTGCGACCACCGAAGTGCTGCAGCAGCCGAAGCAGATCACACTGCCGGACTCGATTGTGGAGGCCAAGCCACGCGAGACGGTCGTGATCTTCGTCGGTACGGAAGACGTCCTGGTGCAGGGCGTGCCGGTGGCGCGAATCGCCGACATCGCTGCGACCAACAGCGAGCGCATCGAGCCGATCAGCGTTCGGCTCGCCGAGCTCGCCGGGAACGTCATCGGGCTCAGCACCAAGGCCGTGGCGGAGAGCCAGGAGGTCACCGTACTCGCCGACAAGACGGTGCCCTTCAACGTGATCAAGAAGATCATGGCCACCTGCACGGGCGAGGGCTACACCCGGGTCTCGCTGGCGGTGATGCAGAAAGCGACGCAGACCACCTCCTGATGGGGAGCGGCCACGTGGAAGACTTGACTCAGCAAGAACAGGAACTGCGGGCCCAGGCCGCCGAGATCCGCAGAAAGCTGCAGGAGCTCGCGACCGAGTTGCGCGAGGTCGACGACGACCTCGAGGCGCTGGCACCGCGCCGGGCCCAGCACGAGCTGCTGGATGCGGCCTGCACCTCCCTCGAGCGCCTGGGCGAGCTCGGTGCAGCGTCGCTGTTCTGGGGCGATCGGGTGGAGCCCGAGCAGGCGGCCGGCATCCTGCACCGCGTGCGCGAGCGGGCGAGCGCGTTCAACGCGGAGCTCGCCGCGCTCGACACGCACCGGCAGGGGGTCCTGGACCGCATGGCGGACCACGAGGAGTCGCTCGAGATCCTCGGCGAGGACCTGTACCAGCTCCGCGAGCAGGAGGAACGGCGCAAGCTCGAGTGGATCGTCGAGCGCGAGATCAGCGAGGTGCCGGCGCGTCCCGCAGTCATGCCGTGGTCGCACGGCGGTGAGGACGACTGGCGCCTGCGCAAGTCGCTGGTCGCGGCGCTGGCGGCGAGCCTGCTGGCGGCCGCCATCCTGCCGATGGTCGACCTGCCTCTGCCGAAGCGTTTCGAGCCGGAGGACGTGCCGGATCGCCTGGCGCAGCTCGTCCGCAAGGAGCTGCCCAAGCCGCAGCCGGCCCTGGCGGAGGCGACGCCGGAGCAGCCCAAGCCGGAGGAGCAGAAGGACCAGCCGAAGCCGGAGGAGCAGCCCAAGCCCACCGAACAGTCGCGCGATCCCGTGCCCGATGCGCCGATGTACGCCGCGGCGGACCCAAAGCCGCAGAGGCGCGTGGAGAAGGCCGGCATCCTCGCCTTCAAGGACAAGTTCGCGGGACTCGCCAAGGGCGACGTCGCACCGAAGCTCGGCGAGGGCGCGCGCTTCAGCGGCACCGACGACTCGAACGACCAGCCGCCCGCACGGGCGATGCTGACCAGCAACGCGCCGGGCTCGAGCGGGGGCATCAACCTGGCCTCGCTCAGCCGCAACGTCGGCGGGGGCGGCAACGGTGGCGCCGGTGGCGGCGGCGGCGGCATGCACGGCGTGGCGGTCGGCCGCGCGACGAGCGCCATCGGCCAGATCGGCGGCGGCGGAGGCGGCAGCGACCGGCCGCGTGCGAGCGGCGGGCCGGGCCTGTCCCGGACCGACGAGGAGATCCAGATCGTCTTCGACCGCTACAAGGCGGCGTTCTACCGGCTCTACAACCGCGAGCTGCGCAAGGACCCCACGCTCAAGGGCCAGATGATCCTGCGCCTGACGATCGAGCCCGACGGCAGCGTGTCGATGTGCGAGCTCTACGAGTCCGACATGGACGCGCCGGTGCTGGCGACCCAGGTGGTCGACCGCGTACTCGGCATCGACTTCGGGGCGAAGGAGGGCGTACAGGCCCTCACCATTGTCTACCCGATCGACTTCCTGCCGGCGGCCTGAGCGAGGCACCGGGCGGGGGTCGGTCGAGGTAGGCCCATCAACGGAACCCGACAGGGACACGGATAGCGACGACAGAGAACACATAGCCGCGACGCGATTTTGACAAAGGCAAAGCCATCGAAAGGTGGCGACGCAAAGTCACCGGTCTACAGGCCCTCCTCCGGGGCCCATGACAGCGGGACCGCCGGAATCCAGCCCTACACAGGCAGGTTGCCACGGTCCCCTCGGCGAGCGAATCCAGCGCGCAGGCGAGAGGAACGAGGGCAGCGATGACTTGTGGCGAGACGAACGACGTGACGAGGAGAGGCAGCTGGATCTGGCTGCAGCTCGCTGCGTTCGCGCTCCTGCTGGGGTCGGCCTTCCCCGCGCTCGCCGTCAACTGCTCCGACGCGCCGTACTTCGGCCTCATCGACGGCGACGTCGTCGCGGCGCCGAGCCAGATCCAGATCGACCGGAACTGTACGGTCAGGAACTTCCCGGCCGGCAACCCGCTGACCACCAACTTCAGCTTCCTGACCCAGCCCGGCCAGACGGACGAGCGCTGGATCATCATCTTCGACAACGTCGTGCACATCGGCCAGATGGCGTGCAACGCAGTCGCCGGGCACCGCATCTGGTTCGTCAACAGCTCCTCGAGCACGATCAGGGAGAAGTGCCAGAACCTGCTGATCCCGGTCGAGAAGATCGACA
>Ga0111152_1092_pt1 | contig 10858 bp, 9 predicted proteins | sample DeeMarSeWOR28_12_FD_80254 | JGI IMG/M metagenome (GOLD analysis project Ga0111152, IMG submission 80254) | Gammaproteobacteria bacterium SG8_30
AAGCTGCGGACGATCATCGTCTTGGTGACCTGGTCGGCAAGGATCACCGCCACGGCAAGCCACAGCCAGCGCAGCCCGCGCGCGCCTGCCCGTTCCCCCGCCGTCATGCAAAGCTCCTCGTCTCGCCCGGTCCCTCGACGTTGGACACGCAGCGGCCACAGAGTTCGGGGTGACGGGCATCCGCACCGACGTCCGGCCGGCGGTGCCAGCAACGCACGCACTTGGAGTGGTCCAGCGGTCGCACTGCGATCCACGCGCCCTGGCGGGCCACGGACGTCGCCGCCACGGCGTCCGCCGGCCGCTCCGCCGCATCGAACATCCGCGCGTCCGAGGTGATCAGCACGAAACGCAGCTCGTCGCCCAGGCCCTCGAGCCGCGCCCGCTGCGCAGCGTCGAGGTAGACGTCCACCTCCGCCTCGAGCGGCGCGCCGATCGCGCCCGCGACCCGCAGCCGTTCGAGCTCGCGGGCCACGTCCGCCTTGAGAGCGAAGACGGCCTCCCAGTCGATGCCTGCGGTCGGGTGCACGTCGGGCAGGTCCCACCAGGTGGTCATGAACACCGACTCGTCGCGCTGTCCCGGCAGGTGCCTCCAGATCTCCTCCGCCGTGAACGAGAGGATCGGCGCAAACCAGCGGACCATCGCCTCGGCCACGTGGTACATCGCCGTCTGGGCCGAGCGGCGCGGCCGGCCTGCAGCGGGCGTCGTGTACAGGCGATCCTTGAGAATGTCCAGCCAGAATCCGCCGAGGTCGATGACGCAGAAGTTGTGCAGCTTCTGGTAGATCAGGTGGAACTCGTAGTCCCGGTACGCTTCGACGAGCTCCGCCTGCAGCATGCGCGCACGCTCGATCGCCCAGCGGTCCAGCGCGACGAGCTCGCCCGGCGGCAGGGCATCCCGCGCAGGGTCGAAGTCGAACAGGTTGCCCAGCAGGAAGCGCACCGTGTTTCGGTTGCGCCGGTAGCTGTCGGCCATGCGCTTCAGGATCTCGTCCGAGACGCTCATCTCGGCGCTGTAGTCGGTGGCCGCGACCCACAGGCGCAGGATGTCGGCCCCGAGCGAGTTCATCACTTTCTGCGGCGCGACAACGTTGCCGAGCGACTTCGACATCTTCCGCCCGTTCTCGTCCACCGTGAACCCGTGGGTGAGGACCTCCCGGTAGGGGGCCCGGTCCTTGCCCGCCACCGCCGCGAGCAGCGAGCTCTGGAACCAGCCGCGATGCTGGTCGGAACCTTCCAGGTACAGGTCCACGGGAAACGGGATTTCGCCCGGCCGCAGTCGCGGCAGGCAGTGGTGGACCATGCCGGAGTCGAGCCAGACGTCCATGACGTCGTCCGTCTTGTGATAGTCCGCGGCCTCGGCACCCAGCAGTTCCGCCGGGTCGAGGTCGAACCACGCCTCGAGGCCGCCGGACGCCACCCGGTCGGCCACCCGGTCGAGCAGCTCGGGCGTGCGCGGGTGCGGCTCGCCGGTCTTGCCGTGTACGAACAGGGCGAGCGGCACGCCCCAGGCACGCTGGCGCGAGATGCACCAGTCGGGGCGGGTCTCGACCATGCCGGCGATCCGCTGCTCGCCCCAGCCCGGGATCCAGCGCACCTTGCGGATCTCCTCGAGCGCCCTGGCCCGCAGCCCTTGCTTGTCCATGCTCACGAACCACTGCGGCGTGGAGCGGAAGATCACCGGCGTCTTGTGGCGCCAGCAGTGCGGGTAGCTGTGCCTGTAAGGCTGGTGCTTGAGCAGCCGTCCGCGCTCCTCGAGCACTGCCACGACGCTGTCGTTCGCGGCAAACACCTGCTGGCCCTCGAACAGCGGGGTGCCTTCGACGAAGCGCCCGTCGGGTCCCACCGGATTGTCAACCGGCAGCCCGTAACGGAGACCGACGAGGTAGTCGTCGACACCGTGTCCCGGCGCCGTGTGCACGGCGCCCGTGCCCGACTCGAGGGTCACGTGCTCACCGACCACGACAGGCACCGTGCGCTCGTAGAAGGGATGATGCAGCGAGAGGCCCTCGAGCGCCGCGCCCTTGGCATGCGCCAGGGTGCGCACGTGGCCGAGCCCGGCGCGCTTCGCAACCGTCTCGAGCAGGGCCGCCGCGACGACGAGCCGCTCGCGTCCGGCGGTCGAGTCCGCCTCCACCAGCAGGTAGTCGAACTCCGGATGCAGCGACACCGCGCGGTTGGCCGGCAGGGTCCAGGGCGTCGTCGTCCAGATGACGACCGCGGCGCCTGCTGCCTGCTCCGGTCCGGTGCCGAAGCGGCGTGCGAGGTCGCTCGCATCCGCCACCGGAAACCGCACGTCGATCGACGGCGAGGTCCTCTCCTCGTACTCGACCTCGGCCTCGGCGAGGGACGAACGGCAGTCGAGGCACCAGTGCACGGGCTTGTAGCCGCTGACCAGGTGGCCCTTGCGGATGATGTCGGCAAAGGCACGCAGCTGCTCGGCCTCGTACTGCGGCAGCATCGTGAGGTACGGATCGTCCCAGTCCCCGAGCACGCCGAGGCGCACGAAGTCCTTGCGCTGCTCGTCCACCTGGCTCGCCGCGTGGTCGCGGCAGGCCTGGCGGAAGGCGCGCGCGTCGAGCTTCTGGCCCACGCGCCCGTGCTTCTTCTCGACCTCGCGCTCGATCGGCAGGCCGTGGCAGTCCCAGCCCGGCACGTACGGGGCATCCTTGCCGTCGAGCCCCTGCGACTTGACGATGATGTCTTTGAGGACCTTGTTGACGGCATGGCCGATGTGAATGGAGGCGTTCGCGTACGGCGGACCGTCGAGCAGCACGAACTTGGGCCGTCCGGCGGCCCGCGCGCGCATCTTTCCGTAGATGTCCTGCTCACGCCACCAGTCGACCATCGCCGGCTCGCGGCGCGCCAGGTCCGCCTTCATCGGCAAGTCGGTCCTGGGCAGGTTCACGGTGTTCTTGTAGTCCAAGGTCCTCTCCTGTCGCCTCGCCGCCTCAGCCCGACGCCAGCAGCCGCCGGGCCTCGCCTGCATCCACGTGCATCCGCTCGAGCAGCGCGTCCACGCTCGGGAATCTTTCCTCGTCGCGCAGCTTGGCCACGAAGTCGACCGCGAGGTAGCGACCATACAGGTCTCCCGCGTAGTCGAACACGTGCGTCTCGAGCAGCTTCTCGCCGCCGCCGATGGTCGGGCGCGTGCCCACCGAGGCGACTCCGGCGCGAGGTCCTTCGGAAACGCCGTGCACGCGCACCGCGAACACGCCGTTGACCGGCGATACCTTGCGGTGCAGCCGCATGTTTGCGGTGGCGTAGCCCAGCCGGCGGCCGAGCCGGCGTCCGCCGATGACGCGCCCGGTCATGCGGTAGTCGCGGCCTAGCAGGCGCCGCACGGCCTGCAGGTCGCCGCACTCGAGGGCGGCGCGCACGCGCGTCGAGCTCACCCTTTCGCCGTCGAGCTCAAACGGCGGCAGGGCATCGACGCCGAAACCGGAGTCCCGTCCCGACCGCCCGAGCGACTCCACGTCGCCGCCCCGTCCCTTGCCGTAACGGAAGCCCTCGCCGATCACCACGTGGCGCGCCCCAAGCCCGTCGTGCAGCACGCAAGCGACGAACTCGCCGGCGGTCCAGTTGCGCAGCCGCCTGTCGAACTTCAGCAGCACCAGCCGGTCGAGCCCCAGTTCCGCGAGCGCGCTGGCCTTGTCCCGCAGCCGCATCAGCCTCGCGGGGGCGTTGACCGGGTCGAAGTACTCGCGCGGATTCGGCTCGAAGGTGAGCACGGCGGTCGGCAGGCCGAGCTCGCGGCCGCGCTCGTGCAGGCGGGTCAGGATTGCCTGGTGACCTAGGTGCACGCCGTCGAAATTGCCGATAGTGACCACGCAGCCCCTGTCCGAGGGGCGTGCGTTGGTCAGGCCGCGGATGATCTTCATCGGAGCGCTTCCGCCCTGCCGGAACCCTTGCCAAAACAGTGAAGTATAGGGTTTTCGCGGCGCAAAATCCGCCGCGTCACCGGGAGCCGGCGCCCCGAAATTCTCCGGGCCGCGCGCCGAGGAGCCAGAGCGCCAGGAAGTAGACGAGTCCACCGCCGCCGACGCAGCCCGCCACCCGCAAGACTCGCGTCGCGACCGGCAATTCCGGCCAGACCGACCAGTCGCCGGACGACCACCACAGGAACACCGCCATGGCGGCGTTCGCGACGGCCACCTGCGGCAGCAGGCGCCGCCAGCGGTCCGAGGGCGCGTACACGCCGTCGCGAACGAGGCCCCGGAACAGCAGGCCACAGTTGACGAAGGCCGACAGCCCGGTGGACAGCGCCAAGAGCGCGTGCGGCGCCGGGAACCCGGCCAGGTAGGCCGGCACCACCACCGCGAGGTTGAAACCGATGTTCACACCGAGCGCGATGACACCGACCTTGACGGGCGTCCGGGTGTCCTGGCGTGCGAAGTAGCCCGGCGCCAGCACCTTGACGAGCGAGAAGCCGAGCAGGCCGATCGAGTAGGCCATGAGCGCGAAGGAGGACATGGTCACGTCGCGGGCGCCGAACTCGCCGTAGCCGAAGATGGTCGCCGTCAGCGGGCCGGCCAGCATCATCAGCCCGACGGCGGCCGGCGTGACGATCAGGAACGTCAGGCGCAGCGCCCAGTCGATCGTGCCGGCGAACTCCGCGCGCGACTGCGAGGCGTGGTGGGAAGACAGGCCGGGCAGGATCACCGTCGCGAGCGCGATGGAGAAGACGCCCATGGGGAACTCCACCAGACGGTCGGCGTAGTACATCCACGCGATGCTGCCGGTCAGCAGGAACGAGGCGATGAGCGTGTCGAGCAGCAGGGAGATCTGCGCCACCGACGAGCCGAAGATGCCGGGCAGCATCAGCCGCCCGATGCGCCGCACGCCCTCCTGGTCCCAGGCCCAGCGCGGCCGCCCCAGCACGCCGAGCGAGCGGAGCGCCGGAATCTGCACGGCAAGCTGCACCAGCCCGGCCACGAACACGCCGGCGGCGAGCACGAGACCCGGGTTGTCCGAGTGCGGCGCCACCAGGCTCGCGAACACGATCATGACGAGGTTGAGCAGGACGGGCGTGAAGGCCGGGATCGCGAACCGGCCGTAGCTGTTGAGCACGCCGCTCGCAAGCGCGACCAGGGAGATGAAGAACAGGTAGGGGAAGGTGAGCCGCAGCATGTCGGCCGTCAGGTCGAATCGTCCGCCGTCGTCCCTGAAGCCGGGCGCGAAGATCATCACCAGCACGGGCGCCGCGATCACCCCGATCAGCGTCACCACGAACAGCGCGAGCCCCAGGGTACCGGCGGTCCCGGAAACGAGCCGTCGCACGTCCTCCTGCGTGCCGCGGACCTTGAACTCCGACACCACGGGCACGAACGCCTGGGAAAACGCCCCCTCGGCGGTCAGGCGGCGCAGGAAGTTCGGGATCTTGAAGGCGACGAGGAAGGCGTCCATCAGCGGCCCCGCGCCAAAGGCCTGCGAATAGACCATGTCGCGGAGGAGCCCGGTGACGCGGGACACGAAGGTAAGACCCCCGACGACGCCCGTGCTGCGGAGGAAACCGCGGCTCATGCGGTCCTGCCCGTCGCGCGGCGGCAGGCCGAGGGGTGCCCGGCTGGGGTTCTCATGCGGCGGGAACTATACCCTGTCGACATTGACAAGTCCCCGCCCTGCAAGGAAAATGCGCGGCTCTTTCGAGCCCGAACGAATCGGAGTCAACACCTTGGCCAACTCGAAGTCCGCCGAAAAGCGCGCCCGCCAGGCGACCGCCCGTCGCGCCCGCAACGTCGCGCAGCGTTCCGAGGTCCGCACGAGCATCAAGCACGTCGTGGCGGCGGTGGGAAGCGGCGACAAGGACACCGCCGCGGCCGCGTTGAAGCAGGCCACGCCTGTGATCGACGCCATGGCCCGCAAGGGCATCATCCACAAGAACAAGGCCGCGCGGCACAAGAGCCGACTGGCCAAGCAGGTGAAGGCGCTCGCCGGCAGCTGAGAAGCGCCCCTTCAGGGAACGAGCGAAAGGCCGGTCCGACGACCGGCCTTTTTGCTGCGCCTGACGACGGCCGGTCGGGTCGTCCGGGCTCACTCCCCCGGGTCGACCCCCGGCCGGTGCTCGTCGAGATACTGCATCACCGCCTGGCACAGCTCGCGGGTGCCCTGCCCGGTCGCGCCGGAGATACGGAACACCGGACCCTTGAAGCGCAGCCGGCGTACGATGTCCCGGCAGCGGCGATCGAGCTCGCCGGGATCCACGAGGTCGATCTTGTTGAGCACGAGCCAGCGCTCGCGCCCGGCGAGTTCCGTACTGAACTTCCTGAGTTCCCGCGCGACCGCGCGAGCCGAGGCGACCGGGTCCTCCGATGGGTCGGGCGGGGCGAGATCGAGCACGTGCAGGAGCAGCCGCGTACGCTGCAGGTGCTTGAGGAAACGCAGGCCAAGGCCGGTGCCTTCCGCCGCCCCCTCGATGAGCCCCGGGATGTCGGCCATCACGAAGCTCTTCTCCGGCCCCACGCGCACGACCCCGAGCTGGGGATGCAGCGTCGTGAACGGATAGTCCGCCACCTTGGGCCGGGCCGCCGAGACGGCACGGATCAGGGTTGATTTGCCGGCGTTGGGCTGGCCCAGCAGGCCGACGTCGGCCAGCAGCTTGAGTTCCAGTTCCAGGTGGCGCGTCTCACCCGGCAGCCCCGGCGTGGACTTGCGCGGGGTCCGGTTGACCGAGCTCTTGAACCGCTGGTTGCCCCAGCCGCCCTTGCCCCCCCGGGCCACGAGCAGCTCCTGGCCACTCTCGGTCAGGTCCCCGAGCGCTTCCCCCGTGTCGTGGTCCAGCACGACCGTGCCGACGGGCACCGGCACGTAGAGGTCCTCGCCGCTGCGGCCGGTGCACTCGCTGCCGGCGCCGGGCTCGCCGTTGCGGGCGCGGAACGTGCGCTGGATCCTGAAGTCGGCCAGCGTGTTGATGCCCTCCTGGGCGCGCAGGTACACGTTGCCGCCGTGGCCGCCGTCCCCCCCGTCGGGCCCGCCATAGGGCACGAACTTCTCCCGCCGGAAGCTGACCGCGCCCCGTCCGCCGTTGCCGGCAGCCACCTTCACCCGGGCTTCGTCGACGAACTTCATGGCCACCTCGGACCGCAACGGAGGCGGTCCCTCCTTCTTCGGCGCCGAAGCAAGGACCTTTCCCCATTATGGGGCCGGAAACGGAAAACCCCGGCCGGAGCCGGGGTTCTCGGGACAGCGACGGGGCGCTGCCCGGAGGTTACTCGGGCAGCACGCTCACGAACGTGCGCTGCTTGACGCCCTTCTTCTCGAACTTGACCTTGCCCGGCGCGAGCGCGAACAGCGTGTGGTCCGTGCCTACGCCGACGTTGCTTCCCGGCTTGTACAGGGTGCCGCGCTGGCGCACCAGGATGTTGCCGGCAAGCACGGACTGGCCGCCGAACTTCTTGACGCCGAGCCGCTTGCTCTGTGATTCGCGGCCGTTCTTGGTGCTGCCGCCCGCTTTCTTGTGGGCCATTGCTGTCTCCTCGCGAATTCCTTGGGACGTCAGGCCGCCGTGATGCCCGTCACCTTGATCTCGGTGAACGGCTGGCGGTGACCTTTCTGACGCAGGTAGTGCTTGCGCCGGCGGAACTTGACGATCCGCACCTTGTCCCCCTTGCCGTGGGACTGGACGGTGGCGGTGACCTTGGCACCCGCCACGTACGGCGCGCCGATCGCCACCTCCGCCCCTTCGCCTACGACGAGGACCTTGTCGAACTCGACGGTGGCGCCTGCATCAGCCTCGAGCTTCTCGACCCTCAGGACCGACCCTTCGCTCACCCGATACTGCTTACCACCCGTGGCGATCACGGCGTACATGACTGCTTGACTCCAGATGGCCGGGGCTCTTCGCCCGGCCGGTAAAGAGCCCGCAATTTTAATTGCGCAATGGCACCGGGTCAAACCCGACATCACGGTGCGGCACATTCCCACCCGAGCCGTTTGCCGTTACGATGCGCGGGCCCACGACAGCCCCGGGAATCAATGCAACTCAAGGACATACGCGCGCTCGTAGCCGGCGACCTGGCCTCGGTGGACCGCGAGATCCGTCGCCAGCTCGAAAGCGACGTCGTCCTCATCAACCAGGTGGGCGAGTACATCGTCGGCGGAGGCGGCAAGCGGCTCCGTCCCCTGACGGTGCTGCTGGCCGCGCGCGCGGCCGGCGTAAGTGCCGGTGGCCACGTCGAGGCCGCAACGGTCATCGAGTTCATCCACACGGCGACCCTGCTGCACGACGACGTAGTCGACGACTCCCACAAGCGCCGCGGCCGGGACACCGCCAACGACGTATTCGGCAGCTCGGCGAGCGTGCTGGTCGGCGACTTCCTCTACTCCCGCGCCTTCCAGATGATGGTGGCGATCGGCGAGATCCGGGTCATGAACGTGATGGCCGACGCGACCAATACCATCGCCGAAGGCGAGGTACTGCAGCTGATGAACGCCGGCGACCCCGACACCAGCGAGCAGCGTTACCTGGAGGTGATCTACCGCAAGACCGCCAGGCTGTTCGAGGCCGGCGCCCAGGTCGCCGCCATCGTGGCCGGCGCCCCGGGGCCCGTCGAGGCGGCGCTGTCGAGTTACGGCCGGCACCTCGGGACGGCCTTCCAGCTCGTGGACGACGCCCTCGACTACCGGGGCGACGCCCGGGAGCTCGGCAAGAACCTCGGGGGCGATCTCGCCGAGGGCAAGCCGACGCTGCCGCTGATCCATGCGCTGCGCCACGGCAACCCCGAGGAAGCCGCGCTGATCCGTCGCGCCATCGAGGACGGCGGCAGCCGCGAGCTCGCGACGATCCGCGGCGCGATTGAAAGGACCGGGGGCCTCGACTACACTGCGCGACTCGCTCGCAGCGAGGCGGACCTTGCCGTCCAGGCGCTCGCCGACATTCCCGAGTCGGCTTTCCGCGAGGCCCTCGCGGCGCTGGCGGAGTTCGCGGTGACGCGGACGTCCTGACCGACCAACCCGCCCGCCACCTCGGGGTGTAGCTCAGCCTGGTAGAGCACTACGTTCGGGACGTAGGAGTCGCTGGTTCAAATCCAGTCACCCCGACCAACTTAATCCTTTTAAATTCAAGAAGTTATAGGGTCCTCGCTCCGGGCGGCCACGACGTCCTTCGTGCCGACACGACGGGCGCCGAAGCGCTTCTCGAGTTCGGCGCGGTAGGGCTCGTACTCCGGCGCATCGCGCCACTCCCGCGGCTCGGGTTCGCCAGGCAGCACGCGCCCCTCCGGGTAGTCCCGGCCGGCAACGCTTGCCTCGACCGACCGGTTCCACTCCTCGAGTTGTTTCACCATGCGCGTGGCAATGACGGACTCGCGCTCGAAGAGATTCTTCTTCTCCTGCGGGTCTTTCGACAGGTCGTAGAGTTCGTACTCGCCGCTGCCGAGCCTGTCGGTCAGCAGCTTGTAGTCGTTGTCGATGAGCGCGGCACGGTTGCCGTGACGGATGGGGATCGGCTTGCTGCGCGGGCCCTGCTCACGCTCGAACAGCGGCCGCAGGCTCATGCCGTCGACCGGTCGCAGCATGACGGAGTCCGGCAGGTCGAGGATGTCGACCAGGGTGGGGAAGATGTCCAGCGTGGAGGACGGAAAAGTGCTCGCGCGCGGCGAGGCCATTCCGGCCGGCCACTCGACGACGGCCGGCACGCGCAAGCCGCCCTCGTAGATCGTCCCCTTGCTGCCCCTCAGCCCACCGACCGTATCCGGCCCGATGCGGCTCAGGCCTCCGTTGTCGCTGCAGAACCAGACCAGCGTGTCGCGGTCGATGCCGAGCTCCTGCAGACTCCTGCGTATCGCACCGATGCTCCGGTCCATGGCAGCGAGCTCGCCATAGTACCGCCGAGGCTTCCCGCCGAGGTCCGCATAGGCCCGCTGATCCGCCTCGCTCGCATCGTGCGGACGATGTGCGGCGCTGTACCAGACGGCTACCAGGAAAGGCTTGCCCGCGCGGGCATTGCGGGTCATGAACTGCACCGCCTCGGCGGCGAGCACGTCCGAGGAGTCGCCACTGAGCTCCTCGAACCGACCCATCCGGCTGAGCAGAGGGTTCAGCTCGAAGTTGGAGTTCGACGACAGCCAGTAGTCGAAGCCGAAGGCGCCCGGTGAGTGCGGGTCCGAGGCCAGGACGGGCGCCCCCTGGGTGCCGCGAAAGCCGTTGAGGTGCCACTTGCCGAAGTGTGCCGTCGCGTAGCCTGCATCCCGCAGGGCCTGGGCCAAGGTCCGCTCCTGCAAACGCAGCGCGTAGCCATGGTCGAACACGCCGGTGCGGTCATTGGAGCGCCCGGTGAGGACCGTGGCCCGCGTCGGCGAGCAGACCGGTGAGCCGGCGTAGAACCGGTCGAGACGCAGGCCATTGGCGGCCATGGCGTCCAGGTTCGGGGTGCGGAGGACCGGATGTCCGAGATAGCCGGCCTCGCCCCAGCCCTGATCGTCGCTCATGAGCAGGACGACGTTCGGACGCTTCGTGTCTTCCGTGGCGTGCACGACCGAGCCGGGCACCACCATGCAGAAGGACACGAGCAGCAGGAGGCAGCCGAGGCCCGACCCGCTGCGCGACGGCCAACGTTCGTTCAGCTGGGGCACTGTGCGCTACTCCAGAGCGGCGGCTACCGGACACGAGAACGGCGGATTATTCCGGCACTACGGCCAAAATGCCAGCGAGGACGCGGACATTGCCCGCTGCAGTTCCGGGCACACCTGACCGCCGAACATACCCGGCCGATGCCGCCCACCCGGCGGACCGGTCACTCTTTCCGGCCGGTACAATCGGGCAGGCACGAGATGGGAGAAACACCATGGGCATCATCGCTACCCTGATCCTGGGCGGGCTCGCCGGATGGATCGCCAGCAAGATCATGAAGACGGACGCGCAG
>Ga0111152_1106_pt1 | contig 10796 bp, 9 predicted proteins | sample DeeMarSeWOR28_12_FD_80254 | JGI IMG/M metagenome (GOLD analysis project Ga0111152, IMG submission 80254) | Gammaproteobacteria bacterium SG8_30
ACCACGATGTTGAGCAGCATGCCGATGGTGCCGATGCCCTCCGGTGAGATGCCCCACAGCCAGTTGTCGGCCGTGTTGGCCGCCGGGTTCACGAACTTGAAGTAGATGATGTACCCAGCCGTGAACACGATGCCGACCACCATGCCGGAGATGGCGCCTTGCATGTTGGCGCGCTTGTCGAACACACCGAGGATAATCGCCGGGAAGAACGACGCTGCGGCCAGGCCGAATGCGAAGGCCACGACCTGCGCCACGAAGGCCGGCGGGTAGATGCCCAGCAAGCCGGCGATCGTGACCGCGATCGCCACGGCGATGCGCGCGTAGAGCAGTTCCTGTTTCTCGGTGATGTTTGGCAGGATCATCTTCTTCAGCAGGTCGTGCGAGATCGCCGAGGAGATGACGAGCAGCAACCCCGCTGCGGTGGACAGTGCCGCCGCCAGGCCGCCGGCCGCCACGAGCGCGATCACCCAGGCGGGCAGGTTCGCGATCTCGGGGTTGGCCAGCACCATTATGTCGCGGTCGATGGTCATCTCGTTGCGGTCGTCCTTGGCGTAGAACATGCGGCCGTCGCCGTTCTTGTCCTCCCACTTGATCAGGCCGGTCTTGGACCAGTTGTTGATCCAGGAGGGAGCCTCCGTCGCGACGACGCCCTGCATGTCCTTGCCGTTGATCGTCTCGATCATGTTTACGCGCGCGAAGGCGGCGACCGCCGGCGCGGTGGTGTACAGGATCGCGATGAACAGCAGCGCCCAGCCGGCCGACTTGCGCGCGTCGGAGACCTTCGGGACGGTGAAGAAGCGGACGATGACGTGCGGCAGGCCCGCGGTGCCCACCATCAGCGCCGCGGTGATGCAGAACACGTCGATCATACTCTTCGTTCCTGCCGTGTACTCGGCGAAACCGAGCTCCGTGCTCAGGCCGTTGAGCTTGTCGAGCAGGTGCTCGCCGCTGCCCACAAGGTCCGCACCGAACCCCGTCTGCGGCAGGACGTGACCCGTCATCAGCAGCGAGATGAAGATCGCCGGGACCATGTAGGCGAAGATCAGCACGCAGTACTGGGCCACCTGGGTGTAGGTGATGCCCTTCATGCCGCCGAGCACCGCGTACAGGAACACGATGCCCATGCCAATCATCACGCCCGTGTTGATCGGCACCTCGAGGAAGCGCGAGAACACGATGCCGACGCCGCGCATCTGGCCCGCCACGTAGGTGAACGAGACGAAGATCGCGCAGACGACTGCCACCAGCCTAGCGGTGTCGGAGTAGTAGCGGTCACCGATGAAGTCGGGAACCGTGTACTTGCCGAACTTGCGCAGGTAGGGCGCCAGTAGCAGCGCGAGCAGCACGTAGCCGCCGGTCCAGCCCATCAGGTACACGGCACCGTCGCGTCCGATGAACGAAATCAGGCCGGCCATCGAGATGAACGATGCAGCGGACATCCAGTCCGCCGCCGTGGCCATGCCGTTGGCCACCGGGTGCACGCCGGTGCCTGCGACGTAGTACTCCTTGGTCGTTCCGACCCTGCTCCAGATCGCGATGCCGATGTAGAGCGCAAACGTGAGGCCGACGATCAGGTAGGTCCATGCTTGAACTGACATGTTGATATCCCCCTGATCAGTCTTCGTGGACGTCGTGCTCGCGGTCCATGCGGTTCATCATCCGCACATACACGAAGATCAGCACGACGAAGACGTAGATGGACTGGAATTGGTCGAGAAAATCGACCAGCAGGATGCCACACCCGTACGAGACCACGAACCAGATGGAAAGAAGGATTGCGACGAGCCGCAAGTTGGCCTTCCAGTAGGCAGATTGTCTTTCCTTGCTCACGACGGAGTCCCCTTGAACGTCTGAATCGACCTTCGGGACTCTAGCAAGCGGGCAGTCTTTTCGGCCCTCGACGATCGTCCAATGCAAAACGCATGCGCGATGGACATCCTCGACAAGGGCCGGGTCAGGGGGACTGCCCGCCGGCCGCCGGCTGCCTGGACAGGGCTCACCTGAGTTCGCGGAGCCTCACCTTCCCGGCGCCGCCGAGCTGGGCGATCTGCGCGAGCAGCAACTCGGCGGCGGCGACCGCGTCGGCCCCCGCCGAGTGCCGCTGGTGATCCGGGAGTCCACGCCGGGCACGACAGGCGTCGAGCGTCAGGTCACCGTGCAGTTCTCGCACGCCGCTCCCGGCCGCGTCGAGCAGGCGGCGTTCGAGTGCCATCGTGTCGATGAACGGATTGGGCAGGGGCACGCCGCCCATGCGGCGCAGAAGCGTGGCCAGGAAGCCTCGCTCGATGGCCGCTGCATGGGCGACGACCGGACGACCGGCGAGTTCCGGCAGCAGCTGCTCGACCAGTGCGTCGACGCTCTCGGCGTCGTCGAGGTCGCTGTCCAGGATGCCGTGGATGGTCGCGCTCTGGCCGACACCCTCCTCGTCGTCGTGTCTGACCCGGACTTCGCGGGCGCTCGCCAGCAGGATGCGGTCGCCTCGCATCAGCACCCAGCCGGCTGCGATCACCTGATCGCGCTGGGCGTCGAGGCCCGTGGTCTCGAAGTCGAGCGCAACCATCTCGAGGTCCGTTATGCGCGCGCCCGGCGCGGGCAAGGGATGCTCCAGCAATCGTTGCTGCAGCGGCAGGCTGCAGGTGCGCCGGGCGCGCGCCAGTCGCAACCGCTGCAGCAGGCTCACCGGGGGTAGTCCAGCAGCAGGCCTTGCTGGGCCTCGCGGATCACGACGAAAGCATCCCGCAAGGCCACGCGCTCCGCGTGGGTGATGGCCCGCGGATCGAGGTGATTGTGCGGCGCCTCCCCGCAGCGTACCTGTTCCGCATGCAGCCGGACCCGCAGGGCCGACAGCAGGCGGTGGGCGCCGGTCAGCCGGTCGGCGTCCCTGCGGCTCAACCGGCCCGCCTCGAGGCACTGTGCGAGGCGTGCCTGGGTGCCTGGGACCGTCACCCCGGCCTCGAGAGCGCGGACGCGCACGAGGTCGGTCAGCGGCATGAGCCCGCTGGCCTTGATGTCGAGCGTCTCACGGTGCTCTCCCTTGCCGGCCAGGACGAACCGCCGGAAGAAGCCGAGGGGCACGTCGTAGCCGGCGGCCTGGCGCGCAAGCGCCGCAATGAAGATGCCGCTGCCGCGCCGGTTGCCGGACTCGGCCAGGGCCTGGAGGATCTGTGCCACGAGGTCCTGGTCGCCGTGTACGCTGCGCAGGTCGAAGAAGATGCTCACCCGCAGCACGGCCTCCGGATCAGGCAGGTTGGCCCAGCGCCGGAAGTGCGCCAGCCACCCGGCGAGCGGCTGGCGCCAATCGTCGGTGGTCGCCATGATCTTGCCGGGGCAGTACGGGTATCCGCAGGCATCGAGCCCGTCGCAGACGAAGCGTGCAAGCTCCTCGAACCAGGTCGCGGCGCCTGCCGGTGCATCGTCGGCAAAGACGAGCCCGTTGTCCTGGTCGGTCCGGATGCTCTGCTCCTGCCGCGCCTGGGAGCCGAAGGCCATCCAGGCGAAGGGTGCAGGGGCCGGTCCGAATTGTTTCTGGGCCAGTGCGATCAGCCGCCGCGTCACCGTGTCGTTGATCGTGGTCAGGACCTTGGGTACCTGGTCGGCGCGCATGCCCGAGGCAAGCATGAGCTCGAACAGCTTGGGCACACGACTGCAGGTTGCGACGAGGTCCTCCACCCCGGTGGCTTTCTGGATCTGTGCCGCCAGGTACAGCGGATGCTGCGTCTGCAGGCTCATCAGGTCGCGGGTCGTCACCATGCCCACGGCGCGCCCCTCCCGCATCAGCGGCAGGTGGTGGATGCCGCGTCCCGCCATGGCGAGGATGCCCTCGAGCACCGGGCTCGATGCATCGAGCGTCAGCGGCTCGGTGGTCATGATCGCGGAGACCGGACCGGAAGGGTCGAGGCCTTGCGCCAGTACCCGGTTGCGCAAGTCGCGATCCGTCACGATGCCGCTGAGGCTCTCGCCGTCCGTGACGAGCAGCGAGGAGATGCCGTGCGCCGACATCCGCCGGGCGGCCTCCGCTATGGTGTTGTCCGGCGACACCGCGACCGGCTCGCGGCGCACGAGCTCGCCCATCGGCGTCATGAACAGGGTCTGCCCGGAGGACCCGCGCGGCTGCAGCGCGGAGGTCAGACGCTCCTCGAGGCTGCGGACGTAGTAGGTGTCGAACTCGGCCGAACTGGAGCGCAGGGCGTCGAAGATCGCCTGCGGCATCATCCAGACGAGCCCGTCCTCGATCATCGTGACCCGGAACCGCACCGGCTTGCCCGTCAGCAGCGACTGCAGCCCGAAGCTCTCGCCCTCGCCGTAGCGGTCGATGAACTTGCCCTGGCGGTCGTGCGCGTCGACGGCACCGCGCCGCATGATGTAGAGCGTGTCGTTCTTGGCGCCTATCTCGAGCAGCACCGTGCCCTTGCGCCGGTACACGACTTCGATGGCAGCCGCCGCGCGGCGGCGCAGGGGGCCGTCGAGGAGGTCGAACGGCGGCGTCTCCTCCAGAAACTTCTCGATGTCCGCCAGCGGGTTGCTCATGCAGGCTCATCCCTACCGTGAGGCACGTTCGACGCCTTCTCCGGAGGCGTAGGCGCCGTATACTGCCGGTTCATCCGGATGCCACATGGAACACCCGATGGCCGGTGCTGACAAGCCTCGCTATCCCCGGATCGTCCGTCGCCAGAGCCCGGGCGAGCCCGTCCGGCTGTCGTGGTCGGCCCTGCGGCCGGCGGAGCTCTGGAACACGTTCCGTGAGTACTTCGGCCTGTCGCGCCGCCCGCCGGAGCCGATCGACTCTCCGGCGGCGCTCGCCGCATTTCTCGACGAGCGGGCGAGCTACCTGGCGCAGACCTCGCTCTACGGTTACCTGCGGACGCGGGCCGGGATGCGCTACCCGGAGCTGTTCGACGATGACCCGTTCGTCGCGGCGATCAACATGGCCAAGTGGCACGTCTGGCTGGATTGCCTGTCCGACATCGCCGTCTACGCGGGTAGCCGCCTGGCGCAGCAGGCGCCGCGGACGATGCCGCAGGTCAGGCAGATGATGGCGGAGCTCCTGGACGGGATCCTGGCGAAGGCGGGAACGCCCGACGAGGCCGGCGAGGAGTTCGCCGCGCACGCGGAGCGCGTGCGCAGGCGGGTGGCGCGCACCGACTGGCTCGCGGTCGGTCCGGACGAGGCGGCCTTCACCGAGAGCCCCTCCGGGCTCGTGCGCTGGGCGCCCGTCATGGACGAGCTGAAGGAGCTCGACGAGGCCATCGTACGCAACTCCGTCCGCTTCCGCTGGCAGGAAATACGGCGCGATTTTGCGCGCCTCGTTGACCCCGAGGCCGTGCTGGGCAGCCGGGGCGAAAGCGGCTAGCCGCTGAACAGGCGGTAGAGCTGGTACAGGCCCTGCGCGATCTCGCCCTCGAGCGGGAAAGACAGCATTCCCATGACCGAGTAGCCGAGCATCCACGGCATCACGTAGAAGCGGAACATGTAGAAAAACCACGCCACGTACAGCGGGACCAGGGCCGGTACCAGGAAGCTCGGCGTGATCGGCCGGAACAGCTTGAGCAGCGGGTCGGTCACACGGACGAAGAAGCGGTTGAAGAAGAACTTGCTGTCTTCCGGCAGGAAGATACGCATGCCGAACCGGCCGACCAGCGTCCACATGATCGTCCCGAGCACGTAGTCGAGCGCGATCGCCCAGGGAGGGATTCCCTCGATCATCCGGCCACTCCGTCTCGTTTCGGGGTACCCACGATTCTCTCACACGAGACAGAGCCGGGGCGAGTCACCTCGCCCCGGCTCCAGAGAGCCCCGCCCGACGGGATCAGACCTTGGACGGAATGATCGTGTCGCCGCTCGGGATGCGCACCTCGTCGACCATGCGCTGGGTCTCCTCGTCCGGCGCAGCGGTCAGGAGCGTCACGACGATCATGAAGATCAGGCTCGCCGTCACGCCTACCACGCCGAAGCGCAGGTGATCGAGGCCAATCCACGGCTGGGCCAGCCCGTACCAGGCCTCCGGGTTGCGCACCGCCAGCAGGTACCACCAGCCTGCGCCCAGGCCGCCGAGCATGCCGGCGATGGCGCCGGGGCGATTGGCCCGCTTCCACCACACGCCGAGCACGAGAGGGAAGAACAGCCCCGACATCGCGAAGCAGAACGCCCAGGCCACCGCGCCGAGGATGCCGGTGAGCTTGAGGCTCGCCACGCCCGCACCGGCCGCACCGATCACGAGCAGCAGGATGCGCGCGGTGAGCAGCCGCTTCCTGGTCTCGGCCTTCGGGTCGATGATCTTGTAGTAAAGATCGTGCGACAGCGCGTTGGCCATGGCCAGCAGCAGTCCGTCGGCCGTGGACATCGCCGCGGCCATGCCGCCAGCGGCAACGAGGCCCGAGATCACGTATGGCAGGCCGGCAATCTCCGGCGTGGCCAGCACGATGATGTCGGGGTTCAGGAAGAACTCGTTGATCTGCAGTATTCCGTCGGCGTTGCTGTCTCTGATGGCAAGCAGGTTGATGTTGCCCCACTTCTCGATCCAACTGAGTGACATGACCTGGTCGATCGATGCACCAATGATGGAGGTCGGCAGGTTGGGGTCGAGCATCTGCAGCTTGCTCAGCGTGGCGAGGCACGGTGCCGAGAAGTACAGCAGGAAGATGAAGAGCAGCGACCACGCCACGGACTGGCGCGCGTCACGCACGGAAGGCGTCGTGAAGTAACGCATCAGGATGTGCGGCAGCGAGGCGGTGCCGACCATCATGCAGAACACCAGCGTCACGAACTGCCACGCGGGTAGCCAGCCCCCGACCGGCGTCGCGTGGAGCGCCGTGAGCGCTTTCAGTCCCGCCACGGTCTCGGCCGGCGGCGTGCCCACACCCAGCTGGGTCTCGAGCTCCATGATGCGCGCGACCGCCGGTCCGTACTCGATCTGCGGGAAGAACCCGAGTCCCTGCTTGTTAGACATCCAGAAGATCGGGATCAGGTAGGCGACGATGAGCACGATGTACTGCGCGACCTGCGTCCAGGTCACCGCACGCATGCCGCCGAGCATCGAGCACAGCAGGATGCCGAACAGGCCCAGCCAGACGCCCACCTCGAAGGGGATCTGGAAGGCGCGTGCCGCGATGGTCCCGGTCGCGGTGATCTGCGCCGTCACGTAGGTGAACGACGCCACGACCAGCACCAGGACGCCGCAGAGGCGGGCGAACTTGCCGCCATAGCGGGTGCCGATGAAGTCCGGCACCGTGTAGCAGCCGAACTTGCGCAGGTAGGGCGCCATCAGCGTGGCGACCAGGATGTAGCCGCCGGTCCAGCCCACGATGAAGGCCATGTACGGGTAGCCCGACATGAAGATGCCGCCCGCCATCGCGACGAAAGACGCGCCCGACATCCAGTCGGCCGCCGTCGCCATGCCGTTGAACACCGGTGGCACGCTGCGTCCGGCGACGTAGTAGGCCTCGACCGCCATCGTGCGCGACAGGATGCCTATGAAGGCGTAGATCGCGAGCGTGAAGGCCAGGAACAGGATGCCGATCATCTCGGCGCTCATGCCGAACTTCTCGAACACCGCCATCAGGATGAAGAACAGCACGAAGCCGCCGGTGTAGACGCCGTAGATCCGCGGCAGGTTCTCGATGAAGGACTTGCCTTCCCATTGCATTTTCATGGTGTTTCCCCCCTACTCTTCCTGCTCGGCGACGCCGAACTTGACGTCGATGGCGTGCTGCTGCTTGGCGAACAGGAACAGCTGTACGACAAACACGATCAGCGAGCCCTGGGCAGCCATGTAGTAGTTCAATGGCCACCCAAGGAAGTTGATCGGATACAGCGCGTCTGCCAGGAAGTGAATGAGGTATGAAAAGACGAACCAGACGATCAGGTGACCGACCATCAGGTTCCTCGTACGGCGCCAGTGTTCGGCGCGGTCTGCGGCTTGCGACACGTTGGATTCCTCCCTCGAGAAGGAGCTGAGCCCCTGCGGAAACGGCAGACCGGATCCTTATTCGTATGCACCATGGAACCTAGCATCGGCCCTCCGGGAGTGTCCCTGCGACCTTAGTCGAGGGCCGGATTACTTTTGTTTTTCATGGACTTGGCAGATCGGGCGGCCTGTTGGCGCATCCTCGACGGCGCGGTCGGCTAGGCTTTCGGGTGGTCGCGGAGCAGGCCACCGCGGCCAGCTGCGAGTCCGCAGGGCGTCCATTCTGCGGACAGGCGGCGTCCGGCGCGGGCAGCGGGTCCCGACCGGTCGATCCGGCCGCGCCAGCTCCCCAGCGTCCGATCGCCGATCAGAGAAAGACGTCGCCGCCGTTCGGGCTCAGGCACTGCCCCTGGACGTGGCGCGCCTCGTCGGAGGCGAGGAACACGTAGGCCGGCACACTGGCGGATGGCCTCGAGGACCTCGGCCGGCACGTCGGCGAGCATCGGCGTGCGCGTCGCGCCCGGGGCGACGCAGTTGACGTTGACGTTGCGCTGGCCGATCTCGAGCGCGAGGGAGCGTGTGAAGGACAGGATCGCCCCCTTGGCCGCCGTGTAGTGGGCGAACCCGGGGGCGCCCTTGTAGGCGAGCTGCGAGGCCGTGTTGACGATCCGGCCGTAGTCGCGTGCGTACATGCCGGGCAGCACCAGCCGCGTCACCAGGAACACGGAACGCACGTGCACGGCGATCAGCCGGTCCCAGTCGGCGACGGGGATGTCCTCGACGGCTGCCGAATGCGCCACGCCCGCGTTGTTCACCAGGATGTCGATGCGGCCGAAGCGTTCATGTGCTGCGTCGACCAGCGCCTGGGCGCCGGCCTCGGTCGACACGTCCGCCTCGACGGCGATCCCGATCCGGCCGGTCTCCGCGATGTCCGCGAGAACCGCCGCGGCGTCGGGCTGCTCCCGGGACCCGGGGAAGTTGACGACGACATCCGCGCCCTCGCGCGCGAAGGCCACGGCGACGCCGCGGCCGATGCCGGAGCTCGAGCCGGTGATGACGGCGACTTTCGAACCGAGCCTGGCCATCAGGATCTGCTACTGGCGCACAAAGGGGAACCCGGCTCGAGAAATCTGGATCGAATATAGACTAGCCCGCGTGGAAATGAGCGCCCCTCCCATCTGTCAAACTGTCAGTTAGCATGCCACGGTTCCCCAACACTCTGGCCACGATGATTGTCGGGATGTCGTTCGCGCCATCCTGGCCCGGCTCCGTGACCACATCATTCTTCATCGCATCGGCCACTGCGCAGCACGCCGAACCTGCGACGGCATCGCCCAGTTCGGCAGTTGCGTCGGCTCCGCGGGAGACGGCCGACAAGGATGAGGAGCCTCACCGGGAGCCCGTCTGGGCCACTCCGACGACGTTCGACAGAATCGGCCGAATCGTCGCGCCCGTCTACGTGAACGGTAGAGGCCCGTATCGCTTCATCATCGACACCGGTGCCTCGAGATCCGCGATCGCGCCGCGAGTGGCCCGGGAACTGGAGCTGGAACTTGATCCGCACAATCCGGTGGCGCTCCGCGGCGTGACCGGAACGGAGGAGGTCCCCTCGATTGTCGTCGAGGAGTTGCGCGCCGGCGAACTCGTCCTCGAGCAGCAGCGCCTGCCTGTCGTGAGGCCAAGTGTCTTCGCCAACGCCGACGGCATTCTCGGAATGGACGGATTCGACGGCATGTGCCTGCGCGTCAAGTTCTGGGAAAACGAGGTCTCGATTGTCGACAATGGCTGCCCGCGCTCCCGACTCGATTGGCCTCGCGTCCGTGCCCGGATACGGTTCGGCCACTTGCTGACGGTGCGCGCCCGGATCGGGGGAACGAAGGTTACCGCCATTGTCGACACGGGGGCCGAAAGGTCACTGGGCAACCTGGCGTTGCTGCGAGCGCTCGAACTTGAAGAGCACTCGGACGATCCGTCGAGCCAAGCGAGCGTGACTGGCGCCACGGAGCACACGGTGCCTGGCAGCCTCGTCCGTTCGCCCCGAATATCCGTCGGCGAGGTGACGATCACCAATCTCAGCGTGACCTTCGGCGATTTCGAAGTCTTTCGCTTCTGGGACCTGAGTGACAAGCCCTCCATGCTCCTCGGAATGGACGTGCTGGGCACGGTGGACGGGATGATGATTGACTACAAACGCGGAGAGCTGCGCTTCATTCCAGCCGGTGCAGGAACCGGCACGAGCTTCAGACTCAATCCGCGCGGCACACGCCTGCCCTAGACAAGGCTGCGATCGATTGACGTATCGGAGGAGACGGTACCGTTGGAATTCAGCGATGCAGCCACCCCGTGACGCTCAGCCGCATGCCGCTAGCGAAGGGCGTCACCTGTTGGACCGCGTGCGACTGTGGCACGAGAAAGATGTTGAGCGTGTTGAATGCCGGGATGAGGCCGCGTTCGATGTTGCCGGCGGAGTCAAAGAATACGAGGTGACCGCCCCAGTTGCGGTTCCAGTTCCTGGTCATGCCGAGCACGTAGGCGGCGACGCGCTGCCGGCGGGGGTGACTGTCGTCGTGGTCCGTCAGGAAGTGCCCCGGTCCGTAGAGGCTGGCGAGACAGTCCGTAGCGTTGACCGCTGGCTCGCCGGTCAGTTTGCGCATGAAGTCGAGCCACGCTTCGCCGTTGACGAACTCGTGAACGGCGTGGAGCGGGTGTCCAGGGTTCTCGCCACGCCTGATCGCCTCGGTGATGTAGTACTGAGCATACAGGTGCTGAAAGCCAGAGGTGGCCCGCTGGTTGATCGACCTGAGGAAGCGGTTTTGCCTCGCGGGTCCGAATCGTCGGGCCTCGGCCATTGGAATTTCGAAGTTCTGATCATGCTCGTTGTAGGCGAGATACC
>Ga0111152_1100_pt1 | contig 10779 bp, 9 predicted proteins | sample DeeMarSeWOR28_12_FD_80254 | JGI IMG/M metagenome (GOLD analysis project Ga0111152, IMG submission 80254) | Gammaproteobacteria bacterium SG8_30
TCCGCATGAACGTGGCGCTGTCCGAGCTGCCCCGTTTCGAGTGCCTGCCGGAGCCCGGCCCTCACCTGAGCGCCGGCATCCTCATCGCGCCGTCTCTCGGCTACCTCGATCGGGCGTACCTCGATGCGCGGACCCACGGCTGGTCCAGTGAGCCCGTGGTCGAGCTGCTCATCCCGAGCACGCTCGACGACTCCCTGGCGCCGCACGGGGCGCACGTAGCGAGCCTCTTCTGTCAGCACTTTGCACCCGAGTTGCCGGACGGGCGCAGCTGGGACGAAGTCGAGCAGGAGACAGCCGACCTCGTCATCCGGACCATCGCGCGCCAGGCGCCCAACTTCGAGGCCAGCATTCTCGGCCGTAGCATCCTCTCGCCGCTCGGACTCGAGCGGACGCTCGGCCTGACCGGCGGGGACATCTTTCATGGGTCGCTCGGACTCGACCAGCTGTTTCACGCCCGCCCGATGCTCGGACACGCGGATTACCGAGGTCCGTTGCGCGGGCTCTACATGTGTGGATCGGGGACCCATCCCGGCGGGGGCGTGACCGGACTGCCGGGGCGCAATGCGGCCCGGGAGATGCTTCGGGACCTCCGCCACGCAGGCCGGTGAGCCGGTGTCGCCGGCAAGCGACACTTCCACGCTTTTCGCAGGCGAAATGTTAAGTTAGACTTCTGCTGGTTGCCGCGCGGCCGGGAAGGAACACCGGCCCCGGTGCGTCCGCTCTAGCGGGTGGGTTGTAACGTTCCGTTTTGCCTCAAGGGGAAACCAAGCATGTCGAATATCCGTTCTCGCGCTGGGTGCTGGCTGCACCGACCTCAAGCCGCTGCAGGCCGAGGTAGATTCGCTGAAGTCCCAGGTCGCCGCGCTGAAGGGCGATGTGGACGGCGCCAAGAAGGCGGCCGATGACGCTTCGCGCTCTGCCTCTTCCGCCTCGCAGACCGCTACGGGTGCGCAGAACACGGCCAACCAGGCCCTGTCGGCCGCCCAGGCGAGCCAGCAGTGCTGCGATGCGACGAACGAGAAGATCGATCGCATGTTCCAGAAGTCGATGTCGAAGTAATCGACCCAGACTTGCTGCACGCATCAGCCCCGCGGCGGTCTAGTCGCGGGGCTTTTTATTTGGTGAGCGGTGAGCGGTGAGCGGTGAGCGGTGAGCGGAAAGACGGTACTGCGACCCTCCTGCTGATCACGGATCAACCCGGTCCGCCATCCGCTGCTGCTCGCCCCCATCCAGCGACACCGCCACCGGCATTCCGCGAGCCTCGGCGAATGCGCGCTGCACCCGAGTCCAGTCGACGGGCGTCAACGACTCGCGCGTGGCGTCGACGACGAGGCGGGTCAGGTCCGTCAGCGTCGGCGGCTCTACCGTATCCTCCTGCAGCGCCGGGTGGACCTCGACCCACAGCTGGCCGTCCTGCCAGCCGAGCTTGAACGGCTGGTTGACGATCCGCACGGGCGTGTTGACCGCCACCATGGCGAAGAGCTCCTCGATGTCCTCGGGGTAGAGGCGCATGCAGCCGTGGGTCACCTGCATGCCTACGCCGGCGGGGCGATTCGTGCCGTGTATGAGGTACGCCCCGCCCGGAATGCCGAGCCGCATCGCGAACAGCCCGAGCGGATTGTTCGGTCCCGCGGGCACCACCGCCGGCAGGATGTCGCCTCGCTTGGCGTGCTCCTCACGGACCGATTTGGGCGGTGTCCAGGTCGGGTCCTTGATCTTCTGCACGATGCGCGTGCTGCCGAGCGGCGTGTTCCAGTCCATCTTGCCGATGCTGACCGGGTAGCTCCACACCACGGGCGTCTCGTCGCGGCCCGACTTCGGAAAATAGTAGAGCCGGTGTTCCGGCAGATTGATGACGATACCTTCGCGGGGGGCCATCGGAAGCAGGCGCCGCTTGGGCAACTCGACCGACACCCCTGCCCCGGGCAGCCAGGGGTCGACCCCGGGATTGGCGTTCACGATTTCCTCGTAGCCAAGCCCGTGCTCCCGCGCGATGTCGATGAGAGTGTCCTCGTGCCGGGCGAGCGTCGAGCGTGGATCGCCGATGAGGTCGCCGCCGTCGCCCGGCAACGGGAAGCTCTCGGCGGCAGCCGTGCCCGCCGCCAGCAGCACGCCGACCGCGGCGATGACCCGGATGAGCTGCATCGTCACGAACCGAATCCTTTCAACTGCGTCCCCAGCAAGTAGACCCCGCCGGCGACCGGCCTGTTCCCTCAGAATCGTACCAGCGCGGACCCCCAGGTGAAGCCGCCGCCGAAGGTCTCCATGAGCAGGAGTTGACCGCGCCGGATGCGCCCGTCGCGCACGGCCGTGTCCAGTGCAAGGGGAATGGATGCCGCCGAGGTGTTGCCGTGCTCGTGGACCGTGACGATGACCTTGTCCATCGGCATGTCCAGCTTGTCCGCCGCGGACTGGATGATGCGGAGATTGGCCTGGTGCGGCACGAGCCAGTCGATCTGGTGCTTCTCGATGCCGTTCTTGGCGAGCGTCTCGTCGACGAGGCGCGACAGCGTCCGGACCGCGACCTTGAACACGTCGTTGCCCTGCATGGTGATCCCCTGCTTCGCCCCCGCCTTGAGCTTATCGAAACCGTCGGAGACGCCGTAGGGGAAGTAGAGGAGATCCTTGTAACGGCCGTCCGAGTGCAGGTGCGTGGCGACGACACCGGGCTCGACCGAGGGCGTGAGCACCACGGCGCCCGCCCCGTCGCCGAACAGCACGCAGGTGGCACGATCGGTCCAGTCCGTGATGCGGCTCAGGCATTCCGCGCCCACGACCAGCGCGCACTTGGCCTCGCCGAGACGGACGTACTTGTCCGCCACTGACAGCGCGTACACGAAGCCGCTGCAGGCCGTCTCCAGGGCGAAGGCCGGGCAGTTATGGATGCCGAGGCGTTCCTGCAGCAGGGTGCCGGTGTTCGGGAACACGCGGTCCGGCGTGGTGGTCCCGACGACGATGAAGTCGACGTCCTCGACGGTTAGGCCCGCAGCCCGCAGTGCCCTGCGGCACGCGTGCTCGGCGAGCATCGACGTCGTCTCTCCGTCCCCCGCAATGTGCCTGCGCTCGATGCCGGTGCGAGTGCGGATCCACTCGTCGGTGGTGTCGACCGTCTTCTCGAGGTCGGCGTTGGTCAGCACCCTTTCCGGCAGGTAGCTGCCCGTGCCGGCGATTCGCGAATACATCACGTTGCCCACTCCCTGGCGATCAGCGGCCGGCCGGGTCGGGCGGCGGGGTTCAGTCTTCCGCTTCCTCGGCCGGCGTCTCGATCACCTTCTTGCCGCGATAATAGCCGTCGCGGCTCACCCGGTGGCGCAGGTGCGTCTCGCCCGTCGTCGGGTCCTTCGACAGCGCGGGCTTGGCCAGCTTGTCGTGTGCGCGGCGCATGCCGCGCGTGGAGGGCGTGCGGCGGCTCTTCTGGACAGGCATTTCGTCTTCTCCGTCAGTGCTTCAAGAGTTCTTTCAGTCCGGCAAACGGGCGATGCGTCTCGGGCTTCTCCGGCCCGCCGGCATCGCCCTTCGCCTGCGCACCCCTATCGGCGCACGGCGTTCCTTGTTCATGCAGCGCCACCACCGGCAGCGACAACAGCAGCTCGTCCTCCGCCAGCTCGCTCAGGCTCAGCCGGCCCGAGTCGAGCGTCACGGCCTCGAAGCCTTCCGGGACGCGACTCTCACCCGACTCGTCGGCCACGAACGCGATCCGGGCCTGCGAGGCGATCGGCTGCCGGAAGCTCTCCAGGCAGCGCTCGCAGCGCAGGTTGGCCACCGCCTCCACCATCAGCTCGCAGGCGGGGACGTCCTCCGCCGCGTACAGGAAGTGGAACCTCGCGACGGCTTCGCCGTCGGCAGTCACCAGCACATCGGCGAGTCGGGGAAAGCGGTCGAGCGGGTAGTGCCGATCCAGCGTCGCACCCTCGGCCGCCAACGCCTCGACGTCGACCTTGTCTGCCGGGGTCGCTGGCATGGGCGCGCTATGATAGTGACCGCGCGCACTCGTGTCAAAGCAAATTGGGGCGCAAATCCTTGTTTTTCAAAGCGCTATCCGGATGCCTCCCAGCCTGATCCTGGCCTCCACGTCCCTTTACCGTCGTCAACTCCTGGGTCGCCTGGGCGTACCCTTCTCGACGGAGTCGCCGGGGATCGACGAGTCAACGCAACCCGGCGAAGGCCCGTTGAGCCTCGTCGGCCGGCTCGCCCGCGCCAAGGCTGCAGCAGTTGCCGCTCGCCATCCCGACGCGTGGGTCCTGGGATCGGACCAGATCGCCATGCGCGAGACCGACATCCTGGGCAAGCCGGGCAGCAGCGAGGCCTGCGTGGCGCAGCTCCTGGCCTCGAGCGGCCGCGAGGTCGCCTTCCTCACCGCGGTGTGCCTCCTGCGTGCACGGGACTCGAGGCGGCTCGAGCACGTCGACACGACCCGCGTCCACTTCAGGCAGCTGGCCGAGTGCGAGGTGCGCCGCTACGTCGCACTCGAGCAGCCGCTCGACTGCGCCGGAGGCTTCAAATCCGAGGGACTCGGCATCGCACTGTTCGAGAGCATCGAGAGCGTAGATCCCACGGCGCTCGTCGGGCTGCCGTTGATCTGGGTGGCGCGAGCGCTGAGGGAGGCAGGACTGGATCCGTTGGGCAGTGAGCCGTGAGCCGTGAGTCGTTCGAATAGGTCTTGACACGCTCCAGCAGGCACGGAGCCTCCGCCGACTTACGGCTCACGATTCACCAATCACATCCTCGCTAGAGCTTCCAGCACTGCCTCCAGCTCCTCCGGCATCGGTGCCTCGATCCGGCACCGTGCGCCGGTGTCCGGCCAGGTGAACTCGACGCGATGCGCGTGCAGGAACATGCGTCGAAGACCTAGCGCCTTCATCGCCCCGTTGAATTCCCGGTCCCCGTACTTCTCGTCACCGGCGACGGGGTGACCGGCGTAGGCCGCGTGAACGCGGATCTGGTGGGTCCGGCCGGTGTGAATGTCGACCTCGACCAGCGTCGCCCGGGTACCGAACCGCCTCACCGGGCGAAACGTGCTGGCCGAGTCCCGTCCGTCGATGTCGACCTTGACCATGCGCTCACCTCCCTGCCGGATGTTGGTCTTGAGCGGCGCATCGATGGTCTTGCGTCCCAGCGTCCAGCGGCCCTGGAGCAGCGCCAGGTAGGTCTTGTCCATCTCGCCCTCGCGCAGCGCCGCGTGCAGCAGCCTGAGAGACGCGCGATCCCTCGCGACGAGCAGCACGCCGCTCGTGTCCTTGTCGAGCCGGTGCGCGAGCTCCAGGCCGGACCCGGGATAGGCCTCCCGCAGCGCCTCGATGGCGCCGAATGCGAGCCCGGACCCACCGTGAGCGGCGAGCCCGGCGGGCTTGTCGAGGGCGAGCAACCGGGCGTCCTGGAACAGGATGCGCTGTCGCATCTCACTGAGCACACGCTCCGGCACAGCCCGGTTCGTGCCCGTCTCCGCTGCCCGGACCGGTGGCAAGCGGACCTCGTCACCGGCCTCGAGCCTCTGCTCCGGCCGCGCCCGGCGACCGTTGATGCGGACCTCGCCCTTTCGCAGTAGCCGGTAGACGTGGCTGCGGGGCACGCCTTTCAGCGTGCGCATCAGGAAATTGTCGATCCGCTGGCCCGCGTCGCCCGGTCCGGCCCGCATGTGGCGGACCGTTCGGGAGGCTTCTTGGGCCGGCGGCATAAATATCCCCTAAGGTATTGATTTTCTGAACGCTTGACTGCTAATGTTGCGGCCCGTCAGGAAGGCTGGCGCGCGATCGGCCAAGCGGTCGCAGCCCCTCCCGATTGCGCGGCCCCTCGTTGAGCACACCCGTCCGGCAAGGACGGGCGTCCACTCCGGGCAGGCGCCGCATGTTAGTTGGTCCTGGTCACCCAGGCCATCGCCCGGCCGAAAGCCTGGACTCGCGCCCGGACGGCGCGGTCCGCGGAAGACTGAAGAGAATCCCCTGGCATGTCCGGTTGGATGCGGCACGAAGCAAGCGTCGTAGGTTGCCCGGCAACCCGCGCCGCGCTGCCGCTCGCCCGACGGCCGCACCGGGGGACCACCCCACTCCGCACGCGGATCGCCCATTCCCCGCCAGGCTTCCCGGCCCCTCGACCCTCGGAAGGGGCACATGAAGAGAATGCTGATCAACGCAACTCAGCAGGAAGAGTTGCGCGTCGCGCTGGTTGACGGACAGAAGCTCTACGACCTCTCGATAGAAATCCCGTCGCGGGAACAGAAGAAAGCCAACGTCTACAAGGGCCGGATCACCCGCGTCGAGCCCAGCCTCGAGGCAGCCTTCGTCGACTACGGCTCCCAGAGGCAGGGGTTCCTGCCGCTGAAGGAAGTCGCCCGCGAGTACTTCCGCTACCAGCCGGCGCCCGGCGCCCGCTTCAACATCCGCGACGTCCTACAAGAAGGCCAGGAACTCATCGTCCAGGTCGAGAAGGAGGAGCGCGGCAACAAGGGCGCGGCGCTCACGACCTTCATCAGCCTGGCCGGACGCTTCCTGGTCCTGATGCCCAACAACCCGCGCGCCGGCGGCGTGTCGCGCCGTATCGAGGGCGAGGACCGCGACGCGACCCGCGACGCGCTCGAGAAGCTGCGGATTCCGGACGGCATGGGAAGCATCGTGCGCACGGCCGGCGTCGGCCGCTCGCCCGAGGAGCTGCAGTGGGACCTCGACAACCTGCGGGCCAACTGGGACGCGATCGTCGACGCGGCGGGCCGCCGTCCCGCGCCCTTCCTGATCTACCAGGAAAGCGATGCGGTGACCCGCTCGCTGCGCGACTACATGTCCGACGACGTCGGCGAGATCCTGATCGACGAGCCGGCGGCCTTCGAGCGCGCGCGCGAATACATGCAGCGATTCATGCCGGCGGATGCGCAGCGGCTGCTCAAGCCCTACACGGACGACGTGCCGCTGTTCACGCGCTACCAGATCGAGAGCCAGATCGAGTCCGCCTACTCGCACACGGTGCATCTGCCTTCTGGCGGCAGCATCGTCATCGACTACACGGAGGCACTCGTCTCGATCGACATCAACTCGGCCCGGGCGACCAAGGGCGCGGACATCGAGACCACGGCCTTCAACACCAACCTGGAGGCGGCGGACGAGATCGCCCGACAGTTGCGCATTCGCGACCTCGGGGGCCTCATCGTCATCGACTTCATCGACATGGAGTCGAAGAAGAACCAGCAGGCCGTCGAGGACCGGCTGCGGGATGCCGTGAAGATGGACCGGGCCCGGATCCAGCTCGGTCGGATCTCGCGCTTCGGGCTGCTCGAGATGTCCCGCCAGCGCCTGCGGCCGTCACTCGGCGAGGCCACGCACACCGTCTGCCCGCGGTGCAGCGGCATGGGCACCATCCGCAGCGTCGAATCCATGGCGCTCGCGGTGCTCAGGCTGCTCGGCGAGGAAGCCCGCAAGGAGCGGACCGCGCGGGTCGTGGCCCAGTTGCCCGTCGACGTCGCGACCTTCCTGATCAACGAGAAGCGGGAATGGCTGAACCAGGTCGAGGCGCGCAGCGCGACCGACATCATTCTGGTGCCGAACCCGAACATCGAGACGCCGAACTACTCCATCAAGCGGGTGCGTGACGACGAGGTCGGCCTGCCCGAGAACGCGGTCATCAGCTACCAGATGGCCGAGCAGGCGCCGGAAGAGATCGACTTCAAGACCGCCGCCGAGAAACAGCCGCCGGCGCAGGGACCGGCGGTCCAGACGATCATGCCGGCAGCCCCCGCGCCGGCTCCGGCGACGCCCGCCCCGCAGGCGGCACCGCGCACCGCGGAGGGCCCCAGCCTCCTCGCTCGCCTGTTCGGCTGGCTGCGGCCGAAGCCTGCAGTCGAGCCCGCCCCGGCCGAGCCCGCGCGCCCGGCGCGAGAGAGTCGCGGACGCGGAGAGCGGCGCCGGCGCGGTGAACGTGGCGAACGGAGCGCAAGAGGCGAGCGGAGCGCAAGAGGCGAGCGTCCGGCGCGGAGCGGTGAACGGTCCGAGCGGTCCGAGCGTGGCGAGCGCGGTGAGCGGTCCGAGCGTGGCGAGCGCGGTGAGCGGTCCGAGCGTGTCACGCGGTCGTGGCGAAGCACGCGGCGAGGGCGAGGGGCAACGGACCCGGCGCGCGCGCGCGTCGCGTGAGACGACCAGGTCGGACCTGGCGCCGTCGCCTTCACCTTCGGAAGAGCCGGCCACCGACGCGGCCGGGAGCAGCGCCACCGAGTTGCAGCCGGAGACTACTGCCGGGGAGGAGGCACCGCGCAAGCGGCGCCGGCGCAGGCGCGGCCGCGGATCACGCGACCGGAAGGCGCTCGCTGGAGCCGGTGCCGCAGCGGATGCCGCGCCCGGCGCGGAGCCCACCGACGAGGAGACCTCGGCGCCTTCGTTCGACGAAGAGCGCGTGCCAGTAGATTTCACCGCCGAGTCGGGCGAAGAGCGCCACGCCATGGGGGACGAGCCCGCTGCGGATGTCACCGGCGACCGAGCGAAGGAGCCGGCCTTCGACACGGCCGACACGCAGCCCCTGCCGGTTCTGCAGCAGACGGAGGTCACGGTCCGCGGTCCGGACGGGACCGCCTCCTCTGTCGGGATCCGCGAGGAACCGGAGGCCCCGGCGCCCGCGCCCGCCCAGCCGTCGCCACCCATCGTGGCTTCGGACACCGAGGCGGCAGCGATGGAGGCACCCGGGTTGCCCGTTCGTCGGGAGGCGCCGCCCGTTCCGCTGGACGATGCTCAGCTGTCGCCGTCGGAAGTCGAGGCTGCCGTGGAGGCGACGAGCGGGGTCGAGCTCAGCGACACCCTGGCCGAGGAGGAGTCGCAGGCTGAGCAGCCCGCCGAGACAGGACCCGCTTCCCGGGCCGAGCCGGAACCGGAGGAGCCTGATGCCCACTCCGTGATCCCGCCTGCCGCACCGATCGAGGAGCCGCGTGCCTCCCGGGAAGGCGAACCCGCCGCCGGTCCAGCGGAATCGTCAGACCAGGACGAGAAGCCAGAGACGGCCAGGGCAGACCGGTCCGGGGATCCGGCGACCGAGGAGGCTACTCAGCGAGCCGAGGGCGAGGAGGGCCCGGGAAGTCCGGAACCTGCGCAGCCTCGGCAGCCGACCTACACGGTGTGGTCTTCCTCGCCCTCGGGGTCGCACCACTTCGGGCCCAAGGACGGAGGCTGAGGGACGGCAGGGGACATTCCTGTCGTCCTTTCCCACCGGCAGAGGCCGGCCGACTGACTCCGGGAAAGGGACACGGGAGCGCCCCCTGCTACCGCCTTAGCTCCTGCAGCAGGCCGCGGGTCGCCAACTCCAGCAGGTCGAGCACCTGCTCGAAGCCGGCCTCCCCGCCGTAGTAAGGATCGGGCACGGAGGCCGTGCCGGCCTCCGGAGCGTACTCCATCAGCAGCCGGGCCCGCTTCCGGTAGCCGGCCGGCGCAAGCCGCTGCAGGTGTGCGAGGTTCTCCTCGTCCATCGCGAGCACGAGGTCGAAGTGGAGGAAGTCCTCGCGGGTCACGACCCGTGCCCGCAGGTGGTCCATGACGAGGCCGCGCCGCCGGGCCGCCGCGACCGCCCGGCTGTCCGGTGGCTCGCCCACGTGGTATGCGTGCGTGCCGGCCGAGTCGATGTCGAAGTGAGTCGGCCCGCCCTCCCGCCTGACGAGATCAGTGAACACGGCTTCCGCCGTCGGCGAACGGCAGATGTTGCCCATGCAGACGAAGAGCACGGAACAGCGCTCCGGTGACATGGGTTGCTTGCCCTCCTAGCCTTCGCTCCCGCGCGGGCGGCCACCGACACGCCCACGCCGCCCTGGCGATCAATCTACCACTCTTCAACGTGCCCCGGAGTCCCGGGATCCCGGGGCTCCAGGCACGCGCCGACCGGGCCTCGCTCGGCAGGCGGTGAACTCGTACCGAGCCAGGTCTCGAAGCGACGCATCGCCTCGCGCGCTTCCTCCCGCGACACGGCAAACGACACGCGCAGCGTCCGGTGGCCCTCCACGGGATCGAAGTCGAGCCCGGTATTGAAGGCGACCCCGGTATCGGCGAGCAACTGCTTGCAGAAGCCGAGCGAGTCGTCCGTGAGGTGCCCGATGTTCGCGTACACGTAGAACGCCCCATCGGCAGGCGCGAGCCCGGTGAGCCCGAGTCCCGCGAAGGTCGACATGACCAGACGACGATTCTCCGCGTACGTGTCGAGGTGGCCCGCGAGCTCGTCCTCCGCATCCATCGCCGCAAGCGCAGCGTGCTGCGAGAGCGCCGACGGCGTCAGGAAGATGTTGCCGGAATAGGTGTTCATGGCCTCGACGAGCTCGCCCGGCGCCACCAGCCAGCCGAGGCGCCAGCCCGTCATGCACCAGTACTTCGAGAAACTGTTGATGACGATGGCGGACTCGTCGAGCTCGAGTGCCGACACGGCGCGCTCGCCGTAGGTGATACCGTGGTAGATCTCGTCCGAGATCAGCACGATGCCGCGCCGCCGGCACACCGCCGCAATTGCCTCCAGCTCCTGACGGCCGAGCATCGTGCCCGTCGGGTTCGCGGGACTCGCCACTATCAGGGCGGCCGGCGCCGGATCGAGCGCGTCGATCATGTCTGCAGTCGGCTGAAATCTCGTCTCCGGTCCGCAGGGCAGCTCCACCGGATGCATTCCGAGTGCGTAAAGCACGTTCCGATAGGCCGGATAGCCCGGCCTGCCGAGCGCGACCCGATCGCCCGGTTCCAGCAGCACGGTGAAGGCCAGGAGCAACGCACCCGAGGCCCCGGGCGTCAGGATCACGCGATCGGGCGCGAGCTGCACGCCGTACCAGTCCGCGTAGTG
>Ga0111152_1084_pt1 | contig 10658 bp, 7 predicted proteins | sample DeeMarSeWOR28_12_FD_80254 | JGI IMG/M metagenome (GOLD analysis project Ga0111152, IMG submission 80254) | Gammaproteobacteria bacterium SG8_30
GACGGCGCGATGAGGATGCCGGCGCTCAGGTGAGGGCCGGGCTCCGGCAGGCACTCGAAACGGGGCAGCTCGGACAGCGCCACGTTCATGCGGAAGCTCGCCGAGCCATTGCGCCAGCGAGACATGCGGTCCCTGAAACCGGGGTCGAGGTCGCCGGCGTCGATGAGGGAGAGATAGAGCAGTTTGGGATTGACTGCAGAGGCGACCGCCCGGGCCCGGATCTCGGTGCCGGACTCGAGCTCGACGCCGACGGCGCGGCTGCCCTCGACGATGACGCGGCGCGCCCCGGCCTCCGTGCGGATGTCGACGCCACACGCCTCGGCCTCGCGGGCCATGGCCTGGGTGATCGCGCCCATGCCGCCGACGGCGTGGCCCCACACTCCCTTGCGGCCGTTTACCTCGCCGAAGCAGTGGTGCAGCAGCACGTAGGCGCTGCCGGGCGTATAGGGGCTCGCATAGTGGCCGACGACCGAGTCGAAGCCGTACACGCCTTTGATGGCATCGGAGTCGAACCAGCCGTCGAGCACCTCGCCCGCGCTGCGGGTGAAGAGCAGCAGCTTCGGCATCTCGCCGAGGCCGCCGCCCGCATTCGGCGGAGTGAGCAGTACGAGCTCGCGCAGCACGTCGACCACGGCGTCGAGCATCGCCGCATAGGCAGGCAGGCGCTCGGCGTCGCGCGCGGAGTGGGCGGCGAGCGAACGCTGGGTCTCGGCGAGGCTATTGCCGATGCAAAGGTGCGAGCCGTCCGTCCGGGGTGCGAAGTTGAGCAGGGGCCGCTCGAGGATCCGGAGCCCGTGCTCGTGCAGGCGCAGGTCGCGGATGACCTGCGGATGCAGCAGGCTCACCGTGTAGCTGGCGAGCGAGTTGCGAAAGCCGGGATGGAACTCCTCGGTGACGGCGGCGCCGCCCACGACAGGGCGGCGCTCCAGCACGGTGACCCGGAGCCCGGCCCGGGCGAGGTAGCAGGCGCAGGTGAGGCCGTTGTGGCCGCCGCCGATGATGACGACGTCGGGGGAAGGGGAGCGGGACATGCCGGGATTATGGGAGCGGATGGCGGATGGCGGATAGCGGAGGTGAGTCGTGAGCCGTGAGCCGTAAGAGAGGAGAACGTGATAAGCCCAGGTTGTCTGCGATCCTCCGTCCGACTCACGGCTCACGGCTCACGGCTCACGACTCACCCCCTTGCCTTCCCCTGCCGTCAGCTGTATAAACAGCCAGTAACTGTTCATCCATACAGGTGTTGCCATGTCGGATCTCACCCCGCGCCAGCGCCAGATCCTCGCGTTCATCCAGCAGTGCATCGCCGATGACGGTCTGCCGCCGACGCGGGCCGAAATCGCCGGGGCGCTCGGGTTCCGCTCCGCCAACGCAGCGGAGGAGCACCTGCGCGCGCTCGCCCGCAAGGGCGTCATCGAGCTCAGGGCCGGTGCCTCGCGCGGCATCGTCCTCAAGGACGTGCTGCGCGAACAGCTGGGGCTGCCTCTCGTGGGCCGCGTCGCCGCCGGCCGGCCGATCCTCGCGGAGGAGCACGTGGAAGCCCGCTACCAGATCGATCCGGACCTGTTCACGCCGCGCCCGCATTACCTGCTGCGGGTCAGCGGCATGAGCATGCGCAACGTGGGCATCCTCGACGGCGACCTCGTGGCCGTGCATCGCTCGCCCGACGTGCGCAACCGGCAGATCGTCGTCGCTCGCCTCGAGGACGAGGTCACGGTGAAGCGCTACCGGCAGGAAGGCACGGTCGTCTGGCTGCTGCCCGAGAACCCCGACTTCGAGCCGATCCGCGTGGACCTGCGCGAGCAGTCGCTCGTGATCGAGGGCGTCGTCGTCGGCGTGCTTCGGCGCGGCAAGGGCGTGGACACGATGCAGTAGCGATACGCAGCACGCATCGAGGTCCCTGCCATGAGTTCCCAGCGGCTCGATGAGCTGCTTCGGCATCCTTCCGTCTGGTGCGCCGCCGGCACGCGGAACGGGCCGAAGACGTTGCCCACCGGTTTTGGCCGGCTGGACGAACGCCTGCCCGGCGGGGGCTGGCCGCTCGACACGCTGATCGAGCTGCTGCTGCCCGCCCCGGGAGTGGGCGAGCTCGAGCTGCTGGTTCCCGCGATGCGCGCCTTCGGGCACGCCGGTTCCGGGTCGCGACGCTGGATTGCCTGGCTCGCACCCCCCTACCTGCCCTATGCCCCGGCGCTGGCGAACGCAGGGCTCGATCCCGGCCGCATGCTCGTGGTGCGGCCCAGGGGACTGTCCCCGCAGGGGACTGTCCCCTCTTCACGGGGCCTGCGACCGGGGTGGCGAGGAAGCCCGCGACGGGGACTGCGACGGGGACTGTACCCGCAGGGGACTGTCCCCTCCTCGCAGTCCTCCTCGCAGTCCGTCGAAAGCCCTGACCCGACGTTGTGGGCCATGGAGCAGGCGCTGCGCTCACGCGCCTGTGCCGCTGCGCTCGGCTGGAGCGATGCCGCGGAGACGACAGCGCTGAGGCGTCTCAAGCTCGCCGCGGAGGAGGGCGGCAGTCTCGGCATCCTGTTCCGCCCGGCGCAACGGGCGCGGGAACCTTCCCCTGCGGCGCTCAGGCTGCTGCTCGAGCCGCGCGACGGGGCGCTCGACGTGACAATCCTGAAGTGTCGCGGCGGCACGCCAGGGAGGGTGGAGGGAGTGGTGAGAGGTGAGCCATGACTCACGACTCACCGATTCCCTCATTTCCCATGTCCTCCCCCAACCTCGACCTCTTCCCGGACACGCCGGCCGCGCCCGCAGGGCCCCGGCTCGTGCCGGCTGCGGCGGCGGGCGCTGCGCCGCGTGCGGCACGCGAGCTGTGGCTGTGCCTGTGGCTGCCTTCCCTGCCGCTCGAGGCGCTGGGCGAGCGGGCAACGGGCCCGGCCGCCTGTGCCGTCATCGAGGGCGAGGGCTCGAGGCAATGGGTCGCAGCGGCGAGCGAGGCCGCGCGACGGCAGGGTATCCGGCCGGGTCTCGGTCTCAATGCAGCGCTTGCCCTGGTGCCCGGCCTCGACCTGCGCGAGCGGCGACCGGATGCCGAGGCCGCGCTGTTGCAGCGGATAGCGGGCTGGGCGATACGTTTCACGCCGGTGGTGAGCCTCGAGCCGCCGGCCGCATTGCTGGCCGAGGTGCGTGGCAGCCTCGGCCTGTTCGGCGGTGCCGAGGCGTTGCGCCGGCGTGCGGCGGGCGAATTGCAGGAATGCGGGCTCGTCGCCCGGGCATCGATCGCACCCACGCCCCGGGCCGCCTGGTGGCTCGCGCGTGCCGCCCGGGAAGAGGCCGTCCAGTCGCTGGACGCACTGCCTTCGCTGGCTGCGCGACTCCCGGTCGCGTGTCTGGGCTGGCCGCCCGAGGCGATGCGCACCCTCGTGACGCTGGGTGTGCGCACCATCGCCGACCTGGCGCGCTTGCCGCGCGAGGGGATCGTACGCCGTTTCGGACCGGCGCTGCTCGACGAGCTGGACGAGGGCTTCGGGCGCAGGCCGCAGCCGCGACGCCGTGCGGTGAACCCCGAGCGCTTCGACGAGATACTCGAGTTGCCGGCCGAGAGCGAGTCGCTCGCCCTCGTCGAGGCTGCCCTGTCCCGCCTGCTCGAGCGCCTGCAGGCCTTCCTGCGCGCCCGCGCCGCCGGCATCCGTGGCCTTGCGCTCGAGCTCAGGCACCGCGACGTCCAGGCGACCCGCCTGAGGCTCGGCCTGGCGCGACCCACCGGGGACGTGGCGCACCTGCTCGGCCTGTTGCGCGAGCGGCTCGAGCGCACGCCGCTGCCGGCTCCCGCGCGTGCGTTGCGCCTGCGCTCGACGATCGCGACGCCGCTCGTCCTGGCGAGCGGTGCGCTGCCTGGGGAGGGCGCGCAGCGGGTCGATCCCGAGGCCGCGGCCCGGCTGGTCGAGCGCCTGCGCGCCCGGCTGGGAGCCGAGGCGGTGTTCAGCGTCTGCCTCGTGCCCGAGCATCGCCCGGAGTCGGCCTGGCGCGTGGCCGAGCCGGACGTGGCATCGCCGGTCGCGGCAGGCCACCCCCGCCGCCGGCGAAGCCTGCGAAAAAAAGGCCAGCCCCCTGCTTCGGAAGAAAAGGGGACTGTTCCCTTCTCTTCACGCCCGCTGTGGATGCTGGCCGAGCCGCAGCGCCTGCTTCAGCAGGAGGGGGTGCCGCTGCACGAGGGCCGCTTGCTCGAGCTCGGCAGCGGGCCGGAGCGCATCGAGACGGGCTGGTGGGACGGCCGGGACGTGCGTCGCGACTACTACATCGCTCGCGCGCGATCGGGTCTGCGCCTGTGGGTCTTCCGCGAACGGGATCGGGGCGGCGGTTGGTGGCTGCACGGCGTCTTCGGCTGATGCGCTATGCCGAGCTGCACTGCCTGAGCAACTTCACCTTTCTCCGCGGCGCTTCCCGCCCGGAGGAACTCGTCGCCCGTGCGGCCGAGCTCGGCTATGCGGCGCTCGCCGTGACCGACGAGTGTTCCGTGGCGGGTGCCGTACGGGCCCACGTGGCGGCGCGCGAGCGCGGCTTCCGGTTGCTGCTCGGCAGCGAGCTTGCGCTGGAGGACGGGCTGCGCGTCGTCTGCTTGGCGACCGGCCGGGCCGGCTACGGTGCGCTGTGCCGGCTGATCACCCGTGGCCGTCGCTCGGCGCCGAAGGGCGGCTACCGGCTGGGGCGTGCCGACCTCGAGGCCGCCGGGCTCGACGACTGCCTGCTGCTGTGGCTGCCGGGTCGGCAACCCGAGGCGGAGGAGGGCGTCTGGCTGCGCGAGCGTTTCGGTGGCCGGCTCTGGCTCGCCGTGGAGCTCGCGAGCGGTGGTACCGACCGCGAGCGGCTGCGGGAGTTGACCCTCCTCGCCGCCCGCCTCGGGCTCCCGGCCGTCGCCAGCGGCAACGTCCACATGCACGAGCGGCGCCGGCGCGCGCTGCAGGACACGCTCACCGCCATCCGGCTCGGCGTGCCGCTGCGCGAGGCGGGCCTCGCCCTCGCGCCGAACGGCGAGCGCCACCTGCGTACGCCCGGCATGCTCGCTCGCCTGTACCCGCGCGAGCTCCTGGAGGCGACCCTCGAGGTCAGCGACCGCTGCCGCTTCTCCCTAGACGAGCTGCGCTACGAGTACCCGGAGGAGATCGTCCCGCCGGGCAGGACCCCCGCCTCGCATCTGCGCGCGCTCACCGAGGAGGGCATCCGGCGCCGCTGGCCGGAGGGCGAGCCGCAGGCCGTGCGCGCGCTCGTCGAGCACGAGCTCGGCCTGATCGCCGAGCTGGGCTACGAGCGCTACTTCCTCACGGTGCACGACCTCGTCGCGTTCGCACGCGGCCGCGGCATCCTCTGCCAGGGGCGTGGCTCGGCGGCCAACTCCGCGGTCTGCTACGCGCTCGGCATCACCGAGGTCGACCCGTCGCGGATGTCGTTGCTGTTCGAGCGCTTCATCTCGCGCGAGCGCAACGAGCCGCCGGACATCGACGTGGACTTCGAGCACGAGCGGCGCGAGGAGGTGATCCAGTACCTCTACGCCCGCTACGGCCGGCATCGCGCCGCCCTCACCGCGACGGTGATCAGCTACCGCCCGCGCAGCGCGATCCGCGACGTCGGCAAGGCACTCGGCCTCGACCCGCTGCAGGTCGACCGGTTGGCGCGCTCGATGCAATGGTGGGACGGCAGGGAGGTCGACGAGGCGCGCATCCGCGAGGCGGGATTCGATCCGGCCAACCCGCTGATGGTCCGCCTCCTCGGCCTCACCCGGGAGCTGCTCGGCTTCCCGCGGCACCTCTCACAACATACCGGCGGGTTCGTGATCTCCCGCGGTCCGCTCGAGGAGCTGGTGCCGATCGAGAACGCGGCCATGCCGGAGCGCACCGTCATCCAGTGGGACAAGGACGACCTCGACGAGCTCGGCCTGCTCAAGGTCGACGTGCTCGGCCTCGGCATGCTCACCGCCATCCGGCGCGCGCTGGACCTCGTCTCGGCGTTCCGCGGGCGCAGGCTCTGCATGCAGGACGTCCCGCCGGAGGACCCGGCCGTGTACGAGATGATCTGCCGCGCCGACACGGTCGGCGTGTTCCAGATCGAGTCCCGCGCCCAGATGGCGATGCTGCCGCGCCTGAGGCCGCGCAGCTACTACGACCTCGTGATCGAGGTCGCCATCGTCCGCCCGGGCCCGATCCAGGGACAGATGGTGCACCCGTACCTGCGGCGGCGCAGCGGCGCGGAGGCCGTCGTCTACCCGGGGCCTGGGGTGCAACAGGTGCTCGAGCGCACGCTCGGCGTGCCGATCTTCCAGGAGCAGGTCATGCAGCTCGCCGTGGTCGCCGCCGGCTTCTCACCCGGCGAGGCCGACCGCCTGCGCCGTGCCATGGCGGCATGGCGCCGGAAGGGATCGCTGGGGCCTTTCGAGCAGCGCCTGGTCGACGGGATGCGGGAGCGCGGCTACGAGGAGACCTTCGCCCGGCAGGTGTTCCAGCAGATCCTCGGTTTCGGCGAGTACGGCTTCCCGGAATCGCACGCGGCGAGCTTCGCGCTGCTCGTCTACGTGTCGGCCTGGCTCAAGCGGCACGAACCGGCGGCCTTCTGCTGCGCGCTGCTCAACAGCCAGCCGATGGGCTTCTATGCGCCGGCCCAGCTCGTCCGGGATGCCCGTGCGCACGGCGTCGAGGTGCGACCGGTCGAGGTCAATGCAAGCGACTGGGAGGCCACGCTCGTGCCGGACGAGGAAGGCGAGCCGTCACTGAGGCTGGGCCTGGCGCTCGTCCGGGGTCTGTCCCGGGAGGGCGCTCGCCGGATCGTCGAGGAGCGGAAGCTGCGGTCGTTCGACTCGGTGCAGTCGCTGGCCGTGCGGGCGGGGCTCGATCGCGGCGACCTCGATGCGCTGACGGCCTCCGGCGCGCTCGCGGATCTCGCCGGTCACCGTCATCGCGCCGCCTGGCACGCGAGCGGCGTCGAGCAGCCGTTGCCGCTCGTTCCGCAGCCTGTCGTCGCCGAGGGCCTGCCCATGCTGCGTGCACCGTCGGAGGGCGAGGACATCGTCGCCGACTACCGCGCACTGGGGTTGACTCTCGGTCGTCATCCGCTGGCGCTGCTGCGCGGGCGCCTCGCTGCGGCAGGCTGGCTCACGGCAGCGGAGCTCTGGGAGCGTTCGCCGGGCGAGCGCGTCCGCGCGGGAGGCATCGTGGTGACGCGCCAACGCCCGGGCTCCGCCTCAGGCGTCACCTTCGTGACCGTCGAGGACGAGACGGGGCAGGTCAACCTGATCGTCTGGCGGGACCTGAGCGACCGTCAGCGCACCGTGCTGCTGGGCGCGCGACTGCTCGGCGTGAGTGGCGTGGTGCAGCGGGAAGGAGACGTCCTGCACGTGGTGGCCAGGCGTCTCGAGGACCGCTCGCGGCTGCTGGGGGAGCTGGAAGCGCAGTCGAGGGATTTCAGGTGAGCAGTGAGCGGTGGCTCACGACTCACTTCCTCCGGCGCCTCCCGCGCGCGGTGTCTGCCTCCCCGACGTCGTAGTCGTCGAAGTCCGCCAGCAGGTCCGCCGTGCGCCGGTCCTCGAGGAAACGCTCCAGCTTGCGCCAGGCCGGCTCCGGGCCCGTGCGCGAACTGCGCCGCTTCCGCGGCGTCTCGAGGTCGCGGAAGATCTCGTCGAGGTCCTCTTCCTCGTCTTCGGAGTCGACGAGGTCGTCGTCCTCTTCGTCGTCGAAGCTGTCTTCCGGCTTTTCGCTCATGCAGCAGATCCCGTGCGCATGCAACCGGTGGAACACTCCCAAAGCGACAGTGTCGCGGCGCCCTTATAAGATGCCGCGCCGTCGTCCGCAAGGGGGGCTTTAACGGACCAGCTGATTGAGCTCGAAGATGGGCAGCAAGAGTGCGAGGACGATCACGAATACGAAGCCGCCCATCAGCAGGATCATGAGCGGGCCGAGGATGCCGACGGCCGTGTTGATCACCCCATCGAGCTCCCGTTCCTGGTTGTCGGCCGCCCGTTCCAGCATGGACTCGAGCGCGCCGCTGGTCTCGCCGCTCGACACCAGGTGGATCAGCATCGGCGGGAAGAGCTTGCTGGTTCCGAGCGAGCGGGCGATCGGGGCGCCCTCCCTGACGCGGATGGCGGCTTCCTGGACCGCCTCGCGCATCGGCACGTTGGTGACGACTTCGCCCGAGATGCGCAGCGACTCGAGCACGGGAACCGCGCTCGCCGTCAGGATTGCAAAGGTGCGGGAGAAGCGCGCCGCGTTGTTGCCGCGAGCGACGCGGCCGACGAGCGGCAGTCGCAGCTTGAAGCGGTCGAATCGACGGCGGACATCCGGCTGGCGGAGCATGCGCCGTGCGACGAAGATCGCCAGGGCGACGGCTCCGACGATGGCCCACCACCAGCCGCGGATGAATTCGGACATCGCGATGAGGATCTGGGTGAGGATCGGCAGCTCCCGATCGCCCGCCTCGAACACGCGGACCACCTCCGGTACGACGTAGCCCAACAACAGTGCGACGATGCCCAGGCAGACCACGGTCAGCAGGATCGGGTAGACCATGGCGTTGCGGATGCGCTGCTGCAGGATCTGGCGATTCTCCGTGTAGTCGGCCAGCCGTTCGAGCACCGCATCCAGGTGCCCGGACTGCTCGCCGGCGGAGACGGTGGCCCGGTAGATCTCGGGGAACACGCCCGGGAAGGCCGCCAGCCCCTCGGCCAGCGTGCGGCCTTCGACCACACGCGAGCGCACGCCGGCCAGCACGCTCTTCACGCGCGCCTTCTCGCTCTGCTGGGATACGGCTGCGAGTGCCTCCTCCAGCGGCAGGCCCGAACGGACGAGGGTGGCGAGCTGCCGGGTCAGGAGCGCGAGGTCGGAGGCACCGACGCCCCGGCGCAGCGAGAAACGCCCGAGGCGGTCCGGCTTGGTGTCCGCGACCTCGGCGACGTCGACCGGAAGCAGGCCTTGCTCGCGCAGCGAAGCACGCACCTGCCGCGCCGAGTCCCCCTCCAGGACACCGCGGCGCTCGCGGCCCGAGGGGTCGAGCGCCGTGTACTCGTAGGCGGGCATGGTCAGTCTTCGTGCGTGACGCGGAGCAGCTCTTCGAGCGAGGTCACTCCCGCGAGCACCTTCATCCGGCCATCGTCGCGGATGCCCGGCGTCACGCGCCGCGCGTGCCTTTCCATCTGCATCTCGCCCGCGCCGTCGTGGATCATGTTGCGGATGGTGTCGTCGATCACGACCAGTTCGTAGATGCCGGTGCGGCCGCGGTAGGCGGTCGCGGCGTCCGGCGAGGGCCGATACAGCGTGGGCGAGGACGCGTCCGCCGGAATGTTGAGCAGGCGGCGCTCGTAGTCGCCGGCCTCGTAGGGCACGCGCGTGTCGGGATTGAGCTTGCGCAAGAGGCGCTGCGCCAGCACGCCGATCAGCGTGGAGGAGAGCAGGAAGGGCTCGATGCCCATGTCGCGCAGGCGCGTCACCGCACCGACCGCGGTGTTGGTGTGCAGCGTCGAGAGCACCAGGTGCCCGGTGAGGGCGGCCTGGACGGCGATGTGCGCCGTCTCCGTGTCGCGGATCTCGCCGACCATCACGACGTCCGGGTCCTGGCGCAGGATCGCGCGCAGGCCGCGCGCGAAGGTCATCTCGACCTTGGTGTTCACCTGGGTCTGCCCGATCCCGTCGATGTAGTACTCGATCGGATCCTCGACCGTCATGATGTTCCGCGAGTGGTCGTTGATGCGCTCGAGCGCCGCGTACAGCGAGGTGGTCTTGCCCGAGCCCGTCGGGCCGGTCACGAGGATGATGCCGTGCGGCTTGTGGATCAGCTCGTCGACCATGGCCTGGACGCGCGGCTCCATGCCGAGCGAGGCGAGGTCCAGGCGCCCCGCCTGCTTGTCGAGCAGTCGCAGAACGACGCGCTCGCCGTGCCCCGAGGGCATGGTCGAGACGCGCACGTCCACGGCGCGGCCTGCGATGCGCAGGCTGATTCGACCGTCCTGCGGCAGCCGCTTCTCGGCGATGTCGAGGCGCGACATGACCTTGATGCGGGAGACCAGCAGCGGCGCGACGGCCCGCTTGGTCTGCAGCACTTCCCTCAGCACGCCGTCCACCCGGAAGCGCACCCCGAGGCGGTTCTCGTAGGGTTCCACGTGGATGTCGGAGGCGTTCTCCTTGATCGCCTGCGTGAGCACGGCGTTGATCAGCCGGATGACCGGTGCGTCGTCCTCGCTCTCCAGCAGGTCGGAGGGCTCCGGCAGGCCCTCGGCCAGCCCGGCGAGGTCGGTTTCGCCCTCGATGCCCTCGACGATCGAGCCGGCCTCGCCGCCGCCTCCCTCGTACGCCTTGCCGAGGAGCTGCTCGAAGGTCGCCGGGCTCGCCCGCTCGATCACGACCGGCATGCCGAGGAAGCGCTTCAGCTCCGCGACGGCGGTCGGTGCCGCTCCCTCGCGGTAGACCACCTGGGCTTTGCCGTCCGCCACGGAGCGGACGAACACTCCGTGCCGCTTGGCGAAGGCGAACGGCACCCGGGGTGCCGGGCTCATCCGAACCGGATCGACCGCTGCGTTCATCATCTCAGGTCCCAGGCTCTGCGGTTGCCGCAGCTTCGCCGGCGGCACCCTCCATCCCCGGTATGGTTTCAGCGGCGCCGTCGCGGCCGGCCGTTTCCGCGCCAGGCACCGGCTGCGCCGGCGCAGTGGGCCCCTGCAGCTCGGGCAGGGT
>Ga0111152_1104_pt1 | contig 10623 bp, 7 predicted proteins | sample DeeMarSeWOR28_12_FD_80254 | JGI IMG/M metagenome (GOLD analysis project Ga0111152, IMG submission 80254) | Gammaproteobacteria bacterium SG8_30
TCCTTTATCGCACCGGTTCCCAAACAGTGGTTCCTGGGTGATGGCTAGATTCAGGCAACACCGGCAATGAACTTGCGGCCGCTGATGATGCACCTCTAACGTCCTCATTCACTCGACAGCATTTCATCCATAGGTATTGACAAGTTAACTTTCCAGGCCGCAACGAAGATCGTTAAATTCCCCACTAAGTTGCCACTGCACTGTTGATTTGCACCGAAGGTTGACCCGGGATTTGCAGTGAATTGTGTCGCCCGAATAAACGGAAGCATCTGAAATGCAGTTGCTTTCACGTACTGAGGCGGGTCGACCGGATGTGCAATCGGACGATGAAACTGGATCGGTGTTGGCTGCAAATCAACACACGACAACCGGCAGGGGAAGTTCGGTGCGCAGTTCGGAAATCGTTCGGTCGAGACGCGCCCAACTCGTTGAACGTGTTCGGCGCCGAGTATGTTCGGTCAGATTTTCAGGATACCGGTTCGGTATAGGGTCGGTCGGCAAAGTCCGATCGGTGCACCGACAAGAAAGTCCTTGAGGATCTTCGGCCTGGAGCGCAAAAAGTTCGGTCTACCCTGTACTGAAAATCCGCGTGTCGGCAGTTCGATTCTGCCCCTGGCCACCACCTCGGATCTGTTAATTCCCGTACCGATCCCCCCGGCGGGGCGTGCCTGTCAACCAGCTGCGGATACGGCTGTTCGCTGCTGCGCCTGGCTGAAGCACTCAGCCAAGGCCAGCGCAAGACGATACCGTCGCCGCTACGGCCCGAACTGCCAGACGTCGTTCTCCAGCAGGAATGCGTTGACTTCCTCGGGCAGCCCGAACCGCTCGCGGTCGCCACCGAAGGTCATGATCGACGGCGGCAGGCCGGCGCGGCCCCCCGAGAACACCAGCGCGTCGAAGTCGTAGCGCATGTCCGCGGGCGAGGCGCCGTTCCAGGGCGGCGAGGCGGGCGAGGAGAGTTCGGTCCAGGTACGGCCGTCGCGGCTCGCCCAGATGTCCGTTGGATTGGCCGGGACCGGCGGGACGCCGGGTACTTCGCCGTAGCCACCGAAGCAGACAATCTGGTTCACGAGCACGACGCACTGGTGCCCGGGCCGCGGGGACCAGCCGGCGGCGGCAGTAACCTGTTCCCACCTCGCGCCATCGCGCGAGCGCCACACGTCGTTGAAGTAGAGCGTGGCCGTCGCCGGCTGGCACGGGCTCGTCGCATCGAAGCCGCAGGAGAAGCCCCGCTCGCCGCCCAACACGTAGAGGTATCCATCCTTCGAGACCACGGCAGCCCCTGCGCGCGGTGACCAGCGTGGTCCGGTACCGACGATCTTGGTCCACGTCCGGCCATCACGCGACATCCACACGTCGTTGAACAGTACCCGCCCGGTGCCGCCGGTCGAGGCGTCGTCGCCCTGGCTGCCGCCGAGCACGTAGATCGCGCCCTTGTGAACGACCGCAGACAGGCCGGCGCGGCCCTCCCACGGGGCGTCCAGCGTCTCCGCCGTCCAGGTTGCACCGTCCTTGCTGCTCCAGACCTCGTCGAAAAAAACCGAGTCTGGCAGGAACGGCAGGCACGGCACGCCGGGTGGGAGAGACGCGCAGCCATCGGGAAAGATCGGGTTGGGACGGGTCTCGAAGTTCTGCCCGCCGATCACGAACATGCGGCCGCGATGCGTGACGGCGCCGAAGTAGGCGCGCGGCGACCACATGCCGGAAGCTGCCTGGCCGGGCTCCCATTGCGCGACGCGTTGCCAGGTGGCGCCGACATCGGTGCTCTTCCAGACGTCGCCGTAGAGCGTCGTCGCCGTCTCGAACGAGAACGGGCCGCGGCCACCCATCACGTACAGCTCGTTGCGTAACTCGAGCGCTTGCAGGCCCGCGCGCGGTGCCCACATCGTCGGATCGAAGGGAACCGTCGGCCGCACGTTGATCCAGCGGTAAGAAGAGATGTCGGTCGCCCCGTCTCCCGCCATCGCGAGGCCGTGGAAGGCCACGGCGAGACCAAGGACGACGACGGACTGGGCAATCTGCTGCAACGACTTCATCAGGATCCCCTCCCTGGTGTGTGGTCGCGACCGGCTTTCTTCATGACCGGTTCGGCTGCTTGCCGTTCCGATGCTAGGCGTTGCGTATTCGCCGGGTCAACCGCGCGAGTGTGCGGGCCCCGCTTCTGTCAAATCCAGCGCATGATGTGTCGACCTGGTGCCCCAGCGCGGAGGAAGGGTGCCGGTGTTACGGTTCGATAGTCCACTGTCGGCTGCAAACGAACCCGGCCCACGCACAAGGGGATCCCGAAACTGTAATACCGGCACCTATGTCACGAGGAGCAACTCAAATGGAAGTGCAGGCAAAGATAGCCGGGGTCACGGCTGCGCGACGATCGACCGGGCGCCTGCTGTGATTTGCTCCTGGAGGTCGATGAGCGGCTGCTGGCTCACTGTCAGCAGTCCCTCGCGTGGTCGGTCCAGATCGACTATAAGGGTGGTGACGGCGCCCAGGACGACGACGAGCGCGACGGCCGTGACGGGGCCGCGCCGCCCGGTCAGGCCTGCGTTGTAACCGATCATGCCAAGCGTCAGCGTCGAGCCGAGCAGGAGCAGGAAGACGACTGTGGCGGGCACGCGGGCGTACAGGCCCGACGTCATCCGCGTCTCGTGCAGATCGATCGTCTCGTTCAGCGACTCGATATAAAGGGCCAGGACTTCCGATTCAGGTGCGCTGCGGGCCAGTTCCTCGGCGATCGACCAGAGCTGGTTGTGGATCTCGACCGACCGGGCCAGTTGCGTCCGGACCTCTGCCTGATCGCTACTCGCGATGCGCAGGGGTACGTATTCACGGAGGAGATCCTGGCTCCTGCCCGAGGCAGGCTCCGGCAGATAGCCGGCCCGGAGGTATGTCGTGCCCACAGAATTCGCCTCCGCCAGCACGAGCCCGCGGCGGGTGTCGAATCGATCGGATGCCATCCCCATGGTGATCGCAAGCAGGAACCCCAGTAGACCCAGCAGCGAGCCCACGATCATGGCCGTGGGGCCTTCCTTTTCGTCGGGCGTGTGCGCCTGCCACCAACGTCCGAGGCGGTATCCGCTCTCGTAGGTAATCAGCGAGATGATCGCAAACGCCAGGAAGAAGACGCCGATCGGCAGTGAATCGAGTGACTGCTGGATGTTCATGGATCCTCATGCGACGGTCGGTCGCCGGCTGGATTGTCCGGATCGCGTGGCAGTCTACTGTGGCGGGCATGCATGCCGCGATAGCGTCGAGATTCCTGGATTCCGGCTGCCCGACTCGAACACGACGCGGACCTGACCGGGGGCTCGCCGGGCTCGATCAGCCGTAGCGCGATGCCTCGAGCCCGGCCGAATCCCTGCGGGAGTCTTGAGGGCGCCAGTCCCGCGCGTCGGTCGCTCGATCCCGACCCTGGCCATCTCTTGCAACGCCATGATTCGCAACGGGTTCCTGGCATCGCCTGCGGACCATCCGTGGCCATCGAGGGGTAACCCGCGGACTATCTGAAAATGTGTCGATGCGGCCTCAGGGCGGCGTCCCCGGCCCGACCAGCCGGCCGGCATGCAGGACTGGCAGACTCGGTTCAGGGGATGTTTGAACTTCCTGATTCCGACTGTGACGACTGTGGTGTTGGTATCAGCGAGGCACTGTCGCGCGCCAGGCCGATGGTGTCTTGCCACTGATGCGGCGGAACATTGTGGTCAACACGCTCGGGGCCTAGAAGGTACTGCCAAGTCAAGCAGCAACGCGCGACCGTCCCCGGATGAAACACTCGGCTACTCAATACAAGCGCCACCGATTTCCTCCTGCGATCATCCAATGCGCCGCCTGGCTGTGCTACCGCTTCAATCTCAGCCACCGGTTATTGTGCCTAGCTAGGTGGTCCAGGAAACTGGGGTCAGACCACCTGGCCGTTAGCGGCCATCAACGCCTGGAAGCCCCGGCCCTGCGACTGTGTTTCTCTCTCCAGAGACGGCCGTTCCTGGCCGTTCTCGACCTCCGCGGACCGCGCCCGGTGCGGGACTTGCGTATCCTGCGGAGTGTCGGTTGACGGGCCGATAGCAGACATAGCTGACCCTCTAACCTGCGGCCGTGACTGATGCGGGGACCGATCAGGCGAGGAGCCCGCGGCAGCCCGTCATAGGGTGACGCCACCGGTGCCCGCCACCGGCGCCGTCGATCCGGCACATCCGAGCCGCCCACCCGTCTGCCGCCGGGCCCCCAACGCCGCCCGCGGATCGCCTCCGCTCACATAGGCCTGCATATACGTCCTATTCGCATTGTCTTCCGCGTTGACCATGTAGCCCGTCAAGAAGCGGTACGAAGATGGCACAGCGGAGCTGCTCTCGGGGATGCCGCATCTCTAAAGTGTATTGACCCGCCCGCGGCGCGCGCGGGTCAGGCGGCGGCAGGGGTGCCGCTGTTACCCAGCCAGTGGAAGATGCGAACGATAAAGAGTTCGGCGAGTACCATGACCACGAGCACCACGATAATCGCCACGACTCCGTGCAGGGCACCTCTGAACTCGACCTGACTCCCAAAAGCGAAGGCGACCGCCTCGAGGATCGCGAACTTCGATCCGAACAGGATCACCCAGGCGCTGAAGTAGCGCATGAACGTCGCGCGGCCACCGGGCCTCGCTTTCCAAAACGCGGCCACCTTGTGCTCGATGGCCATGGTGACCTTGAGCAGCACCTGGAGCAGCACCGCCACAGCCAGCGTAATCGTGAAGTTGTCGACGTGCACCGCGTCCCAGTGCTCGGCGAACAGATTCAAGACCACAAGGTCAATCAGGATGGCGGTAAAGTAGCGAACGAACCGTGCCTGCGCCCGGGTAATTGCCAACCCGGGGACGATGCCGTTCATGTCGTCGATGTGCGTCGGGGCGTCGGTCATGGCGCTGAACTCTAGGATTCCGGGTGGGGCCGGGGGAGGGGCACGGAAAAGAGCGTCACAGGCAACGAAAAATGGTAACACGGCAGTGGCCGGCCGGCGGGGCGAGAAGCGAAGCGAGGGTCTTTGTCTATCGGCCCCGCAAGGCGGAGTAAGGAGGAAGTGGAATTCTGGCGGGCAGTCTCGACGCGGGAGCGGTCAATACAGTCGAGCGCAGTGAGGTATTGCCAAGTTAACTCCGAGCGGCCGCAGCGTCGCTCTGCCGGATTGCCGTCAGACTGCGACCGCCCGATCCCATGACGCAAAGGCGCTCTGACGTAGCCGCCGGTAGTGACCCGCTGCAACCAGATGCCGCCCGAGGCTGAAAAGGTTCGAGACGGCGGCGCGGACGCGGACGAATCGTTGCGCCTGAAACATGGATTTGAACCGCCTCATTCCCCGCTCCCGGACCCGGGTCGGCTGGTGCGACAGCTCGGCCCGGTTGTTGGCGTAGCGATGGGTGTCGTGCGCGGCGCTCGGCAGCAGCTCGCGGCGGGCCACCGCGTAACTCCCCAGCTTGTCCGTCGCGATCGTCCTCGGCTCGCCACCGAGGTGTGCCAGCACGTGCCGGAAGAAGCGCCTGGCGGCGGCCGCGTCCCGGCGCTCCTGGAGCAGCACGTCGATAACTTCACCGTCCTGGTCGACGGCCCGCCACAGATAGCGCTGCCGGCCTCCGATCCGGACGAAGACCTCGTCCATGAAGACGGTGTCACCGTAGCCGCGGTGCCGGCGCCGCAGTCGATGCGCGTATCGGGGCCCGAACTTGTTGCACCAGAGACGGATCGACTCGTGGATGACGAGGACCCCTCGCCGAGCCAGCAGATCCTCGATGTCCCGGTGGCTCAGGTTGAAGCGGTGGTAGAGCCAAACTGCGTATTGGATGATCTCAGGCGGAAATCGGTGCCGCCTGTATAGGCTTTCTCGGCTTTTCATCCACGGATTGTCGGGTCCCGACGGTTAATTTGGCAGTACCCCCGGAAGCTGCCAACTAGCCACCGCTAATTCGATCCCTTGCTTAAGGGGAGAGAACGGCCCAAAGCGGACATCCCCTCAATGCCAGCTATCTGCTCGTTATTTCGGGCGATGGTTAGGCCGGCCCCTGAACTATTCAGGAAGAGCAATCTTCCGGCAGGTCATACTCGGCACGAATCTCCCTCATTCTCCCCAGCGCGCCCTCAATACGCGATTCGGCGTCGCTGACTGTCTCAATTCGCTTGTCGCTGGACACAAGTTCCGGAAGTAAGTCGCTGGCAGCGTCGCGATTCTCGCGGTCCACCTCAGCCAGTATCTCGATCCAGAGCCCGGCAAGTGCATGATCGCGATTGCGCGCCTTCCTAGCCTCGCGCGCGTTGGCGACCGCTATGTCGTGTTTGCACTCCGCCAGAGCAACAAAGCCATTGAACGCGTCAGTGCCGATTTCGTCGCGAAACTCTGCAATTTTCTTTTCGCGCTCAGCCTGCTCTTGTGCGGCAACCTGCTTGTCGACATTCGCGCCGGACATGCCACCGACGACGGCACCGCTGGCGCCGCCGTAGACCGCTCCGCGCGCAGCTGCTTCACCGACATTGCCGCCGAAGATCAGCGCCGTAGCCATACCACCTACAGCACCAGCCAGTGCGCCTGTGGTTGCGCCTTGTCCAGCACCTCTTGCGGCATAGCTGTCAGACGCGCAACCGGAAACCTGCATGGCAATGCCTAGCAAGAGCAACGATGCCAAATGAGCATCGGGGCAAATAGTGACACGTGACATTTCAGATTCCTCGATTTGGATAGCCGCTATCGAATCGGCGGTAGCGGTATAAGAACAGCAAACCACATTCGAAAGATAGGATAGTTGATATTCGGCCATCCAGCTCTGGCCGTTCGCTGCCGCAAGCTACTCGCGGCTAGGGTAGACAGCCGCTACTTCGGGCGCGGTCCAAACAGCAGCGAGATCAGCAGCCACGACGCGGCCACCGCAATGGCGATGCCGCACAGCAGATAGAAAGCACCTACCGCCCAGTCAGGCACGGGAGACTCCCGGAGCGCGCGCTAGATAGATGATAGGCGCCGCTGCCAGGCCGCTTCCAGCCTGCGGTCTGACGCCAGCGACTCACGGCGACTCATGAGCAGCGCGTCCCGGTCTGCGGCCGGCCCGGCTCCTGCGACCGGCAGTGATCGACCCAAAACTGCCGATCGGATAGTACTCATGAAGCGGTTCGCCAGGTGTCGCGAGAAGGACTTGCCTGGGTGGCGACGGTGTCCGTCTGCGGCCTAGACGTTGCGAAGCCGCTATCGTGGGCTGTCTACGGTCCGACGCGAAAGATTCCCATCATTCCTGCGTCCTCGTGCTCCAGAATGTGGCAATGGTAAACGTACTCGCCGCTGTTGACCGGCTCGAATTTCCCAATCAGGCGTACGCTTTCACCTGGACGCACGAGGACGGTGTCCTTCCAACCGCGCTCGGCGCCTGCCGGGGATTCACGGCTTCTGTCGAGCACCTGCCACTGGATTGCATGGGGATGGAAAGGATGGGGCATCGGGGAGACGTTAACGATTTCCCAGATCTCGATCGCGCCGGGCGTCACTTGCTCATCAATTCGGTCCGGGGAGTACTGCTTACCGTTGATCAGGAACCCGTCCATGCCGTGGCCCCACGACATGACAAACAAGCGGTCCGCTGTCGCGTCCTGTTCGGAAAGCCTGTCGTGGATCACCGCCGCCTCGGGCAGCCCTGCGTAGAGGCGGACATCGTCGACGACGGCACGGTCGACATCAAAGCGCATGATGTCCTGGCCTTCACCCGGCAGGTATGGCTCCCGGCCATGATGCCCACCCACCATGCCACCGTGCATGCCTTCGGTGCCCCCGGAAGCGTGGAACCGGCTCATCCCCATTGCCGCACCGCCCATGAACGGGCGGGATATCAGCATCACCTGATCACCGGGCCGGTACGCAGCAAAGTCGATGACGATGGCCGACCGCTCCCCCGGACTCAACACGACATTGTCCACCTCCACAGGCGAGGGGAGCCACCCGCCGTCGCTGCCGACCAGACTGAACTGCTGGCCGTCGTGCAAGGCGAAGTCATAGGTGCGGCTGTTGGAGGCGTTATACAGGCGCAGCACGTACTGGCGGGTCTCGACTGCAAGCCGAGGTAGCTCGGCACCGTTGACCAAGACTACGTTCCCCATCATCCCAAACCCGGCCATCTGCTCGCTGGAGTACACGAGCTCGCGGACGCCTGCGGATTCCGCGTCGAACAGGCGGTCTTGAATGAGCAGCGGGATATCGTGCTCCTCTGCCGGAATCCGACTGTCCCGCCGCAATTGTTGCTCCACCTGGTCGGTCAGCAGGAGTACGCCGGCGAGTCCCTGGTACACTTGCTCGGCGGTCCCGGGGTGCGGGTGGGGATGGAACCAGAGTGATGCGGCCGGCTGATCGAGCGTGAAGTGGTAGAGCCTCGAGGAGCCGGGCGCGACCGGGTCGGCGGGCCCACCGTCCTCCGAGCCTGGAAGCTTGAAGCCATGCCAGTGAACAGTGCTTGCCGCAGGCAGGTCGTTGACGAGTGTCACGAACATCTCGTCGCCGCGCCTAGCTCGGATGACGGGAGGCAGCTGCAGCGCGTTGTAGCGATACATGGGCGTCACCCAGCTCTCACCCGGCGCATTGATCGTCACGTCGACGTCCATCATCGCCCGCAGGGTGTAACGTGCGACCCGGTCGGTCGGATTGCCATCCTCATCGACGAGTTCCGGCAACCGCGGTAACGCCGGAAGGTCGTTGGCAGCTAAGTGTGTCTCGGTTGTTGAGATGCCTTGCGATCGCTGCATCCGCAGCCAATCAAAATCGGTGAGATCGAGTGACATCAGCTCGAGGCGGCGACGCAAGTCGGGTGACGCCGCGCCATCGACCAGTCTCGCCACGTTTTCGTGCAGCGTACCGGCGCGGGCCTGTGAGAAGCGCAGCGCTTGGTCGGCGTCTTCCATGTGGAAGACCCCTCCCGTCGGCCCCGATACCGTGATGGGCTCGCCGTTTGCCAGGCCGTCGAGTCGTCCGTCGTGCATGTCACGAGCCAACGCGTTGGTAAGCTGAAACACAAACTCCGGCCCTAGGCCGAGATCTTGAGCGTAGTGGGAGAACGCCCTGGCACGGTGCCACGCCATCACATCCGCGGTATCGTCAGGCGTCAGCGGCGTACCGAACCGCATCGGTGAATCGGTGTCCGATGCCACCTGCGGCGGACGCGAGTCGCGAACGAACTGCTGCTGATAGAGCCGCAGCGCCTCGTCCATCGCCCCCTCGAAGCTGCTTCCCGCCTGCAATCGGCCACGTGCCAGCTCCGAAATTACCGACGTTTCCGGCGTCAGAACCAGCTCGAGGCGGTGTACAGAGAGCTCTGATCTCGAGATCAAAGCGTTCAATCCCTCCGAGGCTGGGACGTCGACACGACGGCTCGTCGCCTCGTCGACGAAGTGGCCTCCGCGGGTACGGACCTCAACATACGGGTGGTCGGCCGGAACACCTACCGAAAGCTCGAATTGACCGGCCTGAACCGGCCCACTAGCCAGCACGTTTCCTGCCGGGTCCAGCACTTCTACCAAGGCATCGTCTAGGGGGCCCTTCAGCGCCTGACCAGCGATCACCTGTGCATCGGAGCCAGGGCTGGAAGGTGGCGTCCCGCCGCCGCCTGTACCAAGTCCGGACTCGCCGGTTTCGCCGCCACCGCAGGCCGACACCAAGACCGAGAGCGCAATTGAGACAAGTAGTACGGTCAATCGGCTCGATATATGTGTGTGTATCGTCGTGTTCATAGCGCATCAGACTGACAGGCAACGGCATCGTTCACATCCGTAGTGCGGGCGCAGCAGCCTGTGGGTTTCCGCAACACGTGTATCCGTATAGTAGCAGCCACCCCAATATACGCGGTGTCCCCGCAGTGGAAGCTCCACAGCTCACGATGCCGCACGGTGCGACGAGCCGGAATGTCGAGAGCCCGCGCTCACTCCTGCGGGTTGGCTTCAGACTAATAGGGCCTAACACATGAATGTGCGCAAGGCCCGGTGGCTGCGGCAAGGTTATATGCGACAGAGTCGCGCGGTGCACAATTAGTCTGGCAGCTGGTGAGAGCGGCCAATTGGCGTGAAGCGGCCGCTAATGGCCGTTCTCGCCCCTTCGAGACCCCGCTCGTCGCGGGTTTGCTTGTAGGCGCGAAGTGTCTGCTCACGGACTGTTCACTGCCGTCCGGCGCAGCCCGGAGCGCCACTCGCCGCGTTCCCGAGTCGTCGGGGCGCCGCGCCGGCCGAGGCGGGGGGCAGCGGAGGACGCCAGGTCTCCAGATTCTCAGGGTCAGAGGGCGGGCACGGCCGCGGGGTGCGAGCGTGCGGCGGTGTCGGTCGCGGTTCGGTCTTGGTTCGGTCGGGTCAGCCGCAAGTCGTTGAGCGGGTTCGGCGTGTGCAGAAGAGAAACCTGGAACCGGTCGGACGGGTTCGGAATAGGCTCGGTCGGGGAGGGCGGCTCGGTCGGCCCCTCGGAAACCCCTTCACCGTCTTCGGCTCCCTGGCGCCCCCGGCGGCTCTCCCCTGTACTGAAAATCCGCGTGTCGGCAGTTCGATTCTGCGCCTGGCCACCATCCCGATCATGTAAGGTCTCAGGACATCGGTGACACGCTGGCGGCGTCCTTTTTGGCCAAGAGCCGCTCGTATGGGGTTTGCC
>Ga0111152_1088_pt1 | contig 10321 bp, 10 predicted proteins | sample DeeMarSeWOR28_12_FD_80254 | JGI IMG/M metagenome (GOLD analysis project Ga0111152, IMG submission 80254) | Gammaproteobacteria bacterium SG8_30
GCCCTCGCGCGGCGCATTGACCACGATCATGTCGACCTCGATGCTCTCGGCCGCGACCGGCTCGAGCAGGGCATGGGCCACGCCAGGCCTGTCGGGCAATCCGGATACCGTGATCTCGGCCTCGTCCCGATTGAAGGCGATGCCGGCAACGACGGGGGCTTCCACTTGGGTGTCCTCCTCGCAAATCAGCGTACCGGGCCCCGGCCGGAAGCTCGACAGCACGCGCAGACGCACGCCGTAGCGGGCGGCGAATTCCACGGAGCGCAGGTGCAGGACGCGGGAGCCCTGGCCTGCCATCTCGAGCATCTCCTCGAAGCTGATGCGGTCGAGCCTGCGCGCGTCGGGCACGACGCGGGGGTCGGCCGTGTAGACCCCGTCGACGTCGGTCAGGATCTGGCACTCCTCAGCCTGCAGCGCAACGGCGAGCGCGACGGCACTCGTGTCGGAGCCGCCGCGGCCGATGGTGGTGACGGACCCGTCCGGGCCGCGTCCCTGGAAGCCCGTGAACACCGGGATCACCCCGGCGCTGCAGTCTGCCCTGAGGCCCGCGCACTCGATGCCCTCGATGCGTGCCCGGCCGTGCACGCCGCTGGTCGTGAGAGGCAGCTGCAGGGCATTGTAGGACTTCGCCGGCCAGCCCCGGTCGCAGAGCGCCATGGCAAGGAGTGCGCAGGAGACCATCTCGCCGGTGGCGAGCAGCGCATCGAGCTCGCGCGAGGCCGGCGTCGGTGAGAGCTGGCGCGCGAGGTCGAGCAGCCGGTCGGTCGAGTCCCCCATCGCCGAGACGACCACGGCAACCTGGTGGCCCTGCGCGCGCAGGCTGGCCACCTGTTCGGCCACCGCGTGGATGCGTGCGACCGACCCGACGGACGTGCCGCCGTACTTCTGGACGATGAGGGCCATAGGGCGCGGGGATTGTCCCCGGGCAAACCGGGCCTGGCTAGTGGGAATTACGCGGGCTGGCGCCAGGGCCTGATCTTGCGCAGTTCAGGCCCGAGGCGGCGCTCGGCTACCTCGGTGTCGTACGCGGCCTGAGCACGCAGCCAGTAGCCGCTGGACAAGCCGAAGAAGCGACAGAGGCGCAGGTCGGTGTCGGCCGTGATGGCGCGCCGCCCCGCCACGATCTCTCCGATCCGCTGCGCCGGCACACCGATCTCCTTGGCCAGGCGGTACTTGGTGATTCCCATCGGATCCAGGAATTCCTCCTGCAGAAGCTCGCCAGGTGTGACGGGGGGTAGCTTGCTCATGGTCATGGTCAGCTAGTGGTAGTCGACGATTTCCACGTCATGCGCGCCATCGGAAGCCCAGCGAAAACACACCCGCCACTGGTCGTTGATGCGAATGCTGAACTGGCCGGTGCGGCGCCCTTTCAAAGGCTGAAGCCGGTTGCCGGGCGGCACCCTCAGATCGTCCAGCCGGGTCGCGACCTCGAGCTGGCGGAGCTTGCGGCGTGCCGCGGCTTCGATGTTCACGAAGCGGTTCACGCGATCGCCACGCGCCAGCGCCTCGGTCTCACGGCACCTGAACGATCTGATCACGGAAAATAATAACGCTATGCGTTAATAACGTCAAACGTGATGAGCGTCACCAGGCCGCTGGCGGTGCGGGAAGGATCGACCGCGATGGGGTCCGGCCCCGTGTCTCAGGACAATCGGGCCGCGACGAGGTCCTTCACGGCATCGATCGCCCCGTCCAGCTTGGCCGGCTCGGTGCCGCCGGCCTGGGCGAAGTCCGGCCGGCCGCCACCCTTGCCGCCGACCTGCGCCGCCACCTTGCCGACGAGTTCCCCGGCCTTCACCTTGCCGGTGAGGTCGCCGGTCACCCCCGCCACCAGCACGACCTTGCCGTCATCCGTCGGAGCTCCGAGCACCACGACGGCCGTCTTGAGCTTGCCTTTCAGCGCGTCCACCGCCTCGCGCAGGGACTTCGCATCCGCGCCGTCGACCCTGGCCGCCACGACCTTGACACCCGCCACGTCGACGGCGGACTCGGCGAGGTCCACACCCTGCCCCGAGGCGAGGCGCGACTTGAGCGTGGATACCTCACGCTCGAGCTTCTTCTGACGCTCGATGAGCTGCCGCACCTTGTCCTCGACGTCGGCGGGGCTGCCCTTGACGAGCGACGCGACGTGGCGGAGCGTCGCCTCGGTCGCGGCGTCGTGGTCGAGCGCGTTCTCGCCGGTCACGGCCTCGATGCGGCGGACGCCGGCAGCAACCCCCGACTCGCTGATGATCCGGAACAGGCCGATGTCGCCGGCCCGCCGCACGTGCGTGCCGCCACAGAGCTCGGTCGAGAAGTCCCCGATGGCGAGAACCCGTACCTCGTCGCCGTACTTCTCGCCGAAGAGCGCCATGGCGCCGGACGCGATGGCCTCGTCGTAGGACGTCATGCGGATCTCGGCCGCGGAGTTGCGACGGATCTCGGCATTGACCATGCGCTCTATGCGTTCGAGTTCCTCCGGCACGACGGGCTGGAAGTGCGAAAAGTCGAAACGCAGCCGGTCCGGGGCGACGAGCGAGCCTTTCTGCGCGACGTGGGTCCCTAGTACCTCGCGCAGCGCCGCGTGCAGCAGGTGCGTGGCGGAGTGGTTGAGCACCGTGGCCTGGCGCGTCTCGGCGTCGACGCGGGCCGTGACCCGGTCGCCGACCTTGAGTTCCCCGCGCGCCAGCGTGCCGACGTGCGCGTGCGCCTTGCCGAGCTTGCGCGTGTCCTCCACCGCGAATGCCGCGTGCTCGCCCTCGAGCACGCCCAGGTCGCCGACCTGGCCGCCGCTCTCGGCGTAGAAAGGGGTCGAGTCGAGCAGGACCTGCCCCTGCTCGCCGTGGGCGAGGCGCTCGACCGGCGAGCCGTCGCGGAAGAGCGCGACGACGCGGCCCACGCTCTCGAGCGAGTCGTAGCCGCAGAAGGCGGTCGCCACGTCCGGCGCGACGTCGGCGCGCAGGTCCACCTTGAAGCCGCTGGCTGCCCGCGCACGCTCGCGCTGTTCTTCCATCGCTGCCTCGAAGCCGGCCTGGTCGACCGACAGGCCGCGCTCGCGCGCGATGTCAGCGGTCAGGTCAACCGGGAAGCCGAAGGTGTCGTAGAGCTTGAACACGGCCTTGCCGGGGATGACCTTCGCGCCACCGAGACCGGCGATCTCCTGCTCGAGCAGCGACATGCCGGTCGAGAGCGTCTCGGCAAAGCGCTCTTCCTCCTGCTTGAGCACGCGCATCGCGACGTCCGCGTTCTTGACGAGCTCCGGGTAGGCCTGCCCCATCTGGTCGGCGAGCACCTGCACCAGCTTGAAGAAGAACGGCTCGCCCTGGCCGAGCTTGTAGCCGTGACGGATGGCGCGGCGGATGATCCGGCGCAACACGTAGCCGCGGCCCTCGTTCGAGGGCAGCACGCCGTCGACGATGAGGAACGCGCAGGCACGGATGTGGTCCGCGATGACCCGCAGCGACGGGCTGTCGACGGTCTTCTGGTCGGTGACATCCGCCGCGGCGGAGATCAGGTTGCGGAACAGGTCGATCTCGTAGTTCGAGTGTACGCCCTGCATGACCGCCGCGATACGCTCGAGACCCATGCCGGTGTCGACCGACGGCTTGGGCAACGGCGTCAGCGTGCCGTCGGAGGCGCGGTCGAACTGCATGAACACCAGGTTCCAGATCTCGACGTAGCGGTCACCGTCCTCCTCGGGCGTGCCCGGCGGGCCGCCGGCGATCTCCGGGCCGTGGTCGTAGAAGATCTCGCTGCAGGGGCCGCAGGGACCGGTGTCGCCCATGGCCCAGAAGTTCGACTTCTCGCCGAGCCGGCTGAATCGCGCCGGGTCGACGCCGATTTCCTCGAGCCAGATCGAGGCGGCCTCGTCGTCGTCCTCGTACACCGTGACCCAGAGCCGCCCGGCGGGGATGCCGAGCGTGCCGGTGATGAACTCCCAGGCGTAGCCGATGGCCTCGCGCTTGAAGTAGTCGCCGAAGCTGAAGTTGCCGAGCATCTCGAAGAACGTGTGATGCCGGGCGGTGTAGCCGACGTTCTCGAGGTCGTTGTGCTTGCCGCCGGCCCGGACGCAGCGCTGCGAGCTCGCGGCCCGCGTGTAGCTGCGGCGGTCATTGCCCAGGAACACGTCCTTGAACTGGACCATGCCGGCGTTGGTGAACAGCAGGGTCGGGTCGTTGCCGGGCACCAGTGGACTCGAGGGCACCACGGTATGGCCGCGCTCCCGGAAGAACTCGAGGAAAGCCGTGCGCAGCTCGCTGCTCGACATGCGTGTCCGCCTGGAATCCGCTTTGCTCATTCGTCCAGCCCGATGTCGTTGCCGAGTGCCGCGCGAACCTGCTCCGCGCTGAATCCACGATACGTCAGGAAGCGCGCCTGCCGGCCTCGCTCCTTCCATTCTGACGGCGGCTGCTCGCCGAAGCGCCGTCGCCTCAGCGCCACGCAGCGCTCGCGCCAGCGGCCGTCGCTCGCATCGACGGCCCGCTCGACGAGATCCTGCGCAACGCCGAGCTCCTTGAGTTCGTGCGCGATGCGCACCGGCCCCTGCCCGCGCTCCGCGTGCGCGCGTACGTAGTACTCGACGAACCGCTCGTCGTCGACGAGCCGCTCGCGGACGAGCCCGTCGATCGCCGCCTGCGCTGCCGGCGCTGCGAAGCCACGCTCGGCCAACCGTGCGGACAGCTCCGCCGCGCAGTAGTCGCGACGGTTCAGCAGCTTGAGCGCCGCGAGGCGGGCCGCATCCGGGTCGTCCGGCGCAGTCGCCTCGCTGCGGGGCCGACGATCAGGCCTGCGCCGCCTCACCGCCCGCCGCACGGACACCGCGGCGCTCCGGCAACAGCTTCCCGCGCAAGGCCGCGTCGATCTCGGCGGCGAGCTCCGGGTGCTCCTGCAGGTGCGTGGCTACCTTGTCCTTGCCCTGGCCGATGCGCTCGCCGTTGTAGGAATACCAGGAGCCGGACTTGTCGACCAGGCCGTTGGCGACGCCGAGGTCGATGAGCTCCGCCTCGCGGGAAATGCCCTTGCCATAGTGGATCTCGAACTCGGCCTGGCGGAAGGGCGGCGAAACCTTGTTCTTGACCACCTTGACACGCGTCTGGTTGCCGATGACCTCCTCGCCGTTCTTGATCGCGCCGATGCGGCGGATGTCGAGACGGACGGAGGAGTAGAACTTGAGCGCGTTGCCACCACTCGTCGTCTCCGGGTTGCCGAACATGACGCCGATCTTCATGCGGATCTGGTTGATGAACACCACGATGGTGTTCGAGCGCTTGATGTTGCCGGTAAGCTTCCTGAGCGCCTGTGACATCAGGCGGGCCTGCAGGCCGACCTGCATCTCGCCCATCTCGCCCTCGATCTCGGCCTTCGGCGTAAGCGCGGCCACCGAGTCGATCACCACGATGTCCACGGCGCCGGAGCGCACCAGCATGTCCGTGATCTCGAGCGCCTGCTCGCCCGTGTCGGGCTGCGAGACCAGCAGGTCCTTGAGGTTGACGCCGAGCTTCTCGGCGTAGGACGGGTCGAGGGCGTGCTCGGCGTCCACGAAGGCCGCGGTTCCGCCGGCCTTCTGCGCCTGCGCGATGGCCGAGAGCATGAGCGTGGTCTTGCCGGAGGACTCCGGGCCGTAGATCTCGACCACCCGCCCGCGGGGCAATCCGCCCACGCCGAGTGCGACGTCGAGGCCGAGCGAGCCGGTCGAGACTACGTCGATCTCCGGGATGGTCTCCGCGTCGCCCAGACGCATGACGGAGCCCTTGCCGAACTGCTTCTCGATCTGGCTCAGGGCCGCGGCCAGCGCCTTCTTGCGATTGTCTTCCATCTGGATCCTTCCCACAGCGTTGAAACGCGATTATTTCACATCCGATCGGCCGTCGCCGCCGCTCGATTAAGGGGTGCGTTGGCCTCGATTCAGCTGGGGGAAGAGTCTGCGCCAGGAGGTAGCTCAGGAGGCGACCCAGGTGCGACCGGGGCGCCCTCGCCGACGAGTGGCCACCGTTCGAGGACCGTGTAGCGCGCGCCGTCGGGGTCGGTCACGGACTCGACCAGCGCCAGTTCCGTCACGGGCCAGCGGACGGGTCGCATGCCGAGGTCGCGACCGGGCCGACGGACCTTCCGCGCGAGCGTCACGTGGGGCTCGTAAGGCCGCAGATCGGGCGGAATGTCGAGCGCCTTCAGGCGTTGCCAGAGAGCCCCGGCGAGGCCGACCGCGGCCGGCGGGGGCTCGCTGCAGAGCGCCACCAGCACCTGCGGACGCGGCCAGTGACCCACCTGGTCGAACACGAGCTCGAAGGGGCCCGCCCGGAGCCCGGACGCCGCGGAAAACACGTCGGCGAGCCGCGCCTCGGCGACCGCGCCGAGAAACGCCACGGTCGCATGCAGGTTCCTGGTGGCCACCGGCCGACCCCCGCCACCCTTGATCGCCTTGCGGCACGCCCTGGCGAGCTCCTGGCGGATCTCGTCATCGGGCCAGAGCGCGAAGAACAGCCGCCGGACGGGCGGGGTCATGCCTCGAGCAGGCCCTTCAGCGCTTCCTCCGCCGACTGGCGACGGACGGCATCGCGGTCCCCGGAAAAGAGGAAACGGCGGGACTCGACCCGCGTGTGCACGCCCTCGCGCCGGGCCCACGCGATCCAGACGGTCCCCACGGGCTTCTCCGGCGTCCCGCCGTCCGGCCCGGCGATCCCGGTCACGGCGACGCTGACGCTGGCAAGGCTGAACTGCAGGGCGCCCCGCGCCATGGCGCGGGCGACTCGTTCGCTCACGGCACCGTGTTGCTTGATCAGGCCGGCGGCCACGCCGAGCTCCTGCCGCTTGGCGCGGTCGCTGTAGGTCACCCAGCCCCGCTCGAACCAGGCGGAGCTGCCGGGCACGTCCGTCAGGCACTTGGCGATGAGTCCGCCGGTGCAGGACTCCGCCGTGGCCAGGAGTTGGCCTTGCTCCGGCAGCCGTCCGGCCAGCCGGCGGGCGAGTTCGAGCAGGGCGGCATCGCCAGGCGCCGGCACGGCCTGGTCAATCCTTGCCGCCGGCCCGCGAGAAGTCCGGCGTGCGGCGCTCGTAGAAGGCGGTAACGGCCTCGCGGACTTCGGGCCCGCCGAGACGCGCCCCGAAGACCTTGGCCTCCTCGAGGATCGCCTCTTCTACCGCCCTCGCCTGGGCCCGCTTCATGAGCCGCTTGGTCTCGCGCACGCCGTCGGGCGGCAACTGGTTGAACCGCTGTGCCGTCTCCAGCGCGAAGTCGAGCAGCTGCTCGCGGGGCAGCACGGCGTTCGCGATCCCGAACTCGACTGCGTCCTCGGCCGACAGCGGCGTGCCGAGCAACAGCTTGTCCGCGGCCCGGACGTGCCCGGCCCACAGCGGCAGCAGGTAGCTCGAGGCGAATTCCGGGACCAGACCGAGGCTGACGAAGGGCATCGACAGCCGCGAGCCGGCCGCCACGTACACCAGGTCGCAGTGCAGCAGCATCGTCACGCCGATGCCCACCGCATGGCCGCTGACCGCGGCGACGACCGGCTTCTCGTAGCATGCGAGCGTCAGCATGAATCGCAGCACGGGGGAGTCGGGACCCGTCGGCGGGTTCTTGAGGAACTCCTCCAGGTCGTTGCCCGCCGAGAAGATCTCCTCCTCGCCGGTCAGGAGCACTGCGCGCACCGAGGCATCGGCCGCCGCCTCGTCCAGACGGTCGGCCAGGCTGGCGTACATCGCCTGGTTGAGGGCGTTCCTCTTCTCTGGCCGGGCGATCCGCAGCGTCGCGACGCCCTGCTCGACCTCGTAGCGGATGGTCATGAGTCCTCTCCGGCTGTGCGCCCCGCGGCGAGGCCGGGAGGCGGACTCCAGTCTATCGCATGGCTGCCTGGCCGCGCCGACCGGTACCGGCGGCCGCGTCGCGTTGCTAGACTCGCAGGACAAGCCCACGGCGCCCCATCGCGCCCCCCGCAGGAACGATCGATGCCCATTCCCGTCCAGTTCGCGGACCGCCTGGCGCTGCCCCTGATCGGCGCGCCGATGTTCATCGCCAGCTACCCGGAACTGGTCATCGCCCAGTGCCTGGCGGGCGTGATCGGCAGCTTTCCCTCGCTGAATGCGCGCTCCACCGCGATCCTGGACGAGTGGCTCGCACGCATGACGGAGGCGACTGCACCGCAGGCGGGGCGGAAGGTCGCGCCCTTCGGCATGAACCTGATCCTGCACCGCTCCAACACGCGGCGCGCGGAGGACCTCGCGCTCGCCGCCCGGCACCGCGTGCCGCTCGTGATCACCTCCGTCGGCAAGCCGGATGCCGTTTGCGAGACGGTGCACGGCTACGGCGGCCTCGTGTTCCACGACGTCATCTCGGTCGAGCACGCCCGCAAGGCGCTCGACTGCGGCGTCGACGGCCTGATACTCGTCTGCGCCGGCGCAGGCGGGCACGCGGGCACACTTTCACCGTTCGCGCTGCTCTCCGAGGTGCGTGAATTCTTCGACGGACCGATCGCGCTCTCCGGCTCGATGTCGAACGGGGCGCAGATCCGCGCGGCCGAGGTGATGGGCGCCGACCTCGGCTACATGGGCACGCGGTTCATCGCGACCCGCGAGGCGAACGCGCCCGACGAGCAGAAACAGATGATGCTGGAGGCCACCGGGGCCGACATCGTCTATACGCCTTTCTTCACCGGCATTCGTGGCAACTACCTGAAGGCCAGCGTGGTGCGCGCCGGCCTCGACCCGGCGAAGCTCGATGCGTCGATCACCGCGCCCACTGACGTATTCGACCCGAAGGACCAGGCCGCCAAGGCGTGGAAGGACGTCTGGTCGGCCGGCCACGGCGTGGGCACCATCCACGACGTCCCCACCGTGGCGCAGCTGGTGGAGCGTCTGCGGCAGGAGTACACCGCGGCGGCGAGGGTGCCCTCGGCGTTCGCCTGAGCGGCAGCATCGCGCACGCGCCCCCGGATGACCTCGGCAAAGCCGCCACCGACGAAGACCCAGCCGCTGTTCGAGGGGCTCTCCGCCCACACGCCCATGATGCAGCAGTACCTGCGCATCAAGGCGGATCACGGGCGCGAGCTGCTGCTGTATCGCATGGGTGACTTCTACGAGCTGTTCTACGACGACGCCCGGCGCGCGGCACGGCTGCTCGACATCGTGCTCACCCAGCGCGGCGAGTCCGCGGGATCGCCCATTCCCATGGCCGGCGTGCCCGTCGACAAGCTCGACGTGTACCTGGCGAAGCTCGTCCGGCTCGGCGAGTCGGTGGCGATCTGCGAGCAGGTCGGCGAGGTCGGCAAGAGCAAGGGGCCGGTCGAACGGCAGGTCGTGCGGGTGGTCACCCCCGGCACGGTCACCGACGAGGCGCTGCTCGAGGAGCGTCGCGAGACGCTCTTGGCCGCGCTCTGCGTGGAGGGAGCCGCGTTCGGCCTGGCCTGGCTCGATCTCGGCGCTGGCCGCTTCACGGTGCTGGAGGACGAGGGGCACGAGGCGCTCCTCGCCGAGCTCGAGCGGCTGCGCCCGGCCGAGCTCCTGGTCCCGGAGGGACTCGATGCCTCCACACTCGGCGCCGGCCTCGCGCCGGTTCGTGAGCGCCCCCCCTGGCACTTCGACTGATCGGCTACGTGCGCGACACCCAGCGCTCGGCGCTCCCGCACCTCACGGGACTCGTCACGGTGACACGCGACGCCGCCCTGCAGCTCGATCCCGCCACGCGGCGCAACCTCGAGCTCGACGAGAGCCTCTCGGGCCGGCCCGAGGCGACGCTCGCCGGCGTGCTCGACCGGACCGCGACCTCCATGGGCGGCCGCGAGCTCAGGCGCTGGATGAACCGGCCGCTGCGGGACCGTTCGGAGCTCGAGCACCGCTATCACGCCGTCGAGGCGTTCATCTCGAGCCGGCGCTTCGGCGACGTGCACGCCCTGCTGCGGCGGGTGGGCGACGTGGAGCGCATCCTGGCCCGCATCGCGCTCCGCTCGGCGAGGCCGCGGGACCTCGCGGCGCTCCGGGCCGCGCTGGCGGTCCTGCCGTCGCTGCACGATCTGCTCGGCGAGCTCGACAGCCCGCTCGTCGGCGAGGCCCGCAAGGGGCTCGCGCCGCGACCCGACCTGCACGACCTGCTCGCCAGGGCGATCGTGGAATCGCCGCCGCAGCTACTGCGCGACGGCGGGGTCATCGCGGAGGGCTATGACGGCGAGCTCGACGAGCTGCGCTCGATCTCCACGGGCACCGACGACTGGCTGCTGCGCTTCGAGGATCAGGAGCGCCGCCGCACGGGCATCGCGGGCCTGAAGCTGCGCTACAACCGCGTGAGCGGCTACTTCATCGAGGTGCAGCGCAGCCAGGCGGAGCGCGTGCCGCCCGACTATCACCGGCGGCAGAC
>Ga0111152_1111_pt1 | contig 10281 bp, 9 predicted proteins | sample DeeMarSeWOR28_12_FD_80254 | JGI IMG/M metagenome (GOLD analysis project Ga0111152, IMG submission 80254) | Gammaproteobacteria bacterium SG8_30
CCTGCTCGTCGTCCGCCACGATGCGACCCCGTAGCTCGATCGGCTCTCGGCGACCGTCGCAGTAGAGCGCCAGGTCGAAGCGGTCGCCCAGCGCGAGCGCCGGGTCGCGCTCGATGCGGATCCCGTCGCCGCTGAGCTCACGCCCGATCACGACCCGCGCGAGCTTGCCCGGAGCCCCGATCTCTCGCCGCCGGCCACCCCGCCGCGGGGGCCCGCCGCGCGCATCGGCGCGCCGTCGCGGCCGGAAGTCCACCGGCTGCTCGGCCATCAGCGAGCGCAGGGTGACCCGATCCCCGAGCGGCAGCGGGTCGAACGCGATCGACACGTCGAAGTTCGGCCCGTCGGCGGTGGTCACCTGGCGCGATTGCAGCACCCGGCCCGTCAGCTCGAGGCGACGGGGATGGGTCAGCTCCGGCGGCAGCGCCAGCCGGATGCGGGCCTCGGTCGGGAGGGGCGCGGCGGTGACGAGACCGCAGCCGCCGGTGGAGAGCTGGGTCATCACCAGCTCGTGTCTCTCGTCGCCCGCGAGCTGCGTGACCGGGATGCCGATGGCCACCCGCGTCATGCGCCGCCGCTCCGGCCCCTCGTAGTCCGCGCGCTCGACCAGCAGCCGCAGCACCTCGGGGTTCACGGGCCGCTGTACGAGGAAGTCGCAGGGGATGCCGTCGATCGGGTCGCGGTGGCGCTCCGCGACGAGCAGGTGCAGGTGGTGGCGGGGCTGCCGCCCGTTCGCCTGCAGCAGCCGGGCGCGCGCGGGCGTCGTGACCATCAGCGGAAACTCGTCGTCCTGGCTGCCCGGCTCGGCCCCCGGCTCCGCCTCGAGGAACGGCATGCCCATGTCGCGCAGCGCCGAGCGCACGTCGACCAGGTCGCCGTCGTCGAGGATCAGGGCTCTCAGTCGCTGCCGGCTCACGCCGCCCCCCATGCGATTCCCTGGGGGCTCATCGGACGGTCGCGGGGCCAGCCTTATGTGAGGCTGGTCGGCGGGCGCCGGGTCAGCTGGCGGACTCGGCCCCCGCCAGTGCCCCCAGCTTCTGCTGCAGCTCGCCGGACTCGTACATCTCGATCAGGATGTCGCAGCCTCCCTGGAACTCTCCATTCAGGTAGAGCTGCGGGATCGTGGGCCAGGAGGAGTACTGCTTGATGCCCTGACGGATGCCTTCGTCCGCCAGCACGTTCACCGTGGTGTAATCGGAGAGCAGGCTGTCGAGGATCTGCACGGCCGTGGCGGAGAATCCGCACTGTGGCATGCGGCGGTCGCCCTTCATGAACAGCAGCACGCGGTGCTGCTTCACCAGCTCGTCGATCTTTTCCTGAACGGGGTCGCTCATCGGGCCTCCAGCTGTGTCTCGGTCGGGAGCAGCGTGATCGGATCGAGCCACGCCCTCATGGCGCGCTCGTCGCGACGCAGATCTTCCAGCGAGATGCGCTCGAGGGTGGCCTGCAGCGCCCGCTCCAGCGTGCGCCAGAGGGCGCGGATCGAGCAGTCGCTGGCGCGCACGCAGTGCTCGCGCTGGCCGCCGTGACAGGCGCAGAAGCGCTCCGGGAAGAACTCCCCGCCCAGCACCCGCAGCGCGCTCCAGACGCTGATCTCGCGCGCCGGCCGCGCCAGCCGGTAGCCGCCTTCGGCCCCCCGCACGCTGGCGACCAGCCCCCCGAGCCGCAGCTCCCGCATCAGCTTCGCCGTGTACTCCGGCGACAGGCCCTCCGCCCGGGCGATCGCCGAGATCGCGATCGGAGCGGCGTCCGGCGCACTGGCCACCCGTAGCAGGCAGCGCAGACCGTACTCTTCGCTGGCGAGGAGCTGCATGGCTGGCCGAGGATAAGAAACTATACTCACGAGTCAATTATTGCCGGCCGCGCCAGGCCGGAGCGACGGATCGCCTCCGGATGGCCTGCGATAGGCTGGCGATCCGCCCGCGAGAGCGAGGACCGCGTTTGCCCCCCGCTACCGACCGCTTCGGACGGCGCCTGCACGACCTGCGCATCTCGGTCACCGATCGCTGCAACTTCCGCTGCCCGTACTGCATGCCCGCGGAGATCTACGGCGACCGCTACCCGTTCCTCGCGAAGCCCGAGCTGCTCAGCTTCGAGGAGATCGATCGCCTGGCGCGCCTGTTCGTCGAGCTCGGCGTCGAGAAGATCCGCATCACCGGCGGCGAGCCGCTGCTGCGCCACAACCTGCCGTCGCTGATCGCGGTGCTCGCCACCATTCCGGGCCTGCGCGATCTGACGCTCACGACCAACGGCTACCTGCTGGCGAAGCAGGCCCGGCCGCTGGCCGAGGCCGGCTTGAGGCGCATCACGGTGAGCCTCGACAGCCACGACGAGCAGGTGTTCCGGCGCATGAGCGGTCGCGACTTCGGCCCGGCGCGCGTACTGGAGGGGATCGAGGCGGCGGCCGCGGCCGGGCTGGCGCCGATCAAGCTCAACTGCGTGGTGCAGCGCGGCGTGAACGACCACACCTTCGTGGAGCTGGCGCGCTCCTTCAAGGGTAGCGGCCACATCGTGCGCTTCATCGAGTTCATGGACGTCGGCACGCTCAACGGCTGGGACCTCTCCCAGGTCGTCAGTGCCGCCGAGATCGTCGAACGGATCGGGGCGGAGCTGCCGCTCGAGCCCGTCGACCCCAACTACGCCGGCGAGGTCGCGCGCCGCTACCGCTACGCCGACGGCGAGGGCGAGATCGGCGTGATCTCCTCGGTGAGCCAGCCCTTCTGCGGCGGCTGCACCCGCGCGAGGCTCACCATCGAGGGCAAGCTCGTGACCTGCCTGTTCGCCGCGGGCGGAGTGGACCTGCGCACGCCGCTGCGCGATGGGGTCTCCGACGACGCGCTGCGCGAGCAGATCGCCCGCGTCTGGTCGCGCCGCGCCGACCGCTACTCCGAGGAGCGCGCCGCCCTCACCGACGCGACCGGGCACGTGGCGCCGCGAGACAAGATCGAGATGTACCAGGTCGGCGGCTAGGAGGCCGACCCAGGACCCGCTCCTGGGTCAGCCGACGCGGCGAGCGTAGCCTCGCCAGCTAGCCGGCGAGGCTACCGTTCCGATCGACCGCGTGGGAGGCTCGGGGTTCCGGGCTCGCGCAGACCGGCCGCTTGCGCAGCGCCGAACCCGACCTGCCGGTCGGCTGCGCGCGAGTTGCACCGCGCGTCGTTTTCTTGCTCACAACGCGATCCGATTGTTGAGAATTGGCCACAGTAGGAGGAAGATCGAAAGACGCGGGTCGAGGCCGACCCGCCTGCTCTCGTCCCTTCCCCGAGGACTGCATGGTCGCCATCCCCCGCCGTCGCTCCCGCGCTGCCGGCGCGTCCGCGTCGGACCCGCTCCCGCGCGCGGGGGCCCCGGGTCGGGTCGGCGCGGAGAGCGCGGCGCCGGCGCCGCGGACGGACGACGCACCGGAGCTCGTGTTGTTCGAAGGCGGGGGTGTCGCCGCGCACACCGGAGTCGTGCAGCTCGTGGTGAGCCCGAGGCGCGTGGCCCGGGCGTTCGGGGCCTTCGTCGCGCTGCTCGTCGCCGCCCACGTGATGGTGCAGATCGTCGGCCGCGCGCGGGCTGACGAGCAGGTGATGGGTCTGCTCCCGCTGCTCAACGTCGGGACCGAGCGCAACCTGCCGACCTTCTACTCTGCTTGCGCGATGCTGGTCTGCAGCGGCCTGCTGCTGCTGATCGCCCGGCTGGAGTGGTCGCGTCCGCGGGGGGTCGGCCTCTATTGGGCCGTGCTCGCCGCGGTGTTCTGCGGGCTCGCTTGCGACGAGATGCTGGTCCTGCACGAGAAGCTGATCGCGCCGGTGCGCAACCTGCTGGGAACGTCGGGCGCGCTGTACTACGCCTGGGTGATTCCGTACGGTGCGTTCGCGCTGGCCTTCGCCGGCGCCTACTCCCGCTTCCTGTCGCGGCTGCCGCGCCGCAGCGCGCTGCTCTTCGTGCTCTCGGGCGCCGTCTTCGTGAGCGGCGCCCTGGTCCTGGAGATGCTCGGGGCCGCCTGGATCGAGAGCTACGGACACGGGGTCGGCTACGTGGCGTTCCAGACCGTCGAGGAGGCGTTCGAGATGAGCGGCATCGTGCTCTTCATCTTCTCCCTGCTCGACTACATCGGCCGCGAGCACGAGCTGCAGCTGCGCTTCGCCGCTTCCTGATCCCGGGCTCCGATTCGCGGCTCCGGTCCCGGCTACGCGTCCGGCATCTGGAAGCCCGGGGTCGACTTCGAGAGCGCGATCTCGTCGGGCGTCATCTCCGGCTCGATCGACTCGAAGAGCGGCGTCGAGAGGTAGCGCTCGCCCGTGTCCGGCAGCATGCACAGGACGACCGAGCCGGGCTCCGCGCGCTCGGCCACCTGCCGGGCGACGGCGAAGGTGGCGCCGGCGGAGACGCCGACCAGGATGCCTTCGCGCCGGGCCAGCTGCTGGGACCACTCGATGCCGGCCGGTCCGGCCACCGGGACGAGCTCGTCGTAGTAGGACTCGTCGATCGACTCCTGGAGCACGCGGGGGATGAAGTCCGGCGTCCAGCCCTGGATCGGATGGGGCTCGAAGGCCGGGTGGCTCGCCGCCGGGGCGCCGTTGTCGCGGCGCGCTTGCGCCTTTCCGCTGGCCACGAGCTGGGCGTTGGCCGGCTCGGAGAGCACGATCTTCGTCTCGGGCCGCGCCTTGCGCAGGACGCGCGCGACGCCGGTCAGCGTGCCGCCCGTGCCGTAGCCGGTCACGAAGTAGTCGAGGCGTCGGCCCTCGAAGTCCGCCAGGATCTCGCGCGCCGTCGTGTTCGCGTGGACCAGTGCGTTGGCTTCGGTCTCGAACTGCCGCGCCAGGAACCAGCCGTTGGCCTCGGCCAGCTCGACCGCCTTCTGGTACATGCCGAAGCCCTTGGCGGCGCGCGGCGTGAGCACGACCTTCGCGCCGAGGAAGCGCATCAGCCGGCGCCGTTCGACCGAGAAGCTGTCGGCCATCGTGACCACCAGCGGATAGCCCTTCGCCGCGCACACCATCGCGAGCCCGATGCCGGTGTTGCCGCTGGTGGCCTCGATTACGGTCTGGCCGGGCTTCAGCGCGCCGCTGCGCTCCGCCTCCTCGATGATGCTGACTGCCAGGCGATCCTTCACCGACGCCGCGGGGTTGAAGAACTCGGCCTTGACGTAGATCTCGGCGTGCTCCGGCGCGAGCGCGTTGATCCGCACGCACGGGGTGTCGCCGATCGTGTCGAGGATGTCGTCGTAGAGGCGACCGCGCCCCTCCGTGGTGCGGGGCTTCGTCGAGGTCATCGTGGGATCTCCTTTCCTGCCGGCTTCCCGACCGGCTGCATCAGGCGCCAGGTAGCAGCTCCACCGGGTCGCCGGTGCGAACCCGGCCGGGGGTCTCGACCCGGGCGTAGACGCCCAGGTTGCCGCCTGCGGCCTTCACCAGCGAGCGCATGATGCGAGGGTCCCGGGGCAGGTCGGCGAAGCCGTGGGTCGTCATCACGCAGCGCGGACACCCGAGCGCGACCTCGAGTCGGGCCTCGCCGATGCGCAGCGAGCGGCCGATCCAGTCCTGCTCGGGATAGGCGGCGCCGTTGGCAGCGTCGAGCAGCAGGTTGCGACGGAAACGTAGCACGTCGATGTGCCAGTAGGGGGTCGAGCCGAGAGCAGCAGCAGCGGGAAGGCGTCGAAGTAGGTGCCGGGCGGTGACGCGTTGACGAGGATCTCCGGCGGGAGCCGGCCGATGTCCGGCAGCGGCTCGCCCGGCTCCCGGCCGAAGATGGCCCGCAGCTCCTGCTGCAGGTCGGGGTGGTCCGGCGCAGAGCGCCGGTAGTGCTCGAGGTTCTCGGCGGGCACGATCGGCCACAGCGTCAGCTCGCGACCGATCGCGGCGCCGATGCGTTGTGCCGCGTCCGGATCGCTGGCGAGGAAGCGCGCGCCGTCCGGCAGCGAGATCTCCGGCGCCGGCGCGGGCCCCGAGCCCGGTGGCTCGAGGTAGCGCGCCGCGCAGCCCATCAGGCCCGGCAGCTTCTTGCCGCCCTGGATGCCGCCGCGCTGCTCGTCGCGGATCGCCCAGGCGCGATCGCCCGGGATTCCGAGCTCGCCGACGCGCGCCTCTGCCAGCGTCTCCCCCAGCATGCTCTTCACCGGGTAGCGATGGATCTCGTCGAGCGTTCCGACCTGCACCGCAGCCGACCTCCTCCGCTCGTCGCCGAGCGGCTGTGCGGCAGGGGTGTACCCGGCCGCCGCGCCGCGCCTATGATGCGTTCCCTGCTACCGCTTTGTACAGGGAGTTCCCATGCGTCTCGTCCGTCTCCTGATCGCGCTGCTGCTCGGCCTGCTGCTCGTGGTCGGGCTCTACGCCGCCGGCGCGCTGCTGGGGCTCTACGGCAATCATCGCGGGCCCGGCGAGCCGACCGCGACGCGCGTGCCCGAGACGGTGATCTCGGAGCAGGCCCGGGCGCAGCGCGCGGCCGCCCAGAAGCTCGCGGTAGCCGCGCCCAAGCAGATCCTGTTCGGCGACCTGCACGTACACACCACCTACTCCACCGATGCCTTCCTGTGGAGCCTGCCCATCATGGGGGGCGAGGGCGCGCATCCGCTGGGCGAGGCCTGCGACTTCGCGCGCTTCTGCTCGGGCCTCGACTTCTGGTCGATCAACGACCACGCGGAGGCTTCGTCGCCGCGCAAGTGGCGCGACACCAAGCAGGCGATCCGCCAGTGCAACCAGGTGGGCGGCGAGGGCAGTGCGCCCGACGTGATCGCCTTCCTCGGCTGGGAGTGGACGCAGATCGGCCGCACCGCCGCCGAGCACTGGGGTCACAAGAACGTCGTGCTGAAGGAGACCGCCGAGGAGGTCGTGCCGACCCGGCCGATCCACTCGGGCGGCGTCACCCGCACGCTGATGGCGGAGAACCCGGCCTGGATCCGCCTGCTGCCGGTGCTCGCCGACTTCGGCAACCGCCAGGACTACTACGACTTCGACGCGTTCATCCGCGAGATCGGGGCCACGCCCGAGTGCGCGCGCGGGGTCGACGTACACGAGCTGCCGGAGGACTGCGCCGAGGGCGCCTCGACGCCGGGCGAGCTGTTCGAGAAGCTGGCGCAGTGGGACCAGGAGAGCCTGGTCATCCCCCACGGCACGACCTGGGGCATCTACACGCCGCCGGACGCGAGCTGGGACAAGCAGCTTCGCGCCGCCCAGCACGACCCGCAGCGCCAGACGCTGATCGAGGTCTACTCGGGCCACGGCAACTCCGAGGAGTACCGCGACTTCCGCCCGGTGCTCGCCGACGGCGACGGCGTGAGCTGCCCGCCCCCGTCGAAGAACTACCTGCCGAGCTGCTGGCGCGCGGGCGAGCTGATCCGCGAGCGTTGCACTGCCGCCGGCGAGGACGAGAGCGAGTGCGATCGGCGCGCGGCCGAGGCGCGCCAGCACTACGCCGACGCCGGTCTGCAGGGGCGCCTCGCGATCCCCGGCGAGACGGCGATGGACTGGCTCGACTCGGGCCAGTGTCGCGACTGCTTCCTGCCGGCCTTCAACTACCGGCCCCGGGGCGCCGTCCAGTACATCGAGGCGCTGCGCAACTTCGAGGAGCCGGACGGCCCCGACCGCTTCCGCTTCGGCTTCATCGCCTCGAGCGACGTCCACACCGGCCGGCCGGGCACGGGCTACAAGGAGTTCGCGCGCAGCTCGATGGCGGACCAGTCCGGTCCGGTGAACCAGCGCATCTACGACGCCCTCTACCCGACCGGCGAGCCCGAGCCCGAATCGCGCGCCGTGGAGTACGACCTCACGACCGGCTTCGCCGCGATGCGCGCCTCGGAGGTCGAGCGCCAGGGCTCCTTCTGGCTGACCGGCGGGCTGGTGGCGGTCCACGCCGAGTCGCGCACCCGCGACGGGGTCTGGGACGCGCTCTCGCGCAAGGAGACCTACGGCACCAGCGGCGACCGCATCCTGCTGTGGTTCGATCTGCTGAATCCGCCCGGTCGCCCGAGTCGCCTGCCGATGGGCGGGGTGGTGGAGATGCGCACCACGCCGGTGTTCGAGGTGCGCGCAGTCGGCGCCTTCGAGCAGCAGCCGGGCTGCCCGGACTACAGCCTGAGCGCGCTCGCGCCCGAGCAGGTCGAGCGGCTGTGTCGCGGCGAGTGCTATCACCCGTCGGATCGGCGTCGCCGGATCGATCGCATCGAGATCGTGCGCATCCGCCCGCAGCGCACGCCCGACGAGCCGTTCGGCCAGCTGATCGAGGATCCGTGGCAGAGCTTCGAGTGCCCGGGCGACGACGCCGGCTGCACCGCGGCCTTCGCCGACCCGGAGTACGTCTCGGGCGGCCGCGACGTGCTCTACTACGCGCGCGCGATCCAGGAGCCGACTCCGGCGGTGAACGCGGACAACCTGCGCTGCGAGTACGACGAGAACGGCGAGTGCGTGCGCATGCGACCCTGCTGGGGCGACTTCCGCACGCCCGCGAGCGACGAGTGCCTGGCCGAGACCCGGGAGCGCGCCTGGTCCTCGCCGATCTACGTGGACTGGCCCCGCGGCGCCATCGCGCGCTCGCGTTGAGCGACCGGCAGGGGCGGCGGGGCGTGCGCCGGATCGCCCGCGGTCTCGGGATCGCAGCCCGCAGGTGCTGCGCCCGCTGCTCGCCCGCGACGACGGGCGCGCCGCGATCGAGACCCTGCCCGGAGTCGACCACTTCGGCATCTTCAGCGAGCCCGCGGCGCTCGAGCGCATCGCGGCCTGGCTGCGTGTGGAGTCCGCCGGTTTGACGCGCGCCCCGTCGCCGGAGACAATCCGGCTGGAGGAGGAGCCCCCTTGGCCGACGCGAAGCACATCCGCCAGCTCTACGAGCGCTACCCCGAGATGGTGACGAAGGGAGACGTCGACGGCATCGTCGCGCTCTACGCCGAGGATGCGACGATCGAGGATCCGATCGGCTCCGACCTGCTGCGCGGGCGCGACGCGATCCGACGCTTCTACGAGACCTCGACCGGCAAGGTCACGATGAAGCGCGCCGGACCCGTGTGCGTGGCCGGCAGCGAGGCGGCCACGCCGCTGGTGGTACTGATGGGACCCGAGGGAGAGCAGCAGGCGCTCGACATCATCAGCGTGATGGCCTTCGACGAAGCCGGCAAGATCAAGTCCATGCGCGCGTTCTGGAGCTTCGACGCGATGCGCAAGGCCACGCCCCAGGACTGACCGCAAGCCGTCGGAGGTCGGCAGCCCGAAGCGCGGCTGAGAGCGCAGGCTTCGCCGGGAAGCCGAGCGAAGAGGGGGTTCTCCCGGTAACTGGGGACGAGCGATTCGGGGGGCACGGACTTGAGCGTCGAGCTGAACGGCATCGCCCACATCCAGCTCTCCGTGAACGACCCGGAGCGCTGCCTCCCGTTCTGGGAGCGGCTGTGCCACTTCCTCGAGATGAAGACGCTGATCAAGGGCGAGGGCGTGCTCTACTGCATCGGCAGCCGCACCGGCATTCTGGTGCGCGCCGCGCCGGCGGACAAGCGCGACCGCCCCTTCGACCAGGACCGTTCCGGACTGCACCACTTCTGCTTCCGCGCGCGCCGGCGCGAGGACGTGGACTCCGTGTACCGCTTCCTGGTGGACGAGCTCGCTGCGAAGATCGTGCACCCGCCGGAAGAGGGGGCTCACTTCGCGCCCGGCTACTACTCGGTGCTCTTCGAGGATCCGGACGGCATCCGGGTCGAGGTGAACCACGTGCCCGGAAAGGGGCACCTGGGCCCGGGCGGCCGGTTGGGACCGGGCGGGCCGGGACCGGCCAGCCGCTACGGCGATCGCGGCGTCGGGGGATGACCCGGGCCGATCCCGGGGTGGTGGAGGTCTTCCGCAGGCAGGTGGGTGCCTGTCGCGCCGCCGGCTCCGAGTTCACCGCGCAGATCTTCGAGCGCTGCGCCGACGACCTCGAGGCCGGTGGACCCGTGGCCCGGCTGGTCGCCGACTTCGACGGCAACCCCCTGCTCGATGCACTGCCCCAGCGCGTGCTCGGCGCCGTGCAGACGCTGGTGCTGACGGGCGAAGCGCCCGAGCTCGCCGCGCTGCATCCCGCCGTCGGAGGGACGCCGCGCTTTCCCGAGGCGGCCGATGCCTTCGTGGCGGTGGTCGAACGCGAGCTCGAGCGCCTGCGGCCGGAGCTCGCGCACCAGGTCCAGACCAACGAGGTGCGACGCGCCGCGGGTCTGCTGGGCGGCTTCCTGGAGGTGGCGCGGGAGACCGGCCTGCCACTGCGCGTGCTCGAGATCGGCAGCAGCGCCGGTCTGCTGCTGTTCTTCGATCGCTACCGCTACGAGCTGGGTCCCCACCGCTG
>Ga0111152_1102_pt1 | contig 10208 bp, 2 predicted proteins | sample DeeMarSeWOR28_12_FD_80254 | JGI IMG/M metagenome (GOLD analysis project Ga0111152, IMG submission 80254) | Gammaproteobacteria bacterium SG8_30
CGACATACCGCAAGCAAATCGTAAAGAAATTCAGGCGCGCCGATGGTCGGAAGCGCGGCACGCGGAAAATGAAAATCACTCGCGCGCCACAGGTAAAACAGGACAACGGGATTACGCTTTCCGTGCAGTTTGTGTGCAGAATGCCCTTGCGTGTTCGAAGCAACGAGGACTTCGGGCACGGCGGTGTGAACAAATGCACGGGTATGCGGTGCAGCCGAAGAGGGTCGGTTGCATTGCCCGCCAAGAGCGAGCGCGCGCGTTTGTTCAACCGGCAGTCACGCTTCCTTGCGGTAGAGACGAAGAACAGACGAATCGCGCGCGCTCTGATATTTGCGTCGTGCGTCGCAGGCGTTAAGCGGCGGCGCAACGTTTGAATCGGAGCAGCACGCACCTCGAAATTGCGGTCCGGATTTCGGGGTCGAGGGGAGACGTCGTTTGTTGGGTTGGTTGAAGCGTCGCACGCAGTCAGCCACGTCCGAAGGCAAGGACGGCGGCCGTGCGTCGAACGACGATCAACTGCACCCGCCCCACGCCAAAGGCAAGTACCTGCTCGAGCCGCTCGAGCCGCGGGTGCTGCTGTCCGCGGATTCGATTCTGGGCGAGGTCTACCGCTCCTTGCTGGACGACGAAGGGCAGGGCGCCACGGCCGAGTTTGCCGTCATCGTCGAAGAAATCGATGCCGCCACCAGCGCCGAAATCACGGCCGCGGACGGCGATGGATATGGCAGTGCAGCAACCGATTCCGAGGCTCTGGTCGCGTGGCCGGAAGGCTGGCAATCCGATGCCGCCGAGGACGCGAATGCCGATGAAGAGGGCCAGGGTCCGGCTGTTTTCGAGCTGGCTTCGGAGACTCTTTCGGACTCGAATAAGGCGGATTCAGATACTGGTTTATCGCCTCCCAGCGCGGTCTCTGACGAGCCGGTGGGCGACGATGTGGCAACCGCAGAGCTGCCGCGCGGACCGCCCGCGGACGACCCGGCATCGGCCGCCATCATCGAGGCGGCTTCCATAGCAATCAATGAGTTAAGCCCAGCCGATTCGTCAGACGAGGACGAAGGGGGGCTTTTCGGCGTTCAGGATGCGCTGTTTGCGGCGAATTTCGAGGACGCCCAGGCCCGCGCGCCGCCCGATCCGGGTGCCCTGACCGAGGAAATCATTGCACCCGTTTTCGAAGAAGCCCTGCGCCTTTGGGCCGCCTTCGGATTGGACGAAAACCAGGCCGGCCGCCTCGCCCATCTCGAGGTCCTGATCGCCGACCTGCCGGCCGGCCAGCTGGGCTGGGCCGACCCCGATTCGATCACCGTTGATGCCACCGCCGCAGGCCGCGGCTGGTTCGTCGACCCCACCCCTGGCGAGCACTCCGAGTTCGCCCAACGCCTGTCGGATTTCCGCGTTGCAGCAGAGGCGGACAGCGCCGCATTCGGACGCTACGACCTGCTCACTGTTTTGGTGCATGAGGTCGGTCACGTCCTGGGGTATGGGCACGAGTCCGGGCTGGGGGTGATGGCGGAATCCCTGTCGGCCGGCCAACGGGCGATGCCCGATGCAGCGGGTCTGCGGTCCGTGGGCGCCAATGGGCCGATCGCTGCGGCACTTAGCCAGGCGCCGGCAGGAACGCTGATTGCGGATGACGTCGCCGACGGCGGACCGATCACGTTCCGTGTGTTCGATAACGATGGCGACGCCACCCCGGACGTCGAAGTTGCGGGCGCAAGCAGCGGCAACGGGGTGTACGAGGACATCAACACGCTGGTCGGCTCGCTCCTCAGCCTGGGCGACACCCTGTTCGTGGATATCGATGCCGATGCCGTCTGGGCGGTGACCGGGGTCGACGCGGGTTTCCTCTCGATCGCCGGGTTCGGCGTCATCGCCTTCAGCCGGATAGAGAACCTGACCGGGGCGGCAGGCAACCGTGACGTATTCGCGTTCGAGGAGGATGGCCGCATAAGCGGTCTCGTGAACGGCGGATCCGGCGGCGTCGACGGAATCGCCCTCAGCGGCATCACCCCGGTCACCGTGACCTACGCGAGCAGCGGACCCGGCAGTGGCACGATCGGGCGCGGCGCCGACGTCATCACCTACGCTGATCTCGAGCCGATCGTCGACGCACTCGGCGGACCCAAGGTCTTCGCCAATACCAGTGCGGGTGTCGATGCCATCACGCTGACCGACATCGGCGCGCCAGGCGACAACGCGTTCATCGTGCAGAACGCCGCGGCGGGCCAGGAGGACGTCACCTTCACCAACGCCAGCGCGATCACCAGCCTGACGATCAATGCGGACGGTGGCGACGACACCATCACGATCAACGTTCTCGACAGTCTTTTTGTGGGTGACGTGATCGTGAACGGCGGCGGCGGGGCAGACCGCTTCACCGTCAACGCCGTCACGGGCACGGGCGACTACACGCTCAACGGCGAGGCGGACGACGACGTTTTCGAGCCCAGGGTGCTGTCGCCGGGCGTGGTGCCGACACTGATCCTGAACGGCGGCGCCGATAACGATTCGTTCCTCTACGCCGGCGATGCCGATTTCCGTCTCTCCGTAGCCCACTTTGGCGAGACCGTGCTGCACCCGCTGTTCGCGATCTCGATGACTGACACCATCGAGCGGGCGGTGGTCGTCGGGCGGAGTCTCGATGCCACGGGCTACCTCGGGTCGGCGGTGCTGGTGGACGTGAGTGCGGTGCCGTCGTGGCAGGCCCAGGGGCCGGGGCAGATCGTGACTACCGACCCGAACCGCCAGGATGCGCCGTATCCGCAGGTCGGCGCCGTCCAGGCGATCGCGATCCACCCGTTCGACGACCGCGTGATCTTCGCAGGCACAGTAAACGGCGGCGTACACCGCTCGGTGGATGGCGGCGCGAGCTGGACGGCGCTTACCGACCAGTTCCCCTCGCTTGCGATCGGGGCGCTCGCCATCAACTCGCACGATGTCGATGGCAACCCCGTCACCGCGAATTACATGGGGACCGGTCAGCCAACGCCGTGGCAGAAGCTGGTCGTCTACGCGGGTACGGGGCAGTTCAGCAACAACTTCGATGGCGGGTTCGCGGTCGGTGTGCTGAAGTCGACGACGGGTGGCGACAGCTGGATATTGCTGACGTCGGCTGAGCTCGCAGGCCTGCCGGTCACCTCGATCGCGGCGAAGCGAGTCGGCGGCGACGACGTGGTTCTTGTTGCGACGTCCGGGACCTCGAAGTTCGAGGAGGTTTCGGCGTACACGGATGGCGTGGACCTCACCTTCGCCAACGCCAATCCGGACACGATTACGCGGTCGAGCGGCAGCTGGGTCGACGACGGCTTCAAGGTGAATCAGACGATTCGGGTGTCCGGAACGCCGCGCAACGACGGTCGTTACGTGATCAGCGCGGTCAGCCCGCTGGTGTTGACTCTGTCGCCGACGGATATCCTGGCTGCCGAGGTCGTCGCGGCCGCGGCGGGTGCTTCGGTGAGCGACGATGGCCAGGCCGAGCGGATTCTGATCAAGACGGGAGGCATCTTCCGCAGCACGAATGGCGGTGGAAGCTTCACGAAGATCGAGCCCGTGACGGCAAGCCTCGGCGTGATCCCGCGCGGCGACAAGTTCCCGGCCGGTTCGGTGACCGACCTCGTTGCCGACCCGTACACCGGCGCGGACCGTTTCTACGCTGCGGTGATCGGCGGTGGCGTCTACGTCTCGAACGACGCCGGCGCGAGCTGGACCGCCGTCAACAACAACCTCACGTTGGCTGGTGACGGCCTGGACAACGATGGCAACGGGGTTCCGGACGATGCCGGCGAGGCGGCTGCCGGCGCAATGCGCATTCGGCTGACCGTCCAGGCCAACCCGGCCTCGGCGACCAACGCCGTCTTCGCCTCGCTCATCGGCCATGGCGAATGGTTCATGGGGGTCTTCCGATCTGCTGATCAGGGCGCGAACTGGGCGCTCGTGTCGCAGGCGGCACCGTCTCCGAGCGCGTCGATGTTCATCCCGCGATCGAGCACGGAGATGGAATTGTTCGCTGGCAGCAACACGATCGTGCGAACCACGGGGAACTGGATCAAGGACGGCTTCCTGCTGAACCAGTTGATCAACATCTCCGGTGCCACGATCGCGGCGAACAACGCGACCTTCACGATTATCGGGATTACGCCGTCGACCATCACGGTTAACGGTCCGCTCGCTGCGGATCCGAAGGGCAGCAATTTCACGGTGCGCGGTTATCCGCCGCTGACATTCAACGATCTTGCGAACGACACCATCACGCGCGGGGGCGTCGGCTCGTTTACGGCCGACGGGTTCATGCCCGGGCAGATCATCGGCTCGCTGCCGATTCTTGCGGTGACGCCGAATACGTTGACCCTCGGGGCGAGCCTGCCAGCCGGCCTGCTCGGCACGACGACCACGGGTCCCTTCTCCATTGAAGCGGAGGCGGACGTGACGGCCGCCATCGCCCCGCAGGTCAACCTGGGCACCCAGGGTGAGCGTAACTCGGCCATCGTCGCGGATGCCGCGGGCAACCTCTACATCGTCGGAGATCGTCCGCCGCACCTGTATCGCTGGGACGCCGTTGCGACGACCTGGGCGGAAGCGATCAATGACAACGCGAACGGGACGCGGCCGCATGCAGACGGTCGCACACTGGTCCTCGACGCGCGCGGCAATCTGCTCAGCGGCGACGACGGCGGCGTGTACCGGCTGGTGAACCGGAACGTAACGCCGCTTGCAAACATGACCGGCGATCCCGCGCTGGAGGCGATTCGCTTCGATCAGAAGGCGGGCGCGGACACGATCGAGCGCCTGACCCATGCGGGGGCAGCGGGGCCCGGCAGCTGGCTCGCGGACGGCTTCCGGCCCGGCATGGTGATCCGCGTCATGAATTCGAGCGGTGGCAATGACGGCAGCTACACGATCGATACGGTGGACGCGACGACGATCACGCTGATCGCAAGCGATACGCTGAACGATGCCTTCTTCGTTGACAACGACCTGCGCATCACGGCCGACCCCTCGGTGACGATCAATCCCGGCTCGGCCTACAGTGCGGCCGGCCCGACGCTGACCTTCGCCGACGTCAACCCGGACACCATCACCCGCAGCGGCGCGCGCACCTGGGCGATGGACGGCTTCGCAGTCAATCAGACGATCTTTGTCTCGGGCACGGCCTCGAACGATGGCGTCTACACCATTGCCGCGATATCGCCCGATGGCCTGACCCTCACGCTCGCGGGGGCTGACGCACTCCAGGCCGAAGCCGGAATCTTTTCGGTGACGGCGCAGCGGCTCTGGCAGAGCCTCAACAATGGCCTCGGCGTGACCGAGGTGCTGTCGGCTTCCTACGACCCGCTGAACAACGTCATCTTCGTCGGGACCCAGGACAACGGCGTATCGGAGCAACCGCGTCCGCTGGACGGCGTCGACAACGACGGCGATGGCGTGATCGACGAAGACGACGAGCGGTTGCGATTCGAGGAGGTCGTCGTCGCGTTCCGACCAGGCGACGGCAACACAAACGCCGTGGTGTCCATCGACAGCGATGGCAACGGCACGCTCGACCAGACGCTGCGCATCACGATGTCGAACGACATCGAGACCCTGGGTAGCCGCCTGTTCGGCGCCGATGGGCGGCCGATTGCAGGCACCGACAATCTGATCCTGTTGCGTGGCGATGCGACGCAGACGTTCAGCTTCGTCGTGCCGAACGCGGCCAATGACCGCCTGCGGATCCCGGGGCACGGCCTGGCCACCGGTGACGGGCCGTTCTGGGTCGACGCCAGGCCCGGCCCTGGACCCGCCGGTGACCCGGAACTGCCGCAGGGGTTGCAGTCCTGGCGGCAGTACTGGGTCATCGTCGACAACGCGAACGAAATCCGCCTTGCGACTTCGCGCGCAAACGCGACCCGCACTGATGGACTGGGGAATCCGGACCCGATCGCGGTCGACATCACCGACGACGGTGCGGGGACGCGCATTCTGTCGCGTCGCTTCACGGGCCTGGGGAGCTACGACGCTGAAACATTCCGCAACGGCTTCTACGAGATCGAGTATGTGGTGAATGCCGTCGACTCGACGCGCATGGCGATTGGCCTGACCAGCGTATACGTGAGCAAGAACATCGGCACGGCCGCGATGCCTGCGTACGACCGTCTGGATACGGTTGAGCGCGTCGACGCCCTGCAGATCAACGGCAACGGGCAGATCTCCGGCCTGGTCTACGGCCATCCGGACAACCCGGACCTGGTCTACGCGGCGAGCGGCAACCAGGTCGGAATCGTGGTGCCGAATCTGTACGTCGGTGAGCTGACGTTCGCCGTGGGCAGCGGAAGTGGGGACAGCATTACGCGGACCGATGGCGGCGACTGGGCTTCGGACGGCTTCGACGCGGGACAGCAGATCTTCGTCGTCGGCGCCGGTGCCAACGACGGCGACTATTTCATCGATGCCATCCTCTCGGCGACCGAGCTGCGGATTACCGACGACGGTGTGCTGAGCGCCGGTACGGTGGCCGACGTCCACCTGCATATGGCGACGACCGAGTCGATCAACAACGTCATCGAGATCACCGATCTCGTGGTCGATCCGGACGACTGGCAGACCGCCTACGCAACCACCGGGACCGGCGTGTACAAGCGCACCGGCACGGACCAGTGGGAGCTGATTTCGCAGAAGCTGTACAACTTTAACCTCGACAGCATCGCACTGGTGAAGTCCACGTCGGGCGACGTGCTGCTGGTGGGTGGCGTGACGGGCGTCTCGCGTGCGCTCGATCCGGCGCCGGGCGTTGCATGGACGGAGTTCGGCACTGGCCTGCCGAATGCGCTCGTACGCGACATCGACTTCATCGCGCGTGATCCGGATCTCGAGAACCCCGATCTGCTCGATCGCGGCGACATCCTGCTGGCCGCGACCCTGGGCCGCGGCGTCTGGACGGTCAACGACGCTGATGTGTCCTTGGCGGAGGAAGCGGTCCTCAGGATTGAGGGCGGCAGCGGCAACGACACAATCGTCATCGAGCGGCGCTCGAGCAACGCGTCCCTCATCGACATCTACGTAAATGCGAGTAGCGCGCCGACATTCTCGATGCCGCTGCAGTCTGTGCTGAAGATCGAAATCCTGGGCAACGACGGCGACGACACGGTTACCGTGGACAGCTCGAACGGCCCGATTGTCGTGCCTCAGGGCGTGCACTTCGACGGCGGAATCGGAACCAATGCGCTGATTCTCGAAGGCGGCAAGGTCGAGGCGTACGAGCGGACCGATGTCGCCGGCACCGTCACCTATCAGATCACCGATACCGGCAGCGACGTCGCGCAGACAGTCGTCATCACCAATGCCTCGGACACCAACAATCTGACCGAACCGTCGCTCTTCGAGCGCATCGGCGCTGCTTTAGTGCGCTTCTTCCGCTGGCTGGCGTTCTGGACCGACGACCCGACGCCGCAGGGCGGCGCGGAAACCGAGCTGGCCCTGATCGGGGGGTCGCTACCGAAGGCGTTGAACGGCACGTCGAAGGACCCGTCGTCGCCCGCTTCGGATCCTGTAAGCGGCGCGCAGCAGGTTGTTCAGAACGGCGGTATCACGGAACAGGCTGGCCTGCAGCGCCTGATCGAGCAGGGCGACGGCGCCTTCAGTCTGACCGAGATCGGCGCTTCCATCGTCACCGCGACGGACCTGGCGGCGCGGCTCGACGCGCTCGATGCGATCGGCGGGAACGTGACCTTCGACGACGTCACATCTGCGACTGACGATCCAGATCGTCAAGACGCTCCACGGCAAGGCCGACTTCGACCTCTCGACCACGTTGTTCGGTGGCGAGATCGACTTGAGCGGTTCCGTTGGCCTCGGCGCCGAGGTCGTGCTCGACCTCGAGGTCGGCTACGAGACTACCAATGGCCTGTATTTCACCGCCGGCTCTGGGCAGGGTGTCACGGTGCGCAATCTTGCGCTCTCGACGGACATCGAGGTCGGCGGGCAGTTCGGCTTCCTCGGCGTCAATGTTCTCAGCCCGACGATCACCATCGACCCGCTCCTCGAAATCAATTTCGACCTGCAGGACCCGGGCGGCGGCGACGGCATCCGCCTGGACGAACTGATGCAGAGCCTGCGCGACCCTGCGCATCTCGGCGACCTTGCCACCTTCGGGATCGCCGGCGGTGCGGCGGACGACCTCGTCTTCGAAAGCGGAGTGGAGGTGCAGGCGCTGCTGCCCGACGCGGAGGCGCCGTTCAGCCTGGGCGATGCGTCGTTCACCGCGACCTGGGCCGACATCACGCAGATCGACGACGTCGACATCGCGTTTAGTGTCGGTGCGGGCGCGGCGCTGCAGCAGTTCCTCGAGCTGAGCGCCGACAAGGTGCTCGCCAAGCTGCGCGACTTGCGCGACAGCCTGAGTGCCCTGAGCGCGGACACACCGTTCATCGCCGATACCTTCGACCAGGTCATCGCCATCGTGGACAGCTTCAATACCCGCTTCGTCGAGCCTTTGACGAGTTCGGCGACGGGGCGCGCGAACTTCGGAACCATCCAGGAGATGGCCGACCAGGTCTCGCGCAGCACCAATGACGAATTGGGCGAGCTCGGCTTGTCGTTCGACCTCGCCACCCGTGAGCTGACGTTCGACTTCGATTTCGGCGCCACCTATGCCGCCGATCAGGCTTTTGATTTCGGATCCGCGCTGAGCCTGAGCGCGACGGGCGAGCTCGTTGCCTCGGCCTATCTGTCCGGCACCCTGGGCCTCGACCTGGACGACGTGCTCAGCGCGGACTTCGGCGACGCGATCTTCCTGCGCAACGCGATGGTGGGGGGTGCGGTCGAGCTGAGCTCGAGCGATATCGATGCCGTCGGCGACTTCGGCCCGGTGGGCGTGACGGTCACCGATGGCACGGCGAGCGTGAGCCTCGCGCTGGACATTGCGCTGACCGACCCGAATCCGGACGGCCGCATCAATATCAGCGAGATCATCGCAAGTCCGCTGACGGTGTTCGGAACACCGGTGGTGACCGGTTCGGCCGCCTTTGTCCTGCCGGCGACGCTGGAAGTCGATATTCCGGGTGTCTTCCTCGCGGGCTCTGGTACGGTCAATGTCGATGCGACCGATCTTCTCGCGCCTGTGATCTCGATTACGGGCGCGACGGTTGGCCTCAATGTGGGCGATGGCGCGTTCGTCGCGGTCGCGGCACCGGTCACGATCACCTCCGGAACGATGACGGTCACGGATGGCGTCACGACGTTGGCCGGCGCCGAGGTGATGTCATTCGATGTCGCCGGGGCGGCGGTGTTCGCCGGAATCGGCGGCGCCTTGAACGCAACCAATGACGACCTTGAGCTGCCCGCAGAGGCGGTCGGGCTTCATGCAGCCAGCGCGTCGATCAAGTTCGTCATGGCCACGGGGGCGGCCTCGGACGGCGGCAATGCGGGCGATCGCTACGTCGGCGTCGAGTCCGCGTTGGGCAACGCCGAGCTGATCGGCGTATCAGGCTTTGAGCTGTGGTCGCAGGGCACGGTCAGGTTGAACAGCGCGACGGACTCGGACGGCACGACGCCACTGACGCCGCGCATGAACTGGACTGCCGCGACTACGGATCCGAACGATCCGACGGCGAGCGACATGCTGGTCGATTTGGATATTGGCGCGGCCGTTGAGTTGCAGGTTGAGGGTGCGGCCTCGCTGGCGGTGGGTTCGGGCAGTGACTACAACCTGGTGGCCTCGATCACGGCGAGCAAGCTGGGGCAACGCGACGCTGGGCGGCGCGACCACGGCGGGCACGATCGACGATGCGCAGGTGGTGTCGTTCGAGATCACCTCGGCGACGTTGTTCGTGGGCACGGGTCACCCGGGGCTGGATGGCACGACGCACCTGGCGCTGGCGACGCCGACGGATGGTTCGGCGATTGGCTTCGACGGTTCGGGCGGGTTCAAGTTCGTGTCGGTCTCGGATGGGACCAACAGCTACAGCGGCGTGGAGGTGAATATCACCAATGCGCAGCTTCTGGGTGTGAGCGGCTTCGAGCTGTGGTCGCAGGGCACGGCGAAGGTGAACATTGCGCCGACGCTCGAGCGTGTGGACTGGGCGACGGCGACGAATATCACCAACGATCCGGATGATCTGCTGGCGGATCTGACGATTGGCTTGGCCGTTGAGTTGCAGGTTGAGGGTGCGGCCTCGCTGGCGGTGGGTTCGGGCAGTGACTACAACCTGGTGGCCTCGATCACGGCGAGCAAGCTG